>Ga0163144_10003353_pt1 | contig 36504 bp, 28 predicted proteins | sample OliLak19BULKMAT1_FD_123175 | JGI IMG/M metagenome (GOLD analysis project Ga0163144, IMG submission 123175) | Freshwater microbial mat bacterial communities from Lake Vanda, McMurdo Dry Valleys, Antarctica - Oligotrophic Lake LV.19.BULKMAT1 | ecosystem: Environmental > Aquatic > Freshwater >...
AATCGCGGCATTGCTGCGTGGTGTCATTGATGGGACGCAGGCGGACCTCGTTGAAGCTATCATGTGCCTTGCCGGCATAGACGAACGAAGTGCGATGAAGAACGCGGAGATGCATGGCGTCGGGCGGCCGTTGGCGCGGAACCTGGGAACGGATGGCGGAGGCACGTGGGCGCCCCGGCCAGAACGCCCTTATTGTTGCTGCTGTTGCTGCTGCTGTTCTTCCAGCACCGACTCAGCGGGATAGAACATCGTCGTTTGAACGACTTCATCGCCAATGGCGCTAAGCTTGGTTTGAGTCTCCATGAGGAATTCGTGCAGGCCTTGTTTGAGAATATCGGTAATGCTGAGCGATTGGAGATCGGCAAGCAATCGTCGTGAGGCGCGGGCGGCAGGCGAACGCGGGCGCGTTCCGGTTTCGCCGAGAATGCGGCGGAGAAACTCGTCCACCTGGCCCACACAGAAGTGAAGCGAGCGGGGAAACGAGTCGGAGAAGATCAGAAACTCGGCGGCTTTCCAGGGCAGGATCTCGCGAACGTAATAACGCCGGTACGCCTCGAGCGCGGACGCGGAGCGGAGCACGGCCTGCCACTGAGCCGTATCCACCGCGCCGCCGACATCCGAGGCGCTCGGGAGCAGGATGTGATATTTGACGTCGAGAATCCGGGTGGTCTTGTCGGCGCGCTCGATGAACTTGCCAAACTCGATGAACTCCCAGCCTTCACTGCGCGAGTAAGTGGAGGCGGTCAGGCCCTGGAACAAATGGGACATCCGCTTGATGTGGGTGAAAAAATCGGTGGGGCCATCGGCCCACACATCCGTGGTGCTGCGGCTCTTCAGAAAAAGATGCAGCTCGTTGATCGTTTCCCACATTTCGAGTGAGATCTGGTCGCGAATCATGCGGGCGTTTTCGCGGGCGGCGTAAACACACGCCAGGATTGAACCGGGATTGCGCAGGTCGAAGGCGAAGAACTCGGTGACCGTGTGACTGTCGGTGGTTTTGTAGTGCTCAGCGAACAGCTCCTCGTCGCCGGAGCTCAGGATGAGGGAGTCCCAGTGCTGGTCCTGATTGGCGTCAGCGGCCTGCAGATCGATCAGAAACTGGAGGTTCACTTCGAGCAGGCGCGCGATGTTTTCGGCCCGTTCGATGTACCGACTAATCCAATACAGGGAGTGCGCCACGCGGGAGAGCATCACGGTCCCTTCCGGACGGAGATTCAAAGTGGGAGGAGCGGATTGGGTCGCGGGGGGCATGGGCAGGGAGGTTCAGTTCGGAAAACGGTGACGGGTTCGGACGTCGTTCCGACCCTTGATGTATCCGATTGTTGATGACGAATAAACCGGAGTGCTGGAGTGAAAGGGTCGCGGGAAAGAGCTATTCTTCGCCGCTGAGAACCCAGGTGTCCTTGGAGCCTCCACCTTGGGAGGAGTTGACCACGAGGGATCCTTTTCGAAGGGCGACCCGGGTCAGGCCGCCCGGGGTGACGGTGATTTTTTCGCCGTAGAGGATATAGGGTCGGAGATCGATGTGACGGCCCTCGAGCTTGCCATCGCACCAGGTGGGGGAGCGCGACAGCATGATGGGATCCTGGGCGATGAAGTTGCGCGGGTTGGCGGCGACCTGCGCCCGGAAGGCTTCGCATTCGGCCTTGGTCGAGGCAGGCCCGATGAGCATGCCGTAGCCGCCAGCTTCGTTGGCCGACTTCACGACGAGTTTCTCGATATTTTCAAGAATGAACTTTCGTTCCAGCGGTTCGGAGGCGAGGTAGGTGTTGACGTTGGGCAGGAGGGGCTCCTCGCCCAGGTAATATTTGATCAGTTTCGGGACATAGGCGTAGATCACCTTGTCGTCGGCGAGGCCGGTGCCAATTGAGTTCGCGAGCGCGACATTGCCGGCGCGGTAGGCACTGATCAAGCCGGGGACGCCGAGCATTGAATCCGGGCGGAAGATGGTGGGATCGAGAAAGTCGTCGTCGATGCGGCGGTAGATCACATCGACGGGGACGAGCCCCGCGGTGGTGCGCATGAAAACCTGGGCATCGCGGACCACGAGGTCGCGGCCCTCGACGATGGGAATGCCCATTTGCCGGGCAAGGAAGCAGTGTTCGAAATACGCGCTGTTGAAAACACCCGGCGTTAGCAGCACGACAATGGGTTTGGCATTACCCTCGCGAGCGAGATGGAGGAGGGCCTTGAGGAGGTCGTCGGCGTAACCCTCGACAGGCCTGACGCCGGAACTTTGGAAAAGATTGGGAAAGGCGCGACGCATGGCGGCGCGATTTTCGATCATGTAGCTGGCGCCGGAAGGGCAGCGAAGGTTATCTTCCAAGACGAGGTACCTGCCCTTTTCGTCGCGAATCAGATCGGTGCCACAGAGATGCACGTAGATCCCCTTGGGCACGGAGAAGTTCATGAACTCGCGGCGGAAGTGTTTGGCGCCGAGGACCAAAGCCGGGGGTATGATCTTATCCTTCAGGACACGCTGACCGTGATAGACATCGTCCAGGAACAGATTGAGAGCGAGCAGCCGCTGCGTGAGGCCTGCCTCGATTTGGCGCCATTCGGAGGCGGGAATGACGCGGGGAATCAAGTCGAACGGGAAAATGCGCTCGGTGCCTTGGGAGTCATTATAAACCGTGAAGGTGACTCCCCGCCGAAGGAAGGCCAAATCGACCGCCGCCCGCCGGTGGTCGAACTCCGCGGGAGGGAGGCTCTCGAACCGTTCGGCTAGCCGCTTATAGTGAGGCCGCACCGATGCGCTGCCATTTTCTCCGGCAAACATCTCGTCGAAGAAGTTGCCTGAGTCGTAATGAGAATTGAGGATGGACACGTCAGGGTTTTTTCCAGCTAAGGCACCTAAGCAGATCTCTTGCCAGCCTCATGATGCGATCAGGGGAATGTCTGCACCGCTGCCGCAACGGCCTGCGGGAACGACGTGTCTAATTCAGACTGTTGTTCTTGTTCAGCACGGATAGCAGAGAACCAGATGATGGTTGCAACTCAATGCCTTTATGTCGGAAGTTATCAGGCTGGAATGAGACAAAACTGAATGCCGGAGATGGCGGGCTGCGGTGGACAAACTGGAGGTGCTCAAACCAAACCAAAATTCCCATCCACAACCTGCCGCAGGAAAATCGCCACGAAGATGCCCGTTTCACAACGGCAATTTGCCGGTCGGAACTCGAACAGACGGTTCAGGGCGTGCACAAAAGCTGCTGATAGCTCCGCTTGAAGCGGAAATCGAAAATTACCTCCAAACCCACGTCGGCGCGCGCGATGAGCACGACCATCGGCTCGTGGTGCGCAACGGCTACGGTGCCAGGCGCCGCGTGCAGACCGGTCTCGGCACGCTCGAAGGCCAGTCGCCGCGAGTCGATGACCAGCGCGAAAAGGAACGCTTCACCAGCCGGGTCTTGCCGCCCTATCTGCGGCGCCCGACCAGTCTCGAGAGTTTGATCCCGATTCTTTCCCTCAAAGGCATATCAACGTCGGCCATGCCGCAGGCGCTCGAACCTCTCCTCGGTCCGAACCCCGCGGACTTGGCCGCCGCGAGCATCGTGCGGCTCATCGAGAGCTGGCGGAATGCTAGTGGGACTATTTAACCCTCTGGCGTGAACGATTTACCCGCTGGGTACGTCTATTATTACCCTGTCATGGCGAGGAGCGCAGCGAGGAAGCAATCCATCCAGCTGGATCGCCACGCCCTCGTTCCCCAGGCTCGCGATGACAGATCAGAGCGTGAAATATCCGGATTAGGGACGGCGTGCAGTCATGAGGTGAATCCTGGAGCTGCCCCACTCGATCGATTTTGTGCTTATTATATTGTTTTCGCCAGAGGCTCCTGAGGGGAGCTCAACGCTGGCGGGGTTCGGGCACTTCCCGCGTGAGGCCAGTCATTTGCATGGCAGTTATTTAGTTTCTTATATAGAATTCCATGGGCATTTGATTATTGATATAGTCCAGGGATCTCCCGGCAGAACCCTTGGGCGTCAACGGAGCTCGTCACTTGGGCGCTCCGGCTCAAATTCTTCTGAATGTACATGCTCTTTTAGGTGGGCTGTAGAGTGCTGACGCTTGATCAGGTGGGTTTGCAGGTTTTGCTGCGCGCGAGCTCCTTTCTTTGCGGTGTAGATCGTCGTGGTTGGAGTTAGATCCCCCGGTTATTACAACCCATATTCGTACCAATACGCATCGGATTACGAGGTGCCCGGTCAAGCCGTGGTAAAATCCAGTTCATCTGAGATATTCGGATGGTCATTGGTGGAGCGGCCCCGATGAGAGTGGGGTATGAACCTCCATTCACTCTTCCGCTCGCGACGGTCGGTATCCGTTAAGCGGTTACTCCTTTGTCTCGCGGCGGCGACCACCGGCGTCCAAGCGCAGCCCGCTGGCATTCGTTTGCCAGCGCCCGCTCAAGGGTCCGCGGCCATCACCGCGCTGGGGACCCACTTGCCTGACGTGGCAAAGGCTTACGGTTTGCGCTCGCAGGAGTTGGTCACGTTACTGCAGACGCAGCCCTCCATTGGAGTTGATCTCGAAGGTGCCCTGATGGTCGCGTGCGAAGGTCTTTCCGCGGCCTCGCACGGGCGGTCCGCGGTCGCTCCGGGGAAACTCGCGAACGGCGATGGCACCCAGGACGCGATGACCGCGAATTCTTCGGTCACCCAACTTGCCACGGGATCAGCCGTGGATGCCTTTAAGTTGCACAGTCTCCCGGGGGTGAACCGCGTTATTTACCTGGATTTTAACGGGCACACGACATCGGGCACTTCGTGGAACACCACTTTCGCTGGTGGTAACGCTATTGTTTCCGCGCCCTTCGATCTCGATGGCAGCCCCGGTACATTCAATGCCACTGAGCGCGGGCTGATCCAGCGTATCTGGCAGCGGGTCGCGGAAGATTATGCACCGTTTGCAGTCAATGTGACCACGGAAGATCCAGGCGTGGAGGCCCTGCGCGCCACGGACACGAAGGATACTGCCTTCGGCATGCGCGTGGTGATCAGTCCAACGAACTGGTACAAATCCACTGCGGGCGGAGTGGCCTATATTGGCTCGTTCAGTGCGATGACCGACACACCGTGTTTCGCCTTTAGTGGGCAGCTCGCGAATAGTGAGAAATATATTGCCGAAGCGGTTTCACACGAGGTAGGCCATACCGTTGGTTTGTATCATGATGGCGTCAGTGGAGTCACGGAATACTACCAGGGACACGGAGATTGGGCGCCGATCATGGGCGTAGGTTACTACAAACCAATTGTGCAATTTAGCAAAGGCGAGTATGCCAACCCCACCAATACCCAGGACGATATCGCTGTGATCACCAAGTACGTGCCTCTCGCGGGGGACGACCACGGAAACTCGCTGTCGGCTGCCACGGGTCTCATGGGCCCCAGCGTCGCAACCGGCGGAACCATTGAAACCCGCGCTGATGTTGATTTTTTCCGCTTTGATGCTGCGGCCGGGTCCCTTTCCTTCTCCATCACCGGCCCTGGCCCGGACTCAAATCTGGATATCAAGGCAGAGTTGCTCAACGCGAATGGCTCGGTGTTGCAGACCAGCAACCCAACCTCGCTCGGCGCGACGATCAGTGGTTCGGTGGCGGCCGGGACCTATTATCTGCGGATCGACGGTCTCGGGGTGGGCGATGCGTCCACCGGTTATACTGACTATGGCAGCCTGGGTAACTATCTTATTGTCGGAACGTTTCCCGCCGCGACTACCAGCAAGCAGGCGCCCACGGCCGACGCGACGGTTTCGAGTACTTCAGGTACGGTGCCGCTTACGGTGAGTTTCTCCGGACAGAGTTCGACCGACGCGGATGGAACGATTGTCAGTTATCACTGGAATTTCGGTACGGGTGCTGTCGCGACGGGCGCAACCGCCACCTATACGTACCAAAATGCAGGAACGTATTCGGCCGTGTTGACGGTGGTGGATAATGACGGTCTATCCGGTTCGTACGCTGTTAACATCAATGTAACGGCGGCCTCAAACCTGGCCCCGGTGGCCGTTGCTTCGGCCAGTACCTCCAGCGGGATTGCTCCGCTTCCCGTGGTATTTTTGAGCGCGGGTTCGTTCGACCCGGATGGCGTGATCGCCGGTTATCATTGGAATTTCGGAGATGGAACGTCTTCGACCGCGGCTGCGCCGTCGAAGACCTATTCTTCAGCTGGCAATTATACCGTGATCCTAACCGTCACCGATGACCGTGGTTCGAACGCATCTTCGTCGCTCGCGATTTCGGTCTCGAGTGACCCCAATACCGCTATCGGAGTTTCGGCCTTCGACTTGACCTCCTATGCGGCGAAGAGCGGCAAGGTCGTCGATGCCACGGTGGTTATCCGTGACCAACTTAATCGCCCGGTTGCCGGCGCCAGTGTGACCATCAAATGGTCGGGAGTCGCGTCCGGTTCGACAACTGGGACCACGGGCGCTGACGGCATGGTGGTTCTTACGATCCAGCGGATCAAGAAGAGCGGAACGCTTACCGCGACGTTGACCAGTGTTGCGGCTCCCTCGGGTGCTTCGGTCGTTACTGCTGCGTTCACTGCGCCGCTCGTCCGGACGATAAACCTGTAGTCGGATCGTCCAACCTGATTGCTTAACGGGGGCGGGTTTTTCCCGCCCCTTTTTCATTTCCGGATTAATCGCCGCGCGCTGCGGGCGAAGAGAACGAACACGGGTCGCGCGGGTCCCGTTCTGGAGTAATCCGGTTGTCATCGATCTGAACCGCCTAACTTCGGCCGGCTGGACCGCAGCCGTTTCAACGCGAAGTGGAATGCTACAGGGCGTGCAGGGCGCTCTTGCTCACGGCGAGCCCCGCTTCTTTGACCGCTTCGCTCATCGTCGGGTGGGCATGGATGGTGCGGGCCAGGTCTTCGGCGCTGCCGCCGTATTCCATGTGGGTTACGATCTCGCTGATCATTTCGCCCGCATTGTGAGCCAGGATTTGGGCGCCGAGGATCTTGTCGGTCTTCGCATCGGCGATGATTTTGACGTATCCTTCGGTCACGGATGCGGCGATGGCGCGACCGTTGGCGGCAAGGTTGAATTTGCCGATGTTCACCGGGATGCCTCTCGCTTTGGCGGCGTCCTCGCCAAGGCCGACCGATGCAACTTCGGGATTCGTGTAAACGATGCCTGGCATGAGATCCCAGTTGATATGCCCGGCCTTGCCCGCAATCCATTCGGCGACCGCCACACCGTCTTCTTCGGCCTTGTGGGCGAGCATTGGACCCGCCACGACATCCCCAATGGCCCAGATGCCGGGTGCGGCCGTGCGGAGGTGCGCGTCGACCGTGATGCGTTTCTTTTCGTCGAGCTGCACGCCGGCTTTTTCGAGGGCAAGGCCATCGGTGAAGGGACGCCGGCCCACAGAGACGAGAACCTTTTCGGCGGGAAACTCGAGCCTCTTTCCTTCCCGTTCGGCGGTGAGGATTCCGTTTGCGTAACCGGTGACCTTGGCGCCGACCTCGATCTTGATCCCTTGCTTCTGGAGGATCCGGGTGAAATTTCGGACGATGTCGTCGTCGTACGTCGCGGCGATTTTCGGCAGAAACTCGACCACCGTGACGTCGCTGCCGAGTCGGGACCAGACGGAGCCGAGCTCGAGTCCGATGGCCCCGCCGCCGACCACCACCAGGCTCTTGGGAATCGTATCGAAAGCGATGGCGTGATCGCTTGAGACAATCGTCGTACCGTCGTACTTCATAAACGGCAGTTCGACTGGCGCGGAGCCGGTCGCGATGACGATATTCTTTGCGGTTACCTGTTTTGTCTCAGTGCTCGTGATGGCGATCGCGACAACGCTGGCGGAAACGAACGACGCAGCGCCGGTGAGAACGGTGATTTTCCGCGCCTTCGCGATTTGACCGACGCCTCCGACCAGTTTCGTGACGACGTCATCTTTGCGCTTCATGAACGCGGCGAGATCGACCTCCACCGCACCGAGCTTGATGCCGTGTTCCTGGGCGTGATGCCGCGCCCACATGACGTGTTCGCTGGAATGCAGGAGAGCCTTGGACGGAATGCATCCGACATTCAGGCAGGTGCCACCCAAGGTGGAGCGTTTCTCAATCAGTGCGACCTTGAGGCCGAGTTGGGCAGCTCGAAATGCGCACACATAACCGCCGGGGCCAGCGCCGATGACAATGACGTCGAAGGAATCCATGGAAGGGGAAAAACAGAGCGAGTAGCGGGGAGCGGGTGGTGAGTAGCCGGAAGAAGGCGCGGGTAACGCGAGAGTGATGAGGGAGTAGGCGTGCAACCTGGCAGAGCAACTTGGCGCTCTGATCCGGTTTGCAAACTCGGGTTAACCACGCCTCGCTTCCCAAGGATTAAACTCCCAGAATCAGACGGGTGGGATCCTCGATCGCTTGTTTCACTCTGACGAGGAAGGTGACGGCTTCTTTTCCGTCGACGACGCGATGATCGTAGCTGAGTGCAAGGTACATCATGGGACGGATGACGACCTGACCGTTGACGGCGATGGGGCGTTCGTTGATGGCGTGCAGTCCGAGGATGCCGCTCTGGGGCGGATTGATGATCGGCGTTGAAAGCATCGAGCCGAAGATGCCTCCGTTCGTGATCGTGAAGACGCCGCCCTCGAGGTCCGCGAGGGTGATCTTGCTTTCGCGGGCGCGCTTGGCGGCATCGCCGATGCGCTTCTCAATTTCGGCCATTCCGAGCGTATCACAATTTTGGATAACCGGAACCATCAGGCCCTTCTCCGTCGAGACCGCGACCCCGATGTCGTAATAATGATTCTGGATGATGCTATCGCCGTCGATCTGGGCGTTCACCGCCGGGACTTCGCGCAGCGCGTGCACGACGGCTTTGGCAAAGAAGGACATGAAGCCGAGCTTGATGCCGTTTTTCTTGACGAAGTCGTCCTGGTATTTCGCGCGAAGCGCCATGACGGCGGACATGTCGACTTCGTTGAACGTGGTGAGCATCGCGGCCTCGTGCTGCGCGGCGACGAGTCGCTGGGCAATCCGCGCGCGCAAGGGTGACATTTTCTTGCGGGTCTGGCGCCCGGTGATCGATGCCGTGGTAGGTGCTGGGCTCGCAGCGATGGGAACGGGTGCGGCTACGCTTGGCGGGGGAGCGGTAACGCTGGTCGCAGCGGCGAGCATGTCGCCCTTGGTGACACGGCCAGCCTTGCCGGTGCCGGAGACGGTGGTGGGATCGACGCCGGTTTCGCCCGCGAGACGGCGAACCGCCGGTGAAACCTCGCCGGCCGCGGCGGCTTGTTGAGGCGCAGGAGCGGTGTCCGCTTTTCCCGTGGCCTGGGCGGCGGATGGCGCCGGAGCCGGTGCCGCAGCGTTGGCATCGGAATCGATCGTGGCGACGACCTGGCCAATCTTCACCTCATCGCCCGTGGCGGCTTTAAAGCTGATCTTGCCGGCGGCTTCGGCGGTGCCTTCGGACGTGATCTTGTCGGTCTCGAGTTCGAAAAGCGGCTGATCTTTTTTGACGATAGCCCCGTCGGCAACGTGCCATTTGGCGAGGATGCCGGAGGTGATGGATTCGCCCATCGAGGGAATTTTAACTTCAAGAAGAGGCATGATGAAAGGAGCGGGAAGCGCGGCGCGGGGAGTGAGTAGAAATGGCCCAACGACGTCGCGAAGAGCGGAGCGTCAGTCGAAGATCAGTGGTTTATGAATGGTTCGCTACGCGCACCGCTTAAAGGGTGAACGCTTGTTTGAGGAACGCGGCGAGTTCGATTTTGTGCAACGCGAGGGAACCGACCGCGGGTGACGCCGAGGCATCGCGGCCGGCATAGAGCGCCTTGCGGCCGAAGAAATCCTCGAGTTGCGGAGCAATCCAGCTCCACGCGCCCATGTTCTCGGACTCCTCCTGCGCCCACACGAGTCCCGCCCCGGCGTATTTGGCAGCGATCTCCTCGAGGCGTGTACGATGGAGAGGGTAGAGCTGCTCGACCCGTACAATCGCCGTGTCCGTCACCTTTTGTTTAGTGCGATAATCATCGAGGTCGTAATATACTTTTCCCGAGCAGAGGATGAGCCGGGAGGGGACCTTTATACCAGCTGGGAAGGGTGCGCTCGCGGTGCCACTATAGGCTGCGTCGTCGATAATCTCCTGAAAGACCAGTTCGGTAAGGTCCTGGATCCGCGACGTGGCAGCCGGATGGCGTAGCAATGATTTCGGCGACATCACGATCAGCGGTTTTTGAAACTCACGCTTCATTTGCCGGCGGAGGGCGTGAAAGAAATTGCCCGGAGTGGTGATGTTCGCGACCTGGATATTATTCTCGGCGCAGAGCTGGAGAAAGCGCTCGAGGCGGGCGGACGAGTGCTCCGGCCCCTGGCCTTCATAGCCGTGCGGAAGCAGCAGGACGATACCACTGGTCCGTTGCCATTTGGATTCGCCGCTCGAGATAAACTGATCGATCACGACCTGCGCTCCGTTGCCGAAATCGCCGAACTGCGCTTCCCAGATGCAGAGCATGCTCGGATAGTCCAACGAGTAGCCGTAATCAAATCCCAGAACGGCCGCTTCGGACAGCAGTGAGTTATAGACACAGAACTGGGCCTGTTCCGCGCTGAGGTGTTTCAGCGGCGCGTACGTGGCATCGGTCTCGGCATCATGCAGCACCGCGTGGCGGTGACTAAAGGTACCACGTTCACAGTCCTGGCCACTGAGGCGCACGGGAGTGCCGTCCATCAGCAAGGTGCCAAACGCGAGCGCTTCCGCAAAACCCCAGTCGATCGGGCCGCCGCCCTCGAAGGCGTGCAGGCGGGCGTCGAGGAAACGCTTGATCTTCGGATTAGCTTTGAAGTCGGCCGGCAGCGTGGTGAGCCCCTGGACAACCTGCTCCAGCGTGGCGGGCGTGACGTGGGTGGGGACCGGTTTAAAATGGTAGTTCGGTTGAAACACCGCGGTTGAACCCACAAACTTTCGCTGTTCGAGCGCCGTGCGTTGCTCCGTCCTGGCCGTTTCCGCGGCCTTGGCTTTCTCGAGGTTCTTTTCGAGCGCGGCCAGATACTCGGCTTTGATCGCCTCGGACTCCTCCGGGGTGATGATCCCGCCAGCAATCAGCTCCTGACTCAAAACTGCGGAGACCTGTGGGTGGGTGGCGATTTTCTTATAGAGAAGGGGCTGCGTAAACGCAGGCTCGTCGGTCTCGTTGTGGCCGTGCTTGCGGTAACAATACATGTCGATCATCACGTCGCGTGCGAATTTCTCGCGGAAGGCGAGAGCGAGCTCGGCGACCATGCAGACGTACTCGGGTTCGTCTCCATTTACGTGGAAGATCGGCGCCTCGATCATTTTCGCCACATCGGTACAATAGCGCGTGGAGCGTGCCTCTGACGGAACGGTCGTGAAACCGATCTGGTTGTTGATGATGAAGTGCAGCGTGCCGCCGGTACGATAACCTGGCAGTTGGGAGAAGTTCAGCGTCTCGGCGACCACGCCTTGGCCGGCGAAAGCCGCGTCTCCGTGGATGAGCAGAGGCAACACCGTATGGCGAAAATCCCGGCCGCCACGAATCCTTTGCCGCGCCCGGGCCTTGCCTTCGACCACCGGGTTGACGATTTCCAAGTGCGACGGATTGGCGGCGAGGCGGATCTCAACCTTCCTGCCCGAAGCGGTCTCCAGAATCGCTTCGTATCCAAGATGGTATTTCACGTCGCCGTCACCGCCGACGGCGTCGGGGATATAGTTTTCCGAGAACTGTTCGAACAGGACGTCAAACGACTTCCGCATGACGCTCGTAAGAATATTGAGACGGCCGCGATGGGCCATGCCCAAGGCAACCTCTGCAACTCCACATTCCGGGCAGGCTTCAATAATGGAGTCGACGGCCGCGATCATCGTTTCGCCGCCTTCGAGGGAGAAACGTTTCTGGCCGACGTACTTGGTGTGGAGAAAACGCTCGAAGAGCTCGGCCTTGTGGACACGCCGGAGAATGCGGATGCGTTCAGCCTTCGAGAAGTCTGGCTGATTGCGCGTGGACTCCATCCGTTCCTGCAACCAGGTGCGCACATCGACATCCTGAATGTGCGTGTATTCGACCCCGACGTAGCCGCAGTAGGTGAGGCGGAGATTGGTGAGGATATCCCGCAGCGTCATCTGACCGCCACCGAGATAGGTGCCAACGTCAAACGCCGTATCCAGATCGCTCTCGTCCAGGTGAAATTGATCCAGTGACAGCTTGGGGTGCGGCGGGGGTGCGTCGCTCAATGGATCCAAGTGGGCCTCGAGGTGGCCGATGGATCGGTAGGTATTGATCAGGTGGTGAACCCGCGACTGCTTGAGGCTGTCAATGATGGGCGCCGTGGCGTTGGTCCGCGTCTCATCCCCCATCGCTGCCGCCAACGCGGTCGTGGGCGGCGTGCCGTTCGAGGCGAGCGTGAAACCTTGGAAAAAGGCACGCCAGGTCGGATCGACTGAATTATGATCTTTCAACCACGCTTCGTAGGCCGCCTCGATGACGGAGGCGTTGGCGTGAGTGGGAAGAGAGGAGCGGTTCATGGAGAGACTCGAAAGGCTTGGGAGGTCGCCCGGCGTAAGTGCCAGACGACGACCGGAAGTGGCTTTTGAGAGCGTAAGAAAGACAAATGGACCACACCGGGGCAGCGGACACAAGTGCGGCGCGGTCGAGTCGCGGGATTGCAAATGGGCTTAACGTAGGTAACACGCGGATTAGGTAGTCCTGATAAATATCCCCCACGCGCCATGGAAACGCAGATTAAAACCTCACTCAACGCCTTGCTTGCCGCGATAAAATCCTCTGATGGACAAATAATTGCGGATGAAATGGCCAAGTTGGACGACGTTCTTGCCCACGGGCGGGTAAGTTTGCATCCGCAATTGGTGCATTTCCTGGAAAACCGTAGCTATGCCAAGGCGCTGATGTTTTTAGGGGGCGAATCCGATATTCCCGTGGGCATCTGTGGCGGGCGCGCCGGTCGGTCGTCATGAGCAGCAAAGATAAACTCTCCACCGCGGGCGGGGCCAATCTCGGGCACAACCCGTTTGGAGCCTTGAGTAATGCGGGTTTGCCCGTTGCGCCGAAAATTCAGCCGGCGGTTGCACTCGCTTCCCGTCCGGAAACGCGCCCCGAGAAGAACCGCGGCCGGGTTGAAGTGCGGCGTGAAACCGGCGGCCGGGGCGGAAAAACCGTAACGGTGGCGGATGGATTTATCGGCATCGGTCTTCCGGAAAAGGAGCAGCTGGCGAAGAAAATGCGGGCGGCCGCCGGCTGTGGTGGCACCGTCAAGGACGGGGCGATCGAAATTCAAGGTGATCAACGCGAGACGGTCGCGCGCATTCTGCGCGAAGCGGGATTCCGTCCGGTGTTGGCGGGCGGATAAAGCTCTACGGCCCTGCGGCCAGGCGCGGACGCCCCGGCGCTCCAGCGAGCCACCGCATTCGCTCCTTACGCGGCGAGCCCGGCGGCGAGGGCGAGGGCGCCTTTGGCGCGATTCAGAATGTAGAGATGATAGCCCGGCGCACCGTTCGCGAGCAGGCCGCGGATCTGAGTCAGCGCCCAATCGATCCCGATGGTTTCAACCACATCGGTATCCTCGGCCGCCACTTCGAGTCGCGTAATCAACTGCTTGGGCAGGCTGGCGCCACACATTTGGGTGAAGCGTTGAATCTGTTTCAACGACAACACCGGCATGATCCCCGGAACGATCGGCACTGTGATGCCGACCGCCCGGCACCGCTCCACAAAACGGTAGTAAAGCGTGTTGTCGAAAAACAGCTGTGTCGTGATAAAGTCCGCTCCGGCGTCCACCTTGCGTTTAAGATGAGTGAGATCGACATCGAGCGAGGGTGCTTCCGGATGTCTCTCCGGATAGCCGGCGACGCCCAAGCAAAGCTCCGGCTGCCGGGCTTTGAGTAGCTCCACGAGCTCGCTCGCGTTGCGCAATCCATCGGTCGCGACATTGAACTCCGTCGATCCTTTCGGCGGGTCACCGCGCAGGGTCATGATGTTTCGGAAGCCGCCGGCGTAAATGCGGTCGGCGATGTCACCGAGCTCAACCCGGGAGTGGCCGACACACGTCAAGTGCGGCATCACGGTGAATCCGAGTTCATGCTTCAGCATCGCGCTGACTTGGGCCGTGCGATCGCGGGTGGTGCCACCGGCGCCATACGTCACCGACACAAAATCAGGATTCATCCGCTTCAGACTGGTGGCCGCAGTGCGGAGGACCTCGACCCCGGACTCGTCCCTTGGCGGGAAAAATTCAATGGAGCGGAGTGGGCGCTTCTGGGCGAAGAAATCAGAGATGCACCGATCGGGCGTCATGGTTGCAGGCGACGAAAAGGGAAATCGACCCCTTCGTAAAGCGGGGATTTCCGAGGGAGCTTTGCCAACAAAGCACTTTGGGGAATCCCATCATTATACCGGGCGTTTCAAAAACGCCCGCCAGCCGCCGAAGTCGGTGATGTCCCAGGCCCCTTTTACTCCAAGCGGTTCGCACAGAAATCCTTTCACGGTCCGGCTGTTCGCGAGTTCGATCGTCCCAATGCAGAGCGGTGACGGAACGGCCGCAACGAATGCGCCGAAGGCTTCGTTCGCCAGCTCCCAGACCTCGACTTCAATGGCGGCGCCCTCGGTGTCCACCCGGATCAGCCCTGGCTTGGGCGGCTGTGTATTCGGTAAAGCATACAGCCGATAATGGGGAGCAGTTGTGCCGCACCAAACCAGCCGTGCGCCTAACCCCGTGAGTTGGCCGTTGAGTGGTAATCCGGAAAGATGCGCCCCGACCACGGCGAGTCGCGTCCAAGCGGCTGTGGCAGCGTGCGGCGACGCCGCCGCCGTGGCGACCGACCGCGGAGTCACTGGCGGCACGGGAATCGACGTGGCACCGAGGTAGCCGCCCACATCCGCCTGCCAGCGAGCCCCGAGCGCGAGCAGTTCCGCCTCGCGCCACGCCGGCGCCAGAAAGGTGACACCCCAGGGAGCCGCATCGCTGCGCATACCGGCAGGCACCGCGAGGCCGGCGAGATCGAGGAGGTTAACGAAATTGGTGTAGGTGCCGAGGCGCGTGTTGTGGCGCAGCGGTTCGGCTTCCACCTCGGCGAGCGTGTACGGCCGGGGTGCGGTGGGCACGATGAGCACGTCCATTCGCTCCCATTGCGTTGCGGCCGCGCGGGCCAGTTCGGCCAAGCGGTAAAATCCATCAAACGCATTCGCCGCGCTGAGTGAATTCGCGGATTCAACGATGGTACGCGTTGTCGGGAAAAACGCCCCGGCATCCGTCGCATGAAACTCGCGCAAAGCCGCCCAGCGCTCCGCCACCCAGGGGCCTTGGTAGAGCAGTGCCGCGGCTTCACGAAAGGGCGTGAAATCGATCTCGGTGATGTGCGCGCCAAGTCGAGTCAACCGCGCGAGGCTTTCGTCGAACAAGCGTTCCGCTTCCGCATCGCCGTCGAACACGCGCTCCGCTTGTCGCGGCACGCCGACCCGCAGCGGCCCACTCCACCGCGAAATTTCTCCGGGCCGGGCGCGTGCAAACGCATCCAACGGGTCAAACGCCTCGGCCACGCGCGCCACCTCGGCCGCATCGTCGCACGTCAACGCGAAAATCGAAACGCAATCCAAGGTGCGGCACGCCGGCACCACGCCGCGCGTGCTGACCGCACCGCGCGTCGGCTTCAAGCCCACGAGATTATTCAGCCCGGCTGGCACTCGTCCTGAACCGGCCGTATCCGTCCCGAGCGCGAAGGCCACCAAACCGGTTGCCGTCGCCACCGCGGAACCACTGCTCGAGCCCCCGGGAATAAGGTCGGCGCGAAATGGATTCCGCGGCACACCATACGGCGAGCGCACGCCCACCAAGCCGGTGGCGAATTGATCAAGATTGGTTTTTCCAACCGGCAGGGCGCCGGCGTCAAGCAGGCGTTGCACCACCGCGGCGGAGACCGCGGGGGTGTAACCAAATTCTGGACACGCCGCGGTGGTCGGCGTGTCGGCCAGATCAATGTTGTCCTTGATCGCGAACGGCACGCCATAGAGCGGCTGCGACGTCCGCCCGCGTGCCTCGATGCGATGCGCATGAGCGAGCAGATCCCCGCGCGTAAGGCGATGAATCCACACCGCCGGATCCGCCAGCGCATCGATCCGGCGCAGGATTTCGTCCACCAGCAAGGTCGGCGTACACGTGCCGGCAGCATAGGCCTGACGCAACGAGGCGAAGTCAAAACTCAGAGCTTCGAGGGGCACCGGGTGAGCGGACGTGGGGGCGGTTGCGGGAGCGGTCATTTCAGCGAATCGCATTGACCAGTTCCCCTTGGTTGACGGCATGCGCGACCGGAGTGAGCGGCGCCGGCGTGACGACGGGCGCAAATCGTGCGCAGCCGGCGAGAAAGGCCGCCATGAGCACATAACCAATCGCCACACCCGGGCTCTGCGCCACGCCGATGCGTTCTCCATGCATCAGCCCAAAGAATGTCAGCCCCGCCGCTCCGGTGGCAAACGCCGCGGCCCGCCAGAGCTGGCGGTCGATGATGAAGACCGATATCGCTCCGAGCATGAGGCCGCCGAGAGCCGCTCCACCGCCAAGAATCTCGAGTCCGTGCAGGAGCACGCCTTCACCCGCCATCCGGTCGAGCAGTTCCGGGGAGATCGCCACTCCGGCGGCCGAGAGTGAGCCTTTGATCAGCGTCGTAACCCACGCCGCGATGTGCGGGACGATCGCGACGACCACCGCCGGTGCATGGCGGTGCGGTGATTCGGAAAACGCCTGAGAGCCCATCAACATGCCTATATATAAAAGGATGGGTAGAATTGCGACCACTGGCACCAGCGCAAGCATCACGGACACGGTGCCGAGCCAGCACAGCGCGATCACCATTACACCCGTGGCCAGCGAGTAACCGATGCGCCCTCCCATCGCCTTCCATCCCGGATGGCCTATATACACCGCGAGGATAAATGGATTGCCCATCATACAACCGATCATGCTGACTACTCCGTCCGCCACAAGCACGCGCGTCGTCGGAAAACTGTCGCCGCTCGCCGCCGCGCTTTCGACATTATCGATCGCTTCGACGAGGTCGTAGATGCCGAACGGAATCGCCGTCACCAGCAACACCCCGAGGTATTCGAACCCCGAAAACACATGCCCTTCCGCCGGGATCGGCACGCTGAAACCAAAGTGGGTGAACGATGCGGTCAAACCAGCGAGGGAGAGGCCGCCGAGATTCAGATCGAAGAGATTTGAGCCCCACGCGATGAGCGTCCCCACCGCCATCGCGATGAGTCCGGCAGGGAGTCCGCGGAAATAACGGACGCCGCCAAACCAGCTCACGAGAAGAATGGCGAAGCAGACGAGGCCGATCGCCGGAGTGAGAAACATCTGCAGCGCCGGCCGCATGGAGATGAAGGTTATGGATACACCCGCCAGTGTGCCCAGCAGCGCGGCCCGCGGGGTGACTTTGCGGACCCAGCGTCCGAGAAATCCACCGATCACGAGGACCACGCTTTGGATGAACACCCAGGTCAGCCCCGCTTCCCACGCTTTGATCGGGTCACCGGTTTGCAGTTTGATCGGCAGCATCACGACGAAGACGCAGATGAACATGTGGCCGACACCGGGTCCCGACGGCAGCGCGCACACATCGTTACGCCCGGTTTTTTTTGCCAGGTCGTACGCCAGGTACGCGTAGTAAAAGGTGGAGAGACACAGCATCAGGCCGACTGCAGGAAGGATGCGTCCGAATACGAGCGCGTCCGGCATCTGGAGCACGAAACGGAGCAGGCCCGTGAGCGTGAGAACGTTGACGAGAATGTTGGTGCCGAAACCGAAGAAGGCATTCCAGTCTCCGGGGACCCAAAGCCTGGGCCGTGTAGTCGTAATCATGAGCGGGTAGGGGTTCGCATGTTCGGGCGGCGGAAGACGGTGACCGTGACGGGCGTTAGCGGAGGTGCGGCAGAACCGCGTCGGAGTTTGCCACCCAGCCGAAAATGCCGCCTTGGGCGGAAATCATTTCCAGCGCGGTCGCGTGAAAGGCGGGGAAGTACGATCCTACGCAGTCGGCAAGGACCAGGCAGTCGTAGCCGCGATCATTGGCTTCACGCACCGTGGTGTGGACACAGACCTCGGTCGTGACGCCGGTGACGATGAGTTGGCGAATGCTCCGCGCTTGCAGATAGTCGTGAAGGCCAGTGGCCCAAAACGCGCCCTTGCCCGGCTTGTCGATCACGCGTTCTTCCGCGGTGGGATAGAGTTCCGGGATGATAGCATGGCCTGCTTCGCCGCGAATCAGGATGCGTCCCATCGGGCCGCGATCGCCAATGGTCAGGCTGCTGCGGGCCCGCGTGCGCTTGGTTTCGGGGAGATCTGATAAGTCCGGCAAATGGCCTTCGCGCGTATGCACCACGGTGAGTCCGGCGGCGCGCCATGCGTTGAGCAGGCGTTGGTTGGGATCGATGGTGCGACGCAGGAGGGAGACGTCATTCCCGAGCGTTTCGCCGAAGCCGCCGGGTTCGAGGAAGTCGCGCTGCAGGTCGATCATCAGCAGCGCACAGTGCTTCGCGTAGAAGGGAAACGGATACGGCTCAGCCGTGATCTCGACGCGCCCGGCGAGTGACTCGGCGGGAGGCTTCATGCGGCAAGGCGTGCGACGGGCGCGGAACAGACACCCGAGGCTTCGAGGATGCGGGCGGCCCGCAGGAGTGCCGTTTCGTTCCAAGGCGCGGCAATCAGTTGGACCCCGATTGGTTGCGGACCGGCCGGATGCACCGGCGCGGCCACGACAGGTAGGCCGATGAAACTGATCGGTTGCGTATAGAGTCCGAGGTTGGGACGCACCGGCATTTCCACGCCTTCGATGGTCATCGTTTCCTGTCCGAGGAGCGTGGCCGGAACCGGCGTGGCCGGTGCGAGCAGGATGTCGACGTGACGGAAAATCTCCGCGACTTGGGCGCGATACCAGGAACGAAATTTTTGCGCCTGCACATACCACGCGCCGGGCATGAGTGCGCCCGCCAGGAAACGATCGCGGATCCCGGGATCGAAGTCCGCCGCCTGCGTGCGCAAACGGTCGAGGTGGAGGTGCCCCGCCTCGATTGCAGTGATGATAAACGCCGCGGCGCGGGCTTCGGCGACCTGCGGCAACTCGACGTGGCGGGTAAATCCGGCGCGGAGGACGGACGCTACGGCGGCGACGGCCGAGTGCGCTTGGGGGGGACAATTCTTCTCGAAGTAGCCTCCGAGCTGCGCGACGCGCAGCTCGCCTAGGCCCTCGTTGAGTCGCGCACTCGCGGGTTCGACCGGTCGCAAGGTGCAAGCCGGGTCGCGCGGATCGGGTCCTTGCATCGCGTCATAGGCCGCGGCCAGGTCGGCGACCGTGCGGGCGAAGGGACCGATATGATCGAGACTGGCGACAAACGGAAAGGTGCCGCCCCGCGAAAGCCGCCCGTAAGTCGGCTTCAAGCCCCAGATGCCGCAGAACGAGGAGGGCACGCGAATGGATCCGTTGGTGTCCGTGCCGAGGGCGATAGGGACAAGTCCGGCCGCGACGGCGGCACCGCAACCTCCGGATGATCCGCCGGCGGAACGTGCGAGATCTCGCGGGTTGCGCGTCGGTCCATCGTGCGCGTTATCGGTCACGAAGTCATAGGCGTATTCGCCCATGTTGAGCGCGCCGACGCAGATTGCGCCGGCTCGTCGGAGCCGTTCCACCGCGGTCGCGTCTTCCTTGGCTGGCGGATGGGCGCGATTGATTTTCGAACCGGCGACGGTCACGATGCCGGCGAGATCGAAAAGGTTTTTCACGGCGTGGGGAACGCCCGCGAGCGGACCCGGATCGCGTCCGGCGGCAATACACGCGTCTACCGCCATCGCTTCGAGGCGCGCCCGTTGGGCCGTCACGGTGGTGAACGCGTTAAGGGAAGCATGCGTGGCGGCGATGCGCTCGAGGGTCGCCTCGGTCACCGCCCGGGCGGTGATTCGCTGCTCGCGCACGGCGGCCGCGATTTCCCCGGCGGACGCCATGGAGGGGTCGAAATTCATGGGGTGAAAATGGGCGCCAGGTCGGCGTCCAGGGGCAGGTTCAGGGCGAGCAGCGGACCGGCGAGGTTCGCGGCTCGCTGCAGGTTTTGGATCACACCCGGGCGATGGCCCGGATGGAGGGGCAGGCCGAGGGCCGCCGCCGCCTCACTTACGTAAGTCTCCCAACCGAGACTGGTGTCGGCGGGCGGAGTGGTCTGCGAGACGTGGGCGGAAACAATTTTCCAACCCGCTTCCGGGAAGCGGCACCACGTCTGGGACTGTCGGCTGTGACGTTGCTGGCCGGTGACGGTCTGGCTCAGCTCGCACATGATCGAGGCGAGGTCCGGCCCCAACGTGAGGATCTCCCGGCGAACGATCTGGCGGTGGGTGAAGACGGGAGTGTGACCCTCCCGATAACGCGAGACGGCGTCGGTTCCGTAGAGGTGCTCGCTGGCGCCATAACGCACCACATGCGGAGAGTCCCAGAAGAACGACTTGAGCGTCGGCACATCATTGGCCGCGAGAGCACGCTCGTAGGCATCGTGGAGAGCGGCAAGCTCTCCGACGATGTGCGGGGCGTTGATCTTCGGCATGCCTTCAGTCTCTAGCAAGGTGCGGACCATGTGGAACGGATTGGCGAACGAAGTGTGACAAGGTTCGAGCGGGCTGCCCGTGAGTTACCACTTGTAGCTCAAGGTCAGGTCGGCGGTCGGTCCGATGCTGGGACTGACAAAGACATCCCAGAAGAGGAACTGCGGAGTGTAGTAACGCTCGTCGAGAAGGTTGCTGGCGTTTAGCCGGACCGACCAGGGGCCGCGGTTGTAGAACAGGGCGCCGCGGGTGACGAAGTACTCGGGCAACCGAATCTGTTGCAGGTATCCGGAGTAGAAGGACGACACGTAGGTACCCCCGAGCGAGATGCCAAAGCCGCGGCGCGAGGTATAGGTGCCGTTGACCGAGAAGACCCGTTGCGGAGTCGGGGCTTGAATGGGCGACTTCACTCCAATCAAGCCGCCGACGGCGACGAAGCGGCCACCGTACGTTTGCGCCGGATCGAGACCCAAGGCACTCGGAGGGACGCCGAGGAAGAACGGCGCATTTTGCAGATCCGTGCGTTGCCAGGTGGCGGCGGTGGTGAAGCTCAGCGTCTTGGTTGGGGCGTAGCGCGCCTCGATTTCAAGGCCCTTGGACTTGTACTGGTCGAACGTCCCGGCGGTCGGATTGAACGCGGTTTTTTCCTGTCGATAGTAGGCGACGGTGGCAAAGAGTTTGCCGTTGAGCAGGGAGCCCTTGACGCCGGCCTCGCCGAGTTCGGAGTCTTGCAGCCAGGTGCCGCCACCAAGGTTGAGGCGATCGATCATGCCGCCCTGACCGAGCTCGAGGTAACGCGAGGTGGCGTAGGTGAGATAGGGGCTGAGGCCGTTGAGCTTGTAGGTCACGCTCGCGTTGTAGGTGAACGCGTTGTCCGAATCGGAGGCGTATCCAAAATTCCCATTCAGATCGGTGCCGTTGGTGTGGGCGCTGTAGCGGTCCCAGCGGGCACTCGCGACGGCGCCCAGCCGGCCGACGGTCCCGTCGACGAGCGCGAAGGCGCCGAGATCGGAAAAGCTGCCGATTTGCCGCCAGTTGTAAGGGACGTTAAAGGTGCCGGTGTGGGCGCCTTCGAAACGGTCGTTGCCGGTGACGGGCGCGGAAATGTCGCGCCGATCCAAAACCTGGTAACCGCGGCCGCGGGATTCCCGCTCGTCGCCAGAGGAGTAACGCCAGGAGACTCCGAGCACGCTTTCCAAACTCGAGTCCGAATTGGGCCGGGTGCTGATCGTGGCGGTGGTTTTGTTTTCGTAGGCCATCGCCAGGTAGTCGGCGGTGAATCCATAACTTGAATACTTCGTGTGATTCATCGCGTCGTAGAACGACTGGTTCTTGAGCGTCAGCCGGTCGCTCACCGTCTTCGTCAGGTCAAAGTAACCCGTGAACGAATCGGTTTTGGAGAAATCCATCGGCTCGACCTGTACCGTGTGGTGACTGAGTTTCACGGTCCGGACCGTGGCGGGATCGAGGGCAAAGGCCGCCTTCTGATTGGCCGTGAGCGCGCCGTACGGGAACGGATTGGCGAACCCGAATTGCTCGAGGGCGTAAGGCTGGAGTTCAGCCGGGTTGAGAAAACCGTCGCGGTTGGTGTCGAGATTCAGCGCGGGACGACCCGCGAGGTATTCGCCGTCGGTGTCGATCATGCGCTGCGTGACCCGGTTCCAGCCGAGGCTTTGATTGAGGTCGGCCCATTGAGCCATGAAGCCGTACTCCAGGAGGACGGTCGGGGTGAGCTGGGTATCGATCGCCAGCTGCACGAGCAGGCTCTTGTTATAGATGTTGTCGTAGTAGCTCTCGGAGTCCTCGCCCTGGACGAACACGTACGCGCCGGACGCTTTGCCGAAGAGGGTGAACGGCGTGCCGTATTCGAGGCTGGCGACTTTCTTCCCGTACGTGCCGATGGTGGTGCTCGCGATGCCGACGGGTTTTTCGATGAACTTGGCGGTTTTGCTCTTCGCAGTTTTCGGAATGAAGTTCAGCACGCCCCCGACTTTGCCGCCGCCATAGATAGGCGGAGGCGGGCCTTTCACGATCTCAGTATAATCGGTGCTGGCGATCGGCGTGGGGAAGTTGCCGCGATTTTCAATGCGGCGGAAGCCGCGGAAAAAATTGTCGGCGCGTTCACCCCGCACATCGAGTGCGCCGGGAACGCCAAAATAGTTGCCGGTGAAGGAACCGGCCGTGACGGCGACGAAGTCGTTGACCGTGCGAATGCTATAAAGATCGGTGAGTGAACTCTCGATCACGGTGATCGAACGCGGCGTATCAATGAGCGGCCGCGCGACGCCGAACAGACTGGAGCTTTCGCGGGCAGGAAGGACGTCGTAAAGATCGTCGGCTTTGGCGGACGCGATGAATTTCTCGAGGGTGACGATCGCGTCACCCGTTCCGGTGGCGGCTGGCGCCGTCTGGGCGGATGCCACCGGAACGGGTGCGCATACCATTGCGAGGAGGAGGGGGAGATTTAACGGCCGGTGGAGGCGGCCGGACGGCGGGGACGGAGGGCGGTAATGAGCATTCATCGGTGGAGGGCGGGTAGATCGTTGGAAGGTGCGGACGCGGCCGCAGGTGACCCGGTAAAAGCAGCGTGTATGCCAAACAGTATCCAATATTGTATACAATCATGAATACTTTTCGGCATTGCGCGCGCCGCGAGGCTCGCCTTGGGTGCGGAAGCCATGCCCCGTCCGCGTGCTTCATCCTCCGAATCGGCGACCGTAGAGCCCCGTTTAACGGCGGCGGCGGCTCTGCTGTCTCCGCAGATTCTGCGGACCTTGCGCGAGCGGATTCTTAACTGGTACTATCCGCCGGGAAAGCACTTAGGCGAACAGCTGCTCTGCGAGGAATTCTCCGCCAGTCGCATTCCCGTCCGCGAGGCGTTGCGTGCCTTGGCTGAGCAGGGGCTCGTTGATCAGGTGCCGAATCAAGGCTGCTACGTGAAGCAGCCGGACGTTGACGGCATTCATCAACTCTATGATTACCGCCTCGCCCTCGAGTTGTTTGTGATTGAGCGACTGGCCGGGACGGGGCTGAAGCCGGAGTTTGTGGCGAAAACGCGAGCTGTATGGGAGCCGCTGTTGAAAATCCGGGCGAACGCGTCGGTGAATGGCGATGAACTCGTGCAAGCCGACGAGGCCTTTCACCTCGGGTTTGCGCGCGAGGTGGACAATCCCTACATCAGTGACGCGTTGGCGGACATCAATGACCGCCTCCGTTTCGTGCGCCTGGTGGTGATCACCACGCCACACCGGGTGCAGGCCACGGCGGGCGAGCACCTCGCGGTGCTTGAAGCGGTGGTGAAGAAGAACCCGGAGGCTGCGCGCAAAGCGCTTCGGCTGAATATCAACGCCGCCCGCAATAAAGTAGAGATCGCGCTGGCGCAGGCTTTGACCAACGCCCACAAGCGGCGTTGATCGATCTTCGCTGGATGCGCCGGGCAGGTCGGTCGTGACACCCCCGCCGTCAAATCGAGCCCGTGCTCAACTCAGTCCTCCAACACGATCAGCGTTTCGCCTGCATTCACGGGGCGCCCTTCGACACAACGCACTTCGCGGACCGTTCCAGCGCGACTCGCGATGACGGTCACCTCCATTTTCATCGATTCTAAAATCACAAGTGGATCACCCTCGCGGACAACACTTCCAACGATTGCCGTGATCTTCCAGATATTGCCAGGAATGTGCGCGGGCACCGAGGTGCAACCGGCGGGAATGGCTAACTCTTCAGTGACTGTGGCCATGTCTGCATCTGCCGCGAAGTTGAGCTGACCGCTTTCCTCCCAGCGTTTTCGCTCCGCCTCAAACGCGGACTGCTGGCGCGTTTTGAATGTGCCGATCGATTCCGCGTTCCCGGCGAGGCATCGTTGGTAGTCGCCCAATCGAAAGGTGGTTTCCTCGATCTTCAGTTTCACCTTTCCCTGCGGAAACGCGTCGCGGAAATGCGCGAGCTCCGTGTTGGAGACGGGATAAAATCGAATCTGGTCAAAGAAGCGAAGCAACCAGGGCTGCCCTTCCTGAAAGTCGGCGGTGCTCTTGAATCGATTCCACATCTGGCAAGTGCGTCCGATGAACTGGTATCCTCCCGGACCTTCCATGCCGTATATACAGAGGTAGGCACCACCGATCCCGACGGCGTTTTCGGGGGTCCACGTCCGGGCGGGATTATACTTGGTCGTGACGAGCCGGTGCCGCGGATCAACGGGAGTCGCAACGGGCGCACCCAGATAGACGTCACCCAATGCGAGCACGAGGTAACTCGCTTCAAAAGCTACCCGCTGAACGTCCGCCACTTCATCAAGGCCGTTGATTCGGCGGATGAACTCGATGTTGCTCGGGCACCAGGGCGCATCCTGCCGCACGAGCTGCATATACTTCCGAATGGCGAGCAGCGTGGACTCGTCTTCCCACGATAGCGGCAGATGCACGATCCGCGAAGGAACCTCGATGTCGGCGACGGACGGCAATTCCGACTCACCGCGCAACAGGATCTCCATCAGGCGCGGAAGTGAAAGCAGCCGCGGGTCGAAATGGACCTGAAGCGAACGGATGCCCGGCGTAAGATCGACGATGCCGCGGACGGCGTGGCGCTCGAGCCAGGTTTGCAGCGCATGGACGCGCATGCGCAAGGCCAGATCCAGTTCCAATGCTCCGTATTCGACGAGTAGATACGCATCGCCGGCGCGGCGATAGCAGACCCCCGGGGCATCCGGCCGGGGCTGCCGCGTATGCAGGATGGCCGGTACCGGGGAAATTGGGGAAATGGAATCCGAAGTCTGAATACGGGAGCGGCGGGCGGGAGTGAGTGATTCGATTTCACTGTCCTGGGCCAGGAGAAGGGTGCCCGCCTCCGGCACGGAGAGCGGGCGAAATCGGACGAAGTCTCCTGGTTTCAGCTGACCCATTTTCCAGAGTTCACCTTGTGCGATCGTCGCCGGGCAGACGAAGCCTCCGCAACTGGGGCCATCGGGGCCGAGGATGATGGGCATGTCACCCGTAAAATCGATCGCGCCAATCGCATAGGCGTTGTCGTGGATGTTCGAAGGATGCAGTCCGGCCTCACCGCCGTCGCGCCGCGCCCATTCCGGCTTTGGGCCGATCAGTCGCACTCCGGTCCGCGCGGAGTTATAATGGACTTCGTAGTCCGTCGAGAAAAGCGTGGCGATGTCCGACTCGGTGAAGAAATCCGGCGCGCCGTGCGGACCATATAGCACACCAATTTCCCACTTGCGGGTGAGCGGCGAATGAATGGAGGCCGGCGCGCGCAGGAGCGGCGCATCGTTCGTTACTCCGGAAGTCGTTTGGCGGTTGATCCGCAGCACATCGCCCGCGCGGAGTGCGCGGCCGGCGTGTCCGCCGAAAAGGCCGAGCGTGAACGTCGCCTTGCTGCCGAGGTAGTCGGGCACATCGAAGCCGTGGCGGATGGCGAGGTAGGTCCGCAGGCCCGGCCCGCTGACCGATCCGAGGCGGAGGGTCTGGCCACGTTTGACGCGGAATGCGCGGTAGTAGGTGACGGGTTTACCGTCGAGCGTCGCGGGCATGTGCGCCCCTGTAAGGGCAACAATCGCGGAGGTGTTGAAACGTAATGACGGACCTTGGACGGTCGATTCAAGGCCGGCCGCCGCCTCGGAGTTTCCCACCAGGCGGTTGGCGAGTCGGAACGAACGTCCATCCATTGGACCCGATGGCGGAACGCCCACTTGCCAATAGCCCAGACGACCGGGAAAATCCTGGACGGTGGTCTGGGTCCCGCCCTCGAGCACGTCGAGAGTTGAGGCCGAGTAGGGAAGCGTGTTGAGAAATTTGGTCGTGACCCCTCCCGTGCGGAATCCAGTCGAGGTCACGATCTGTCGAAGATAGTCGAGATTCGTTTCGAGCCCATGGAGCCGCGTGTCTGCCAGCGCGAACTCCAGGCGGAGCAAGGCCTCGGCCCGGTCGCATCCGCGCACAATAATTTTCGCGAGCAGTGGGTCGTAAAACGCGGATACCTCGGTGCCGCGTTCAATCCACGTCTCGATGCGGGCGGACGTGGGAAAATGCACATCCGTTAGCGTCCCGGCCGCGGGCTGGAAATTCCGGTTCGGGTCTTCAGCGTAGACCCGGACCTGAATCGCCGCGCCCTGAGGTGCGGGTTGCCACGCGGACAGGTCGAGCTGGCCTGCCGCCGCGAGCAGCATCCACTCGACGAGGTCGATGCCAGTGACTTCCTCCGTGACGCCGTGTTCGACCTGAAGGCGCGTGTTTACCTCGAGAAAATAAAATTCACCGGTCCCGGCATCATGCACGAATTCAACCGTTCCGGCATTGTGATATTTAACCGCGGACCCGAGGCGCGCGGCGCTGGCAAGCAGTTGGGTGCGCTGGGTGGAGGTAAGCCCAGGGGCGGGGGATTCCTCGATGACTTTCTGATTCCGACGCTGGACGGAGCAGTCGCGTTCTCCGACCGCCACCACATGGCCGAGACTGTCACCGAAAATCTGGACCTCCAGGTGGCGTGCGTGTTCGACGAACTTCTCGAGGAAGACGCCACTCTCCTTGAAGTTGTTGCGGGCGAGCCGACCCACTGCGGTGAAGGCGGCGGGCAGTTCGGCCGGTGTGCGAATGAGCGACATCCCAATGCCGCCGCCGCCGCCGGTACTTTTGAGCATAACCGGATAGCCAATACGCGCTGCTTCAACGCGCGCGTGGTCCTCGTCGCGCAGGAGTTCCGAGCCGGGAAGAAGCGGGACGTCGTGCTGGCGGGCGAGGGCGCGGGCGGCGTGTTTCAGCCCGAACGTCCGCATCTGGTCGCCGGTGGGACCAATGAAGACCACTCCGGCGGCGACGCAGGCATCCGCAAATGCGGGGTTTTCCGAAAGGAAACCATAACCAGGATGAATCGCCTCAGCACCGGCCGACTTTGCGGCGGCGATGATATTTTCTCCCATCAGATAACTTTGGGCCGCGGGGGCTGCGCCGATCAGGATCGCCTCGTCAGCCTGCTGGACATGCCGGGAGTGCGCATCAGCGCCGGAGTAGACGGCGACTGATTTTATGCCCATGCGCCGGAGCGTGCGGATAATGCGACAGGCGATCGCACCACGATTGGCAATGAGGACTTTGGAAAACGGGGGCATGGGCGTGGTAAATTATGATTCGTAACGGGTCATGGGTCGCTGGTCATTGGGCGTGGTCCAATGAACCCGCAGCATATTACGAATCCCAAATAATCACCTCGATCGGAGTCGGATTATAAGCGTTGCACGGATTGTTCAATTGCGGGCAGTTGGAGATTACACACGTCACGTCGCGCTCGGCGCGGAGTTCTACATAGCAGCCGGGGGCGGAAACTCCGTCGGCGAACGTGAGCTGGCCGTCGGACGTAACCGGCACATTCATAAAGAAATTTATATTACACGTGATATCGCGCTTCCCGAGGTCCGGGCGCCACGTATGTACGGCGCAGAGGAAGCTGTCGCGGCAGGCATGCATATACTCCTTCTCTACGGCGTAACGCGTGGTGTTGCTTTCCCGCGAACACGCGCCGCCGAGGGTGTCGTGGCGGCCGCACGTGTCGGCGATGAGGGTGAGCAGCACGTCTCCTCCGGTTGAAATCAACTGGGTGCCGGTGCCGAGATAGAGTGCAGCTTGGTGCCGGATGGTGTCGGATGCGCTGTAACGGTTCGCAGGATCGTGCGAATCGTAGAACAGGGTATCCGCGGCCTGGTTACCCTCGACATCCACGATGCGAAGAATCTGTCCGCGGGTAAGATCACCGGTCCAGGGATCCCCGGCGAGAATGGGGTGGCGATGGAGGGCCGCACTGGGATCGAGCTTGCTGCTGGTAAACGGCATGGAAAGGCGAGAAATCAGGTGGCGGGAAAATCAGGAACGCAGCGCGTGATAATTCTCGGTGTTGGTGAACGCGCGTTCGTTCTCGGGGCAGGAACGGCGGCAGGCGTCGTCGGATGCTGGCGGCGTGGTGCGGAAGACTTCGAGACGGACGTGGCGCGGATGATATTTCGAATCCGGGTCCAGCGGGTGCTGGCAGGTGTTGAGCACGACAATCGTATCGAGTTCGAAACGAAGGTCCACCCGGGAGCCGGGCTGACTGTGTTCGCGGACGAAGGTGAGGCGGCCGGCTTCGTCGGCGATGACTTTGCTGAATACGTTCACGTTCGGCACGAGGTCGCGCTGACCGAGTCCCCACTTGGCGAGTTCGAGGAGAAAGCAGTCGCGGCCATTACGGTGGAACTCATTCCGCGCCGTCTGATACGTTTTGATGCCATATTTCGCGGCGACAAGTTTCGCGTCGGAGCAGCCACAGACCGTGTCGTGCCAGCCCACGGTGTCCGTGGTGATGGAGGCAAGCACCCGGCCCATGTCGGAATGCAGGCAGTACGGGTGGCGGAGATGGAAAGTATGCTGGGTTTTAAGCGTATCCGGCAGGTTGTAACGCTCCGAGGGCACATCGGCATGATACAGGAGGAGTCCGACGTTGGCGCCGCCCTCGAGATCGGTAAGGCGCAGGGTTTTGCCCCGACTGATCCTTCCGGACCACATGCCCGAGTGACTGAGCGTCTTTGTGAAGAGCGGCACGTCTGGCGTGGAATTGATTTCAAGGTCGGGCATATCCTGGAGTCAGTGTTACGAAAAAGCCAAAACGTATGAATCGAGATAGCACGCTCCGCGCCAGATTGGGTCAACCTGAAGGTGATTCGGTGCGACCCTCTCCGTGGGCCGGAGCGGTTGGCCGCAACGCATCGGGGATCATGTGCGAATGGGAAGACGGAGAGTCTTACGACCGATGTACCCGGTCGGTACGGATGGGTCGGAAATATCCGGGTCGAGTGGTCAAAGAAGTGGCGGCATTGCGGTCGCAGTCAGGTGGAGCCGGGCGTGTTTTACGCCTTTGCAGCCACCCAGCTTGTTGGCGAGTTTGCGGAGATCACCGGCGGGGCCCTGGACCAGCAGCACTTCGAGATAGTGATGGTTTTCGAGATGCACGTGCATCGAGGTGACGACCATTAAATAGTGGGCGTGCTGGATGTCGGCCAGGCGGCGCTGGAGGTTGCGCTTCCGGTAATCATAGACCAGCGAGATCGTGCCTGCCATGCGTTGCGTTCCGATCTTTTGGGCGTGGTCGATGAGTTGTTCGCGGGCCATCTCGGCAATCGCGTGGGAACGGCTCGGAAATTTTCGGCTCTCCACCATGTCGTCGAGCTCATCGAGGAGGTCGGCCGGTAGGGAAACGCTGAAGCGGGCAAGGGACGGGCGGCGTGGCATGACGGAGGAAGGATGAACCCCTGGCAGCGATGATGGCGGACGCCAAGGATGGAGAGCGTGCGGACGGCGTGAGCCCTCGGCCGGGGCGGCGAGTGGGACTGAATCCGGGATCGTGAACGGGGTCATTCAACGTCATCGCCCACCGCGGTGAGTCGGACGATGGGAAGTTTTTCGGAAGAGGCTGCGAGCCGCGGGTGAATCAGTTCGTCCAGGCGCCGACGGGTCGCGATGAATTCAGGCGAGTTGAGCTGACTCAAGTCGCGTGGGCGCGGAACGGGCACCTCAATCAACTCTTGAATCTCTCCCGGGTTGGCCTTCAGCACGAGGATCCGGTCGGCCAGAAGGATGGCTTCGTCGAGATCGTGCGTGATGAACAATATTGTCACATCGACGTTGCGCCAGATTGCAAGCAGGTGCGCCTGCATCTGCGCGCGGGTTTGAGCGTCGAGCGCGCCGAACGGCTCGTCCATGAGCAGAATCCGCGGCTGCGCCGCCAGGGCGCGGGCGATGGCAGTGCGTTGCTTCATGCCTCCGGAGAGTTGAGCGGGATAGGCGTCCTTGAAGCGCGTCAGGCCGACGAGATCGATCCATTGGCGCGCCTCGCGTTCGGCGAGCAGGGGTGAAACACCCTTCATCTCGAGGCCGAACATCACATTGCGCGTGATGGTGAGCCACGGAAAAAGAGTATAGCCTTGGAATACCATGCCGCGGTCCGGGCCAGGGCCGGAGACTTCGTGGCCGTCGAGTAGCACGTGGCCTGATGTCGGGGTTTCCAGTCCGGCGAGAATGCGGATGAGGGTCGACTTGCCGCATCCCGACGGACCGATCACACAGAGAAACTCACGCCGGTGCACGCGAAACGAGCTATTGCGCAACGCGGTGCACGTGGCGCCATTGGTCATGAACTGGCGGGTGAGGTCTTTGACCTCGAGTACGACCGGGCGCTCCTTGAGCGCACTAAACCGTTGCGCGACGGCGGGAGCCTGCATGCGGTAATCGGGGAGCGGGAGTGGCAGCGGGGTGGTCACACGGCGGGAGTTCGGACGGATTTCTCAGGTACAGGCAGGGCCTCGCGCCGCGTGAAGAGCCGCTGAACGAAGTTGCGCAGGCGGCTCGTTCGCGGGTTGCGCCAGGGGAAGAGTCGGGCGCCGCAAAACGCCAGGGCCTGATCGGTGGCGAGACCGATGATGCCAATGATGATGATCGCGGCGTAGACGTTGTCGAAATTCCGGTACTTCGCCTGTTGATTGATGAAGTAGGTAATTCCACTGCTGATACCAACCACCTCGGCGACAATCAGGTAGGTCCACGCCCAACCGATGAGAATGCGTTGGTCCTGGTAGAGATCGACGATCGAGCTTGGCACGATGACGCGAAACAGCAGCTGGCGGCGATTGGCGCCGAGAGTTTGAGCGGCTTCGATGAGGCCAGGGTCATGGCGACGCACCGTGTTGGCCACGACCAGCACTTGTTGAAAAAATGTGCCGATGACGATGATCGCGACTTTCGGCGCGTCGTAGATGCCGAGGACTGCGACAGCCAGGGCACCAAAAGCGGGTGCCGGCATGTAACGGATGAAATCGATCGAGGGCTCCGCCAAGCGCGCGATGGGCGCGTACGCTCCGCAGAGAATTCCTATGGGCAATCCGAATGCCGATGAAATGAGAAACGCCCAGAAGATGGTCTTGATGCTTTGGGCGAGGCTTTCGTGCAGCCACTTATCACCCCGCAGCGCGGGCTCGGTCGTGAACGCAGTCCATAATGCGCGGGCAACGGCGTGGGGCGGTGGGAGGAAGATTGGATTCGCCCGAATTCCCTCGGCGGGCCGACCGGGGCTCGCCTCGGGAGACAGCGCCGTGACCTTGGCGTTCTCGTCCGCAAAGACCGCCCGCTCCACGAGAAGCCCGGGCTTGAACCAAGCCACATTGCCGGGATCGGTGACGCGAATCAACGGGTGCCACAGCCACGGCACATAACTCACGAGCGCCCACACCGTGAGAGGAAGTAGAAACGCGAACAGCGTCAGCGCGCGGTGCGGACCGGGTGGCAGCGGTTTGCCGATGACGAACCAGCGGGAGCGGGGCATGGAGTCCGCGGTTTACTCCGCCGATGCTGGCGGCGGAGTGATGGTGAATGAGCAGAGGGCGAGCGGAACGCTCACGGCGATGGGTTTACTTCGCGGCGGCAGCAATGGCCTCCATCGTGAGCTTTGCGTCAAAGTAAGTGGTGACGTTTTGCGACCCTTTATAGACGCCGTTCTTCACATTGAAATCGTTGGCGACCTTGGACGATCCCGTCAGTGAATTGAATCCGCCGCTCTTCGCCGCGATGATTTTCGCCCCTTCGGCGAGGGTTAGAAACCGGGTTCCGCCAATGAAACCCGCGTACTCGGCGGGTGTGGAGCCCGTGCGCGCGGCCATGATTTTCAAGGCATCGTCCTTGGTCGCAGGGTTGGTGATGTAGGCGAGAACCTTGTCCCAGACTGAGACCAGCTTCACCCAGTCCGCCCGGCGTTGCGCCAGGCTTTGCGGAGTGACTGCGATGGTGTCGTAGATCAGGCCGGGTTCATCCGCGCTGGTGTAAATGGCCTTGGAACCGGCGAGCGCCTTGAGCGCCTGGCCCGCGTTGGGTTGCCAGGCGGCGATAGCATCCACCTGTCCGGAGGCGAGCACCTGCGGAGTCTGGCCGGTCGGAGTGTTGACGATTGTGACATCCGATTCCTTCAAGCCGTTTTTGCTGAGCGCATTCAACAGCATCAGATGTTCAACCACGCCAACTTCGAGCCCGATCTTTTTTCCTTTCAGCTGCTTCACTGAAGTGATGCCCGGCCGGGCGATAATCATGTCGTTGCCATTGCTGTAGTCGGTGAGCATGATCACTATATTCCTGGCTCCGCTGGCTCCGGTGACGAGTGAATCGCCGTTGGTCATCATGACCGCGTCAACCTTGCCGGCAGAGAACGCTTCCATCGACGGGCCGTATTCGAACCACAGGAACTCGGCGTCAACGCCGGCCTGCTTGATCCAGCCTTTCTGAATGGCGACTTCCCAGGCGACCCAGCCCGGCCAGTCGCTATAGGCGATCTTGAGTGGAGCAGCAGAAACCCGGGAGGAGAGGGCGAGAAGGCTCAGGAGGGCGAGCGTGACAAAACGACGGGAGAGGTGCATGGCGGGATCGTTGGACGAGCGTGTTACGAATTGGAGCGGCTGTGTTACGCTGCTCCATTGAGCATAGGGTGTGCCGACGGCGCAGCATTTACGTCAACCGGAGATAACGGATCACGCAGATGATTCACCCCATCTCTCAAACCCCATTTGCGCGTGGACCCACGACGACCCCGGACATCCGCTTCATCCGCGCGATCAGCGGTGGATCGATTTCCGGGCGCCGCCGCCGGACTGGCCTCGACGTTGTTCCCATTGCCAGCAGTTCACCTTGATCATAATCGGCAAACTGTCGCGCTCCCCATGCGCGGGTCGTGGATTGTATATATGTTCTTCCCAACTACTGATTGCGGATAGGTGGTCGGCAGCGACTGCTTTAGCCAGCGACCAACGAGGTGCGGTTTTGTTGGTCTATTGCGCACAATGTCGCAGCTCAGCGGCACTTTTTGCATGCGGCGACCGGCCCGTTCGCCCGTTCACGGCATCGTCGCCCTCGGGTTACTCGCTCCTCTCGAGTGAGACTCCACTGAATACTTTCCGCATCGGAAGCCGTCCGTCATTCCCGGGCGCTTTCAACAAGGGGCGTGTTGCGGGTCCGCGCAACACAACTTTCTGGGTAAGGCTTTTTCAGTCGAATATCCAATTCACCAAACCACCGGCATCAATACTACGCCAGCGCAGGACATCAACGATCCAGAGCACCGCGCCAATGCCATAGAACAAAACGATTCGGGGGTCGTGAACTCGCCCTACTTTGCGCCATAGTCGCCGCACGACCGTGCACACGAGCTCTGCGATCGGCAAAAGCAGGACGGAGACGATGCCAACCAGCGTGGCAATGCTCGCTATAGTATGGACAGCTCGGACTGGAAGATTTTTCGGATCGGGGGTGCCGTAAGATGGCCAGCGACCGACGACAGCCCAGGAATAACATGCCGCCGCGACAAGGAGGACATAGCACGCGAGTGGCAACATTGCCACGACGGTAGCGATCGGCTGTTGTGCTCTGTTCACGGGGTTTTTTGCCCAACGTTAAATAGGGGGCATCCAAGCCCGGGATGATCCGGGAAGACACCCACCTGATTCGGCTGGTTTGTCTCGAGGATATAAATGGAGAGGGGTGCAGGGGAAAGGGCGAAGCCCTTTCCCCGCTCTTCTCCTCGTCCGAGTCGCGGTACAGGCTGGCAGAGCCTTTGCAGCGTGGGTCGGCAGGAACTGAATCCCGCAGTTGCGGGACTATCATCCCAGTTTCCGCCGTCCCGGGTTGCAGCCACTTCAAACGATTACGCAGAGAACGAGGCATTAGCCCTCCCTCCCTATGGCTGATGCCTGGTGGCTGTACCGCAGACGCATACACGACACACTCAAACTCTCAGCGCCTGCGATTCACGAACGTAATCCCGGAACTGCCTTATGCTCCTGGAAACCGGAGTTGGATCCACCGCCTACGACGAACTCACCGCCGCCCGGGGCCGCCCGAAATTGCGCGCCTTCACGCCGGTGAAACTCCCCCGGTAAGGTGCCGCCGTTGACAAACCCCACCCCACACTACACCTGTAGTGCATGAGTTCCGCGACCGTTCCGACCTCCATCCGCCTCACCCCGGCCGAGAAACGCAAGATCGCCGCTGCCGCCCGCCGGAGCGGCCTCCGCCCGGCCGCCTACATCAAACGCGCCGCACTCGAACGCACCGTTCCAACCGTGGGCAACGACGCCAAGCTCGAGCGTCTCGCCGACCTTGTTCATCAGGTGCGCGAAGCCGTAGAAGACGAACTCGATTACCGCACCGCCGTCGCGGCATGGGATCGCCACGTGAAGAGCGGAGAAAAGCTCCTCAGCGGAGGGGAGGCGCGCCGTGCGCTGGGACTTTGAGATCAGCCCGACGGCACTCAAGAATCTCGCCGCCTACCATGCTTCACCTCGCATCCGGATTTTGCACGCTGCGTCGATTCAGATCGCCGACCGCCGCCCTTCCTTCGAACCGGGTGCCCCACGGGAATCAGCGCCGGCTTTCGCTCGCCCGGAGCTTTCTCCGCTTCGCCCTTGCCCTCGTCGCCTTTGTCCTGGCTGCGGGTCCGGCGACCCTGCAGGCGCAGAACTATTCCATCACCACGTTGGCGGGCTCCGTCGGTTCTACAGGATCGGCCGACGGGATCGGAAGCGCCGCGCGCTTCAGGCAACCGAACGGCGTCGCGGTCGACAGTGCGGGCAATGTCTACGTCGCGGACACCGAGAACCACACGATTCGGAAAATCACTCCTGCGGGGTTGGTATCGACGCTGGCAGGTACAGCAGGAAGTGAAGGTTCGGCTGACGGAATCGGGAGCGCGGCGCGCTTTAAATATCCCGCCGGGGTGGCCGTCGACAGCGCGGGCAATATTTACGTCGCGGACACCGAGAACAACACGATCCGGAAAATCACCAGCGGCGGGCTCGTGACAACCTTTGCCGGCTCCGCTGGCACGTCGGGCTCAGCCAATGGGTCCGGGGCCGCGGCGCGTTTCAGTGGTCCCGTTGATGTGACCGTGGATAGTGCAGGGAATGTCTATGTCGCCGATAATTATAGTCATATCATTCGGAAGATCACGAGCTTGGGGGCTGTAACAACCTTGGCAGGCTCGGCCGAACGTTCAGGGTCGGCTTATGGAACGGGAGCCGCGGCGCGGTTTTTCAATCCCAACAGCGTAGCCGTCGACAGCGCGGGTAATGTCTTTGTGGCGGATAGTGGCAACGACATCATTCGCAAGATTGCGATCAGCGGGCTCGTGACGACCGTGGCGGGAGTCGCCGGTAAAAGCGGCTGCGCTTTGATCACAATGTCGTCGGCTATCATCCGTGACGACCGTGGCGGGAGTCGCCGGTAAAAGCGGGGCGGTTGATGGAACGGGAGGTGTCGCGCGGTTTAATTACCCCATCGGAATTGCGGTGGACACCGCGGGAAGTGTCTACGTCGCGGATCAACTGAACGGCACGATTCGCCGGGGGGCCGCGGGCGTACCTGTCTTGCAGAGTGCGTCGACTGTCGGGGGACAGGTCGGAGAGCCTTTCACCTACGCGGCGATTTTCCCCGGGGCGATGACGATCAGCGCAACCGACCTGCCCACCGGACTGACGTTCGATGTCAACGGCGCCGCGATTACCGGCACTCCTGGCGCGGTGGGAACCTACCCGATCACGCTCGATGCCTCCAACAGTGTTGGCTCGGTGAGAGCGACCGTCACGCTTACGGTCGCAGCACGTTCGCCGGGCGCGCCTTCCTACACCTTTTCCACCCTGGCAGGCCTGGCGGGAATCACGAATTCAACCGACGGCACCGGCAACGCGGCCCGATTCGACACGCCGACCGCCGTGGCGGCGGACAGCGCGGGCAATCTCTACGTGGCCGACCAGGGCAGCCACACGATCCGCAAAATCACGAGCGCCGGACTGGTCTCCACCCTGGCTGGCAGTGCCGGCAATTCAGGTTCGACGAACGGAACGGGGGCGGCGGCCCGGTTCAACTATCCCGCCGGG
>Ga0163144_10003354_pt1 | contig 36496 bp, 36 predicted proteins | sample OliLak19BULKMAT1_FD_123175 | JGI IMG/M metagenome (GOLD analysis project Ga0163144, IMG submission 123175) | Freshwater microbial mat bacterial communities from Lake Vanda, McMurdo Dry Valleys, Antarctica - Oligotrophic Lake LV.19.BULKMAT1 | ecosystem: Environmental > Aquatic > Freshwater >...
ACATCGATGCCTTCATCGCTTCATACAACGAGGGCGCCGCCCCGTTCATGTGGACAAAGACCAAGGTCCGCCAACGGAAGTTCAAAAACCGGCGTATCAGTCAATTGTGATTCCGGGTACTAGTTGAGCCCCATTTCGTCGCGGTAGCGGCGGCGTAACAGATCAATCGGCGCAAGATCGCGCTTGTCGGTTTCATAGTGCCAGTAGGTCCAGCCATTGCAGGCCGGCGCCTGTTGCACGTGCGCGCCAAGGCGGTGGATCGAGCCGGACATTGCGCCGGTGGTCAGTGAGCCATCAACCCGGATGCGAGCCTGGTGGCGGCGCTGCGGGCTGAACAGGCGGTCGCCCGGTTTGAGCCAGCCGGAATCAATCAGCGCGCCGAACGGCACGCGGGCGAGCGACCTCTTGCTACGCTCGGTTTCCAGCGTTTCCATATCCATCGGCTCGATGGATTTCAGGCGCGCGCGCGAAAGGCGCACGTATGCCTCTTCGCGCTCGAGGCCGATATAGTTGCGACCGAGGCGCTTGGCGGCGGCGGCGGTTGTACCGGTGCCCGAGAAGGGATCGAGCACGAGATCCCCGGGATTCGTCGTGGCGAGCAGCACGCGGTGGAGCAGCGATTCCGGCTTCTGCGTCGGGTGCGCCTTGCGTCCGGCCTCGTCTTTCAGGCGTTCGCCGCCGGTGCACAGAGGGATGATCCAGTCGGAGCGCATCTGCTTGTCTTCGTTGAACGTCTTCAAGGCGTCATAGTTGAACGTGACGCGCGCATCGCGCGTCTTGCCGGCCCAGATCAGCGTTTCGTGCGCGTTCTGGAAACGGGTTCCCTTGAAGTTCGGCATCGGATTGGTTTTCAGCCAGATGACATCGTTCTGGATCCAGTAGCCCTGGTCCTGCAGGACCGTCCCGACACGGAAGATATTGTGATAGGAGCCGATGACCCAGACCGCGCCGTCATCCTTGAGGACGCGCTGGCATTCGGCGAGCCATTGGTGCGTGAACAGGTCATAATCGTCAAAGCTGGCGAACTTGTCCCATTCGTCATCGACGCCGTCGACGATCGAGTGATCCGGGCGCGTCAGTCCGCCGCCGAGCTGGAGGTTGTAAGGCGGGTCCGCAAACACGAGGTCAACCGACTTGTCCGGAATCCGCGACAAGAGCTCGATACAGTCACCTTGAGCGATCGTGTTTTTCTGGATGGTCATTCGGGGGCCCCGTTGAATCTACGCTATGGGGATTGTCTGGGCCGCGCCGGTTACTACGCCTTTAAGGAAACCCTGCCGAAAGGTTACCGCGCAGACCTTGCCCAGACGCACCGCTGCTCGCAAAGTCGGAATCTTCTGGCGCTGGAGCGACAGGACAGGAGTTCGCCATGCTACTGACCCTGGAGCTGCTGGGCGGCGTCGGTCTCTTCCTGCTGGGTATGAACCTGCTCACGGATGGCCTGAAACTCGCGGCGGGCGACGGCCTGCGGGCCATTCTCCGGCGCTGGACGGGGACGCCGATCCGCGGCCTTTCGGCTGGCGCCATGCTCACTGGGCTCGTCCAGTCATCGAGCGCTGTCACGGTGGCAACCATCGGCTTTGTGAATGCCGGACTGCTGACGCTGAACCAGGCGGTCTGGGTGATCTTCGGGGCCAATATCGGCACGACCATGACCGGATGGCTCGTCAGCCTGATCGGGCTCAGGATCGATGTTGGCGCCATGGCGCTACCCTTCATCGGCATCGGCATGCTGGCCGGCTGGTCTCCGCAAGCCGGCCGCGTGCGTCCGGGATCGGTCAGGCGGTCGCCGGTTCTGGCCTTTTCTTCCTGGGTATCGGTATCCTCAAGGACGGGTTTGGCGAACTCATTCCCCAGCTCTCGTTTCTTGATCCGTCCGATCTCGGATTCTTGGCGCCCTTCGTCTTCCTTCTGCTCGGCGCCGGGCTGTCTTTCCTGACCCAGTCCTCAAGCGCCGCCGTGGCGATCATGCTGACAGCGACGGCCGGGGGGGCGATCCCGATCGAACTCGCTGCCGCGGCGATCATCGGCGCCGATGTCGGGACCACATCGACCGCCGCGTTTGCGTCGCTTAATGCCACGCCGGCGGCCAAACGCGTGGCGGCCGCCCAGATTTTCTTCAACCTCACGACCGGGGTAATTTCCTTCATCCTGCTTCCAGTGCTCCTTCCGGTTGCGAGGAGAATCGCCGGCGCGATGTTCGCCGATCCGAGCGACACCGTGGTGCTTGCCGCGTTCCACACGTTGTTCAACCTGCTCGGCGTTGCGGTCTGGTCTCCCTTCGCGGGCTTGCTGATCCGCCGTCTGCAGACGATGTTCGTCAGCGCCGATGAGGCGATCAGCCGGCCTCGGTTTCTCGATCCGACGCTGGCCGAAGTGCCGGCCGTCGCACTGCGCGGCCTCCTGCTTGAAGTCGACCGGATGATGACGGTGACCTTTGAACGGGCGACAGCGCGGCTCGAGGCGCCAGAGGCCGGCGAGCGCAACGGGACCCACGAGGCGGGCGTGCTGGCGCTCGGACAGGCGATCCGGGATTTCATTTCCCAGCTCAGCCGGGCTGCGTTGCCCTCTGAAACGGTCGAGGCGCTGCCGGACATCATCCGCTGCGTCCAGCACATCGAGGAAGTGGCGACGGAAAGCCATGCCTTGCTGTCCGAACGCAGTCTGCCGGATGCTGCCTCCGACGGCGCACGATGGTCCCGCCTGCAGGCGGGCGTGGTGGCGACCTTGCAGACGTCCACCGAAACGGTGGACGCGTTCAAGTCCGAGTTCGACATGGAAATGAACGAAGTCGAGGACGCCTACCAGGCCATCAAGAAGGACCTGCTGGAAGCAGTCGCATCGGGCAGGCTCGCTGTGTCGGCCGCCGAAGCCGCGCTCGTGAAAGCCCAGCGCCTGAGGCGGGTGGCCGAAGCGTCGCTGAAGGCCGAGCGCCGCGCAGCGCCCTGGATGGGCCTGACGGCCGCGCGCGTCGCCTCGGAGGCCGAAGCAGCCTAGATCCCGAGAAGGAACTGCCCCTCCGGTGTTTCGCGCGGGTGGAACAGGTCCGTGCGCAATTCCGTCCGGCGCCCGCTCAACCCGAAGCGTGCGGCGGCCTTCTGGAAGCGCTGTGAGATCAGGTCCGCCATCGGCCCGCGCCCGCGTCCGCGCTCGAACCAGCGCGGGTCATAATCCTTGCCGCCCCGCATCTCGCGGATCAGGTTGATCACGCGTGCGGCCCTGTCCGGCACATGCTGGACCAGCCATTCGTGGAAGAGGTCCTTGATCTCGTACGGCAGGCGCAGGACGACATAGCCTGCCCCCGTCGCCCCATGCGCCGCCGAAGCCTCCAGCAGCGCTTCGATCTCGTGGTCCGTCAGGCCGGGAATAATCGGCGCGGTCATCACCGAGACCGGAATGCCCGCCTGCGAGAGCGCGCGCACGGTTTCCAGCCGCCGCTCCGGCGTCGCCGCGCGCGGCTCCATCTTGCGGGCGAGCTTGCGGTCCAGCGTCGTGATAGACACGCCGACGCGGACGATCCCCTTCTCCGCCATTGGCGCCAGAAGGTCGATATCGCGCTGGATCAGCGCCGATTTCGTCAGCAGGCTGACGGGATGATTGTGCGCCGAGAGGATCTCGAGCAGGCGACGCGTCAGGCGCTGTTCGCGTTCCACCGGCTGGTAGGCGTCGGTGTTCATGCCCAGCGCGATGGGTTTCGGACTGTAGGATGGCCGCGACAATTCCTTCAGCAGCAGTTCCGGTGCATTCGCCTTGCGGAACAGCCGGCTCTCGAAATCCAGCCCTGCCGAGAGGCCAGCCAAGGCATGCGTCGGCCGGGCGAAGCAATAGATGCATCCATGCTCGCAGCCGCGATAGGGATTGACCGTCCGGTCAAAGCTGATGTCGGGCGAATTGTTGAAGGTGATGATTGTCTTGGCCGTGTCGTCCATCAGTATGGTCTCGAGCGGGGCGGCATCGTCCTCGATGGTGCTCCAGCCATCGTCGAACACGGTGTGGGTCTGGCGCTCGAAACGGCCGGTCTGGTTCGAGATGGCGCCGCGCCCGCGATGTTCGAAACGCTCTGCAGCTTCTGCCGCTTCGATGAGCGTGACGCGTCCTGACGGCTTCAGTTTCTGTCCGGTTCTCATGGCTGATGAGAAGCCACAGGAAAAAGAACATAGCAAGAACTCTTGGTTAGCCTTTTTGGGGAATTCAGCGCTTGCTCCGGGTCCATTGCTTCCAGTCGGCGACCTCGTCGATGTCGATCAGCTGGTCCAGGAGGCCGATGCGGCTGCACGCCGGCAGCCGGCTCCAGACGTCCTCCATTGCGTGCGGGCCGGACCAGCGGACGCCGGAGAATGGCGCTTTCGTCTGCGGTCCCTTGTGCAGGCCGAACAGCCAGAAGCCGCCATCCAGAGCCGGGCCGAACACAGCGTCGCTTCGCCTCAAGGTCCTGACCGCCTGCTTGAGGCGGGCGGGGCTGATGTCCGGCGTATCGGTGCCGATGAACATGACCGGCCCCGGCGGGGCTTCCCGGAAGCCCCGGCCGAGGCGCTGCGTGAGGTCACCTGCGCCCTGTGGTTTCAGATGCAGGCCCTTGAAGGCTCTCCGTCCGCCGCGCTGACCGGCGAGCCGATCCGGCGAGACGTAAACATTTACCCGGCACCCGCTCGCCTGCGCCGCCCTCAGTGTCCGTGCCAGTGTGAAGTCCGCGATCCGGCGCGCTGCCGTTTGGCCCACACCCCTCGCGAGACGCGTCTTTGACAGGCCAATCCTCGGCGGCTTTGCGAAGACGAGGAGGGTCGCAGGTCGCATGCGCACAAGGCCTTTGAAATGCCGGAAAGACGATCCAGACTGCTACCCAGCCTTTGGAAACGCAAGGAATTCGGTCTGTTGTGAAACCGCACGTCTTCGTGATCCCGTTTCTAGCCCTGCTGATGCTCACGGGGTGTTTCATGTCTGCCGAACCACGGATCGACACCGGGGTAATGCTGGCGCGTGGACCAGTGGCGTTCTGCACGCCCGAAGAGCCGCCCTGCAAGATCGGTTACCCCTCGGGCGATGGCTATCTCATCGCGTCCGGGGCTGAAGGCGAGGAAGACGTGCGCCTGAGGTTCGAAGCGCTGACGCAGGCCGGGGGTGTGCCAATCTATCTCGGCGAGGCTGAATTGAGTAACGGAGACGACAAGGCCTGGAGCTACATCGTTGCCCGGCCGACCAATGCGTCAGTTGACAGCGCGCCGCGATACCAGATCGCTATGCCTTCGTGCAGCGACCTGGACAATGCGCGCGACGGACAATTCGGCATCGTGCGGACCGATGCCTATTCCTGCACCGTGACAGACCTTGCCGGACTGCGGGAGTTTCTGATCGCGGACTTTTCGGAAAAATTCGAAGACCCAGCCTGGTGGGCGGACGAGAACTAGCGATACCGTTTTGCCAGTGCTTCCGGCCTCTCCCCGAGCAGGAACCGCGTCAGGAGCCAGGCATTCGACCAGGCCCTCCTGCGCCATCCGTCCCGTTCATACTTGGCTGCCGAAGTGCGCGCCTCCGCATCAAGGATGACCAGACGCCGCTTCGTAATCGCGCGCACGATCATCACGTCTTCCATCAGCGGAGCGTCCGGATAGCCGCCGACCTCCGAGTAAAGCGCCCGGGAGATCAGCAGTCCCTGGTCGCCATACGGCAATCCGAACCAGCGGGCGCGGCGGTTGGCGCACGCTTCGAGCCAGCGCGCTTCCGGCGCGTCGGAACGGTATTTCAGCCGGAACGCTGCGGCCGCCCCCGGGCGGTTGTAGATATGGGCGCCTGTACGTTCCGCCCAGTCACGGGAGAGTGCGGTGTCGGCGTGCAGGAACAGCAACCACTCGCCGCGCGCAGCTTCCGCGCCGGCCCGCAGCTGCCTGCCCCGGCCGGGGGCGCAATCGAGGACCGTGGCGCCCGTGGACCCCGCGATGGCGCGCGTAGCATCGGTTGAGCCGCCATCGGCAACGATGACTTCACGGATCAATCCGGCTTCAAGGCCGGGCAGCAGGCTTTCCAACGCCAGCGGCAGGTCCGAAGCGGCGTTGAACGTTGGCAGGATGACGGAGAGCGGTGCGGGCACGAGATGATCAGGCTGCGCTGCGACGGGGAACGCCCAGCGCCGCCGGGCGTTGCATCCCGAGACAATCACTGGAGCAACTGCCATGACGACGATTTATGACGCACTTAAATCCGATCATGAACAACACCGGGACCTGCTGAGAAAACTCGACGCGACCCAAGGCGATTCCGCCGAGCGCCGCAAGCTGTGGGAGACGTTCTATTACGAAGTCGGCGCCCACGCCGCTGCTGAGGAGCTGACATTCTACAGCAAGCTGATCTCGAAATCCGAGGGCCAGTACGAAGGTCGCCATTCGGTGGCAGAGAACAAGGAGCTCGAGGACAGCATTCTCGGCCTGCACGAAATGGACTTCAGCTCCCCCGGCTGGCTCGCCCGCCTGAAGATATTGAGGGCGCGCTACGAGCACCATATCGACGAGGAAGAGGACGATATTTTTCCGGTCGCCCGGGAGGTGGTCGGCGCTGACGAGGACGGCACGATCGGTGCGGAGTTCGCCGAACGCAAGACAGAAGAGCGCAAGCTTGTCGACGAGAAAGCTGAAAACGCGTTCGAAGATTGAGCCCTAGGCCAGTTCTGCCAGACGCTTTTCGATCAGCATCAGGTCGCGCCAGGCGCGGCTCTTGTCCTGCGGCCTGCGCAGCAGATAGGCGGGATGCAGGATCGGAATCATGGGCGCCTTGAACCCGTCCGGCGTGGAATAGGCATATTCGTTGCCGCGGAGTTTCATGATCCCTTCCTTGCTGCCCAGTAAGGAAACTGCGGGCACGCCGCCCGCCGCGATGATCAACTTCGGCTGCACCAGTTCGATCATCCGGTCCACGAAGGGACGGCAAACAGCGATCTCGTCGGCCTCCGGGTTCCGGTTTCCGGGCGGGCGCCAGTAGTTGACGTTGGTGATGAAGGTGTTCACGCCTCGCGATCGCCCGATGGCGGCGAGCATCTTGTCGAGGAGCTGCCCGGCCTTGCCTACGAATGGCAGTCCGCGCCGGTCCTCCTCGGCGCCAGGCCCCTCCCCGATCACCATCAGGCTGGCACCTGGAACGCCGTCATAGATGACGGCCTGCTCGCAGGCGGACTTGAGCGGGCTGCCATCGAAGGCCCGGATCGCATCTGCCAGGGCGTCGAGCGTCGTGGCAGATTTTGCGGCAGCGCGGGCCTCGTTCGCCCAGTCCGAAACGGTTTTCGAGCCTCGCCGGACCTGCAGCGGGGCGGCGGATTCAGCCGGCCGCTCCGCCGCCTCCGGACGGGGCGCAGATTTGAGCATGGCGTCCACAAGCGCAGTGTCCACGCTCACACCCATGGATGCCCACCACTCGGTGAGCGCAGAAACTGGCTCTCTTGACGCAGGGGGTGGCATTGCAGACGGGCTGGACCTTGAGGAAACACACTGTAATTGCTTACCCGGATAGAGATACGGCGCAAAGCGCAAACAAGGAGCTGACCGATGACCGACGCCCCAGAACGCGAGTCGATGGAGTTTGACCTGGTGATCATCGGCGGCGGCCCGGCGGGCCTGTCCGCTGCCATCCGGTTCAAGCAGCTCGCAACCGAAGCAGGCCAGGACCTGTCGGTGGTTGTGATCGAAAAAGGCGGCGAGATAGGCGCGCATATCCTTTCAGGCCTCGTGCTCGACCCCAGGGCGCTCGACGAATTGCTTCCGGACTGGCGCTCGCGCGCCGACCGTCCGCTCACTACCGAAGTGAAAACCGACAGTTACAAGCTGCTTGGCGAAAGCGGTTCGGCTGAAGTCGGCTGGGCGCCCTTCCCGCCGCTGATGAGCAACCATGGCTGTTTCATCGGCTCGCTTGCCAACGTCTGCCGCTGGCTGGGCACCGAAGCGGAGAAAGCCGGCGTTGAAGTATTCCCCGGCTTTGCGGCTTCGGAAGTCGTTTATGATAACAAGGGCGCAGTGCGCGGCATCGTTGCCGGCGTCATGGGCATCGACAAGCACGGCAAACCGGGTCCCGACTACCAGCCCGGCATGGAACTCCTCGGCAAGTATGTGCTGTTCGCCGAAGGCGCGCGCGGCTCGCTGACCAAGCAGCTGATGGCGAAGTTCGACCTTTGCGCCGCCAGCGATCCGCAGAAATACGGCATTGGCCTGAAGGAAGTCTGGTCCGTGCCCGAAGAGATTTTCGAGGAAGGCCTCGTGCAGCACACGTTCGGCTGGCCGGTGATGGGCAAGAACGGTGATGGCGGCGGCTTCCTTTACCACTTCCGTGACAATGGCGAGGCCTTCGTCTCGGTCGGCTATGTCGTCCACCTCAACTACAAGAACCCCTATCTCGAGCCCTATAGTGAGTTCCAGCGCTACAAGCATCACCCGGATGTTGTCCGCTACCTGAAAGGCGGCAAGCGCGTTGGTTATGGCGCCAGGGCGATTACCTCAGGCGGCATCCAGTCGATCCCGAACCTGTCCTTCCCGGGCGGCGCGCTGATCGGCTGCTCGGCCGGGTTCGTGAACCTGCCGCGCATCAAGGGCACCCACAATGCGATGAAGACCGGCATGCTTGCGGCTGAAGCGGCATTTGACGCGATCAAGGAAGGCCGCCAGAGCGACGTGCTTGCGGAGTATCCTGACGCCGTGCGCAGTTCGTGGGTCTGGAAAGACCTTTCGCCGGTGCGCAACATGAAGCCGTTGATGTCGAGATTCGGCACCCTCATGGGCGCGGTGATCGGCGTGCCGGACATGTGGATGCGTGTGCTGTTCGGCTTCGGTTTCCTTCCGACGCTTCACCACACGAAGACCGACGCCGAATCGCTGAAGCCTGCCAAGGACTTCAAGCCGATAGAGTATCCGAAGCCCGATGGTATCATCAGCTTCGACAAGCTGACCAACGTGTCCTTCACCAATACCTATCACGGCGAAAATCAGCCGGTGCACCTCATCGTCGCGGACATGGCACTTCAGAAATCGTCCGAACACGACATTTATGCAGGCCCTTCGGCGCGGTATTGCCCGGCGGGTGTGTACGAATGGGTCGGCTCGGGCGCGGACCTGAAGTTCCAGATCAACTCGCAGAACTGCATCCACTGCAAGACCTGCGACATCAAGGACCCGAACCAGAACATCAACTGGACAGTGCCCGAAGGCGGCGGCGGACCGGCCTATCCGAACATGTGAACATAACGCAGGCGTGACGCCCGCACCTGCGGTTTCACAGCCGCCCACGCCTTGCTCTCGCTGCAAGGGCCTGCTTGACTGAATCTTCCTGCAAGGTGGAGCTCTCGCGGCCATGCCCCTGAAACCCTCCCTGATCGCCCTCGCTTTCCTGCTGGGCGCAGCCGCCTGCGCGAGTGTGCCCTCCAGTCCGGCCGCACAGGCGGAGTTCGCAGCCGAAGCTGGCGCAGCGCCGCTTTCACCCGCGGCCCTTGCGACGGCCGTGCGCGGACCCGGCGGTCCGAGGGCGGCCTATGCAACCCCGCTTGAGGCACTGAAGGCCGGCGATACCGCAGGTTACCTGACGCTGCTGGCTGCCACGACCGAAGCAGCGCGCGCGGACGACCGGTTTCTCAATGCTTACCTGGCGCTCGACCGCGCAGCCGCCGGCGACATGGCCGGGGCCCGGGGCTATCTCGGCCTGACAGGCAACGCCGCAGATGATTTTGAACAGCCCGGTTTCTATCTCTGGGTCGATTCATGGCTGACCGCGCTGGAGGGCGACCTTGAAGGCGCAATTAACCGGCACCGTGAAGTGGCCGGCGGCATGCCGGGCATCACGGCGGACCTGTCACTCGCAGCGATGCTGGAAGCGGGCGGGCGCAAGGAGGAAGCGCTCGCGGTCTATGACGCGCTGACGCCCAACAACATCGAAGCGCCGGAACACGAGTTCGACCCGCAGGGCATCGTCTTTGCGCACGTCACTACGGTGATCGTACGGCATGCGCTGCTATTGCAGCGGATGGGGCGGATCGAGGAAGCCAAGCTGGTCTACCGGAAGCTCGCAGACGCCGAGCCGGAACAGGCCGCCAGCTATGCCGCCGCGATCGACAGCCTCGAGACCGGCAAGAACCTTGAGAACAAGCCGCTGACGGTGCAGACCGGTTTCGCGCTTGCGCTTTCGGATGTCGCCTATTCGATGCAGCAGCAGCGCTACATCCAGACCGTGATGATGGGCGGCAACATCGATGGGCTCGATGACAAGCGCGCTGCGTTTGATCTCGTGATCTTGTTGATCGATCCGGAAAACAAGAACGTGCGCAGCGGGATCATCGACGCCCTCTACTCCGAAGCTTTGTATGCCGGCGCCGCGCATGTTGCGCAGACTGCGCCGGAGGCCTCGCCCTCGTTGCAGATTTCGGCGGCGCAGGCCCTGTTGATGAATGGCGACGAGCCCGGCGCGCGCGGTGCCATCGAGGCGGCGCTCGACATCAGTGACGATGCCGACCGGCTGTCGACGCTGTACGGGGCTCTCCAGCTTCGCGCACTGCTGGACGACAAGAAAGCCGCCTACGATCTTGTGCCGGAACTCCTGAGCCTTGCCGAGAACGCCGCCGAACAGGCCGCCGCCCACGGCGCTGCCAGCTCGGTCTATCTTCATTTCGGCGACCTGATGAAGGCCGCCGATCATGCCCGTGATGCCCGACTGCTGGACGATACGCATGAGCGGCGGATGGTGCTTGCCGACGCACTTGGGCAGGCCGGGCTGATCAATGACGCCCTTGTAATCCTGAGGTCAGAGCGCCTGGCCCGGCCGAATGACCCCTACACGCTCAATTCGCTCGGTTACTTCCTGATCACCCGGACCGACAAGTATGAGGAAGGTTACAAGATCCTCGCCCGCGCCCTGCTGCTGGCGGATTCGGACCCCTATATCGCCGATTCTTTCGGCTGGTCCCTTTACCAGCTCGGGTATCTCGATAGGGCAAAGGGTCTGATAGAAAGCGCCCGGGACGAGCTTGCGCCCAAGAGCCATTGGGAGATCGAGCACCACCTGGGGGACATTTACTGGCATCTGGATCGCAAGGACGACGCCCGCGCGGCCTGGCAAAAGGCACTCGATAACTATCCGCCGAATGCCGAGCGCGAAAAAATCGCCGCAAAACTGAAGGACGGGTTGTCCACGCCCCGGCCTGAAAAGCGGCCCTTGCCCGAGATTTCGCTCGAAGACCTCGAGATCGAACGCCAGGACATCTGACATCGGCCCCTTTTGCGAGGCTCCGGCGCGCCATAGTATCGCCGGAAACGCGTGCGAATTCCTCCGCACACCCCCTGAACATGGGCAATTCTGGCTTATGGCAGTCGAATCACCGCACAGGTAAAGTTGATGACTGACGCTCCTCCTCCGACCTTCCGCGCGACCCTCCAGAAGTATTCCGGTCCCCTGAAATGGGCGCGCCGGGGTGCGATTGCGCTCTTCGTGCTGGGCGTAATCGCCCTGATTGCCGCCTGGGCCTACTTCGCTGCCTTGGGCCGTGACGTGCCGTCGATTGCCAAACTGAAGCAGTATGAGCCGCCGATCACCTCGCGGGTCCATGCCGGCGACGGAACGCTGATTGCCGAGTTTGCCGACCAGCACCGCGTATTTGTGCCCTACGAGTCGATCCCGGAACATGTCGTGCAGGCTTTCGTGGCCGCCGAGGACAAGAATTTCTTCACGCATGAAGGCCTGGATTATGCGGGCATCGTCCGCGCCGGAGCCAACTCGGCCAAGAACAAGATCACGGGCGACGGCGGCCTGCAGGGCGGCTCTACGATCACGCAACAGGTCGCCAAGAACATGCTGCTGACCAAAGACCAGACCATTGACCGCAAGGCCAAGGAAGCGATCGTCGCCCAGCGCATCGAGAAGGAGTTCACAAAGGGTCAGATCCTTGAGCTCTACCTCAACGAAATCTACCTCGGCGGCCAGTCCTATGGCGTCGCCTCGGCCTCGCTGAACTATTTCAACAAATCCCTTACCGAACTCGACCTGGCTGAAGCGGCAACCCTTGCCTCGCTGCCCAAGTTCCCGGGCCGGGTGAACCCCTATTCTAACCCCGAACGCCTGCTCCAGCGCCGCAACTACGTTCTCGAACGCATGCGCGAGGATGGCTACATCACGCGCGACGAAATGGACGTGGCGCTGGCCCGGCCGCTGTCGACGACCCGGCGCCTGCGGGGTCCGGAATTCCTCGCGACGACGTATTTTGTTCAGGAACTGCGGCGTGACCTGATCAAGACGTACGGTGAAGACACCCTCGAACAGGGCGGACTGTCGATCCGCTCGACCATCGACACGCGCCTCCAGCTGGCGGCGCAAGCCGCCTTGCAGAACGGCCTGATCGCCTATGATCGCCGCCATGGCTGGCGCGGTCCGGTCACGACCCTTCCGGTCGATGACGTCGCGGTGGAGGCCCTGAAGGCCGTCAAGCTGCCCGGCGGCAATGGCACCTGGGAAGCCGCGCTGGTGACCAAGGTTGGCTCCAGTTCCGCCGAACTGCTCCTGACGGACGGCGCGACGATCAAACTACCCTCCGACGAAATACAATGGGCGCAGACCTTCAAGCCCGAGAAGGGCAAAGCCGGCCTGCAGGCTGGCCATGTCATCCTGGCCGAGTTCAAGCGGCAGGAGCAAAAGCCTGCGGAGGCTGCGGCTCCGGCAGAAGAAGGCGAGGCAGATAACCCGCCGGTCGAGCCGGTCATGGTGCCCGTCGGCAACGCAACGCTTCGGCAGGTGCCTGAGGTGGACGGCGCCCTGATCGCCATCGACCCGCACACCGGCCGTGTGCTCGCGATGCAGGGCGGGTATTCGTTTTTCAAGTCGAGCTTCAACCGGGTGACGCAGGCCAAGCGCCAGCCGGGCTCGAGCTTCAAGCCCTTTGTCTATGCGGCCGCCCTCGAGAAGGGTTACACGCCGGCGAGCCGGATGCTCGATGCGCCGTTCGTCTCTTATGACGTGTCGACGAAGAAATACTGGGCGCCGAAGAACTACACTGCGGGACAGTCCTACGGGATGGTGACCTTGCGCGTGGCGCTCGAGAAGTCCCTGAACCAGGTTACCGCGCGCGTCGCACAGGACATCGGCATGGAGTCGGTTTCTGACCTGGCCGAGCGGGTTGGTGTGTATGAAAAACTGCCCCCTTACGCCGCCATGTCGCTGGGCGCGGGCGATACGGAACTGATGAACCTCGTGCGCGGGTACGCTGCCTTCGTGAACGGCGGCAAGAAGGTCACCCCCACCCTGCTCGACCGCGTACAGGACCGCTATGGCCGCACGCTTTACCGCAACGACCAGCGCGGCTGCGACGGTTGCCAGGCAGCAGACTGGAACGGCGAGGAGCCGCCCACGCTGGCTGATACCCGCGATCAGGTGCTTGATCCGATCGTTGCCTATCAGGTCACGCACATGATGGAAGGTGTCGTCGAACGCGGAACAGGCCGCCGCGCCCTGCGCGTTGGCAAGCCGGTTGCCGGCAAGACCGGCACCACGGATGATTATCGTGACGCCATTTTCGTCGGCTTCTCGCCTGACCTTGTTGTGGGGGTTCGCATCGGCTTCGATGACAACCGGTCCCTCGGCGAAGGCGAAGCCGGCGGCTCAGTCGCCACACCGATCTTCTCGCAATTCATGACAGCTGCGCTCGAGAAAGATCCGGCAACTCCGTTCCGGATTCCTCCCGGCGTGCGGCTCGTGAAAGTCGATGCCCGCACCGGCGCGCCGTCGCCTGGCGGCGGTCCCGGCGTGATCGATGAGGCCTTCCGTCCGGGCACCGAGCCCGGCTTGAACGTGTTCACCGGCCAGGAGGACTGCCTGTCAATCTCAGGTTCCTGCGGCGATGGCACGCAAACGGCCGGCACGATGCCCGACGGCACCGACCCTGCCGACACCGCGGACGAGAACCTCGACGGCATATTCTGACGCAGCCGCGCGGGCACCACGCTCTTTGACCGTGCCTCCGGGCGCGTCTATAGGCCGTTGCACAACCATTGACCGTTTACCCGAAGGAGGCGCCCCGTATGTCCGCCGAAATCCGTTCCCTGATTGACCATATCCGCCAGTCCGCCGCCTTGCTACGGAGGCGTCTTTGACTGGGATACAGCCACAAAGCGCCTTGATGAACTGACCGCGCTTTCCGAACGCCCTGATTTCTGGAACGATCCTGCCGAGGCGCAGATGCTGATGCGGGAGCGGCAGAAACTGGCGGCCTCGATCGCCATGGTCCAGGCTCTCGAGAAAGAAATCGCGGATGCTCCGGAGTTCATGGAGCTTGCGGAAGGCGATGCCGCCCTGCTGGCGGATCTCCAGTCGTCGCTTGCGCGGTCGGCCGACCAGGCGCAGAAAGCCGAACTCGCTGCGCTGCTGTCCGGCGAAGCCGACGGCAATGATTGTTACGTCCAAATCAACGCCGGCGAAGGCGGAACGGAAAGTCAGGACTGGGCTTCGATCCTGCGGCGCATGTACGTCCGCTGGGCCGAGAAACGTGGCTACTCGGTCGAGGAACTGGACGAGCGCGAGGGCGAGGAAGCGGGCATCAAGTCTGCGACGGTCCAGATCAAGGGTGAGAATGCCTACGGCTGGCTGAAGTCCGAGACAGGCGTGCACCGGCTCGTACGGATTTCGCCCTACGATTCCTCGGCGCGCCGCCACACGTCGTTCTCATCGGTCAGCGTGACACCTGTGATCGACGACAAGATCGAGATCGAGATCAATCCATCCGACGTGCGCACCGATACGTTTCGCGCCTCAGGTGCCGGCGGCCAGCACATCAACCGGACCGACTCGGCTGTGCGCCTCACGCACATCCCAACCAACACGGTCGTGCAGTGCCAGATGGGCCGTTCCCAACACCAGAACCGGGACGAGGCCTGGAAGATGCTGCGCTCGAAGCTTTACGAACTGGAACTCCAGAAGCGAAAATCCGTCGCAGATGCCCAGTATGCAGATAAAAGCGCGATCGGATTCGGCCACCAGATCCGTTCCTATGTTCTGCAGCCCTACCAGATGGTGAAAGACCTGCGCACCGATGTCGAAACATCCGACACGGGCGGCGTTCTGGACGGCGATATTGACCGCTTCCTGTCTGCCTCGCTTGCGGCATCGGTCGCACGCGACGAGACCTCGTGACCGGGGCCAGCCCCCTTGCGGCGGCTCGCTCCCGCGGGCGCCTGGTAAGCTGGAATGACGAACGTGGTTTCGGCTTCATCGTGCCGGACGGCGGTGTGCAGGATGTGTTCGTGCACGCTAGCGCCTTCGCCAAGGAAGGCCGGCATATCGAAGTGGGCGGATACTACGAGTTCGATCTCGAGATGGGCAGGGATGGCCGGCCCAAGGCGAAACGCGTAGCCTTTGTGCTGGTGCCGAAACCGCAACCATCCCTGATTTCCCAGCTGCTTCAGCGCGGGCCGAGGCTGCTTGTCATTCCTGCATTCCTCTTCATCGTGATCTCCATATCGACCGTGCAAGCTGTTTCGGCCAACTGGCTGGTCATCTACGGCGTCGCGAGCGTCGCCTGTTTCGCTGGCTACGGTCTCGACAAGTCAGCCGCCAGTCACAAGCAATGGCGGGTATCGGAGACCATCCTTTTGTTGATCGGCCTTGTCGGCGGCTGGCCGGGGGGCATCATCGGGCAGGAAGTGTTCCGTCACAAGACGCAGAAGAAATCCTTCCGTACACTGTTCTGGATGAGTGTTGCCATCAACATGGCCGCCTTCGTCCAGATCAACGTTTTCGCCGCACGCTGAAGCCGGCGAGCGCGGCCGCTTTTGCGAACACGGTCGGCAGTCCGGAGAGCTGGCCTTCAGGTGTCCAGAAACCTTGCGGCAGATCTGGATACCGGGTCTCTGCAACCCGCACGTCGAGCCTCAGGCTGAAATGCGTGAAAATGTGGCGCGCTTCTCCGGCGGGCTGCCAGTCAGCTTCAACCGCCGGCGCGAACTGCTGTCTCGTTTCAATCCAGTCTGAAGAGGGCAAGGCCAGCATCCCGCCGAGCAGGCCCGAGGGCGGGCGCCGGACAACCCATATATTGCCGGCGCGGCGCAGCACCCAGGCCGTGCCATAACGCACAGGGGGCGCCACCTTTTCGGGCTTGAGCGGGTAGCGCTGCGGCTCCCCTTCCGCCCTGGCCGCACAATGCTCCGCGACCGGACAAGCTGCACAGTTCGGATTTCTCGGCGTGCACACGGTCGCCCCGAGATCCATCAGCGCTTCTGCAAACGCGCCCGGCCGGTCTGCCGGAACCAGCTCGCGCGCCAACAGGCCGATCCGTTTCTTCGCTGCGGCCCAGTCATCCTGCATGGCAAGAAGCCGCGCGAACACGCGTTCAGCATTGCCGTCGACTGCCGGCGTTCGCTCGCCGAAGGCCAGGGCGGCGACGGCGCCCGCAGTATAGGGGCCGATGCCCGGGAGCGTTCTGAGGCCCGCCTCCGTCTCCGGAAACCCGCCGCGTGCGGCAACCTCCCGCGCGCACTTCAGGAGGTTGCGCGCCCGCGCGTAATAGCCGAGCCCCGCCCACGCTTGCATCACATCCTCGTCGCGCGCCTCTGCCAGCGCCTCGACGGTCGGCCAGCGGGTCGTGAACGCCACGAAGTACGGCGCTGCATGCGGTACGGTCGTCTGTTGCAGCATGATCTCGGATAGCCACACACGATAGGGATCGCGCCTTGCGCCCGGCGCACTGCGCCAGGGAAGCGTCCGCGCGGAGCGGTCAAACCAGGCGAGCAGTCTGGGCACCATCGCGGCTAGCGGGTGTTCACTTTTCGCGCGCATGCCTTTTCCTCGCCTCAGAAGACGTGCAGATTTGCGATCATGGTCACAAGATCAACCCTCGATCCGCTGGAGGAGGCCCGCGCGCTGGTCAAACTGCGCTACGCGCGCGCGCGGGCGCTCCGGCCGCCCATGAAAGCAGTCGCAATTTCGGCGGACCGGGTGGGCCGCAAATCGGGCGCGGCCAAGCTGCCGCCCTTGAAATTGCTGCAGGCGCGCTGGCGGGAGATTGCGGGCGAGCAACTGTACAAGTTCTCGCATCCGGAAAAGATCAGCGCATCCACGGACGGCCGCGTTCTCACGCTACGGGTGATTCCGCAGGCGGCGCCTCTCGTGCAGCACCAGTCAGAAACGATTCGCCAGCGTGTGTCGGTCGCCGCCGGGGGGGACATCACCGCCATCCGGATCGTGCAGGGGCCGATCCAGCGCGGCGCCGAAACCGTTGCCTATCGCCCGAGGGCGCGGCGATTGACGGCTGAAGAGGCACAAGTCCTTGAAACCGGGGCCAGCCACATCGAGAATCCGCGCCTGCGCGCCGCAATTGTTGCATTGGGCAAGGCTGTGCTATCGGCAGAGCCCTAAACAGCCGGGCCAGATTCCTTAACCATTTGGCAACCGGTGCGACTCATTCCTTAACGCGAGGCTCATGACCATGGCATCAATTTCCCGGCGTTTGGCCCTTCTGGCTCTTCCCGTTCTGGCAGTCGTTGCCTGCGGGGCAGCCACTGGCGACAGCAGTGCAACACCCAAACCCGGCGCGGACAAGCCCGCTGCTTCGGTGTCGGACGAACTCGGCCATGTCAAAGGCGATCCTGACGCGCCGATCACGTTGATCGAATACGCCTCCCCTACCTGCGGCGCCTGCAAGTTCTGGCACGATACGGTTCAGCCGGTGATCTACGAAAAGTATATCGCGACGGGCAAGGTGAAGCTCGTTTACCGGGAGTTCCCGCTGAACGAGATCGACATCGCTGCCTATTCGATGGCCCGCTGCGCGCCGACGGAAAACTACTTCGACGTCATCAGCGACCTTTTCGAAAACCAGCAGGGCGTGATCCTGGCGGCCCAGAACGGTGTTGCGAAGACCGCTCTGCTGACGATTGGCCAGGAGTACGGGATCAAGGACATGGCGGCGCTTGATGCCTGCCTGACCGACAAGGACATTCGCACGGAGCTGGCGGATGTCTTCGCCACGGCAGAGGCGTTCGGTGTCAACGGCACCCCAACCTTCGTGCTGGATGGCAAGGTTCGCAACTTTGAAGGCGACTACCGGACTCCGGAAGGCTTCTCGAAGCAGATCGACGCCCTGCTCGCCGAAAAAGGCGTTCAGTAACGATGAGGCCCCGGCATGCAGATCACTGAGCTTCGCATTGCCGGCTTCAAGTCGTTCGTAGACCCGCAGACAGTGCCGATCGAGCCCGGGCTCACCGGCATTGTCGGCCCCAACGGCTGCGGCAAGTCAAACCTGCTGGAGGCCCTGCGCTGGGCGATGGGCGCCAACTCAGCCAAGGCCATGCGCGGCGGCGAGATGGACGACCTCATCTTCAACGGCGCGGATGGCAGGCCGGCTCGGGAGACTGCCGAGGTCATCCTCGTGCTCGACAACTCCAAGCGCACCGCCCCGCCCGAATTCAATGGCGCGGACCAGCTTGAGATCGAGCGCAAGTTGCGCCGCGGCGCGGGATCCAGCTACCGCATCAACGGGCGTACAGTTCGCGGCAAGGACATCCAGCTGCTGTTCGCGGATGCCTCCACCGGCGCCAACTCTCCCGCGCTCGTGCGGCAGGGACAGATTTCGGAGCTGATCGGCTCAAAACCGCAAAACCGCCGGCGCATTCTTGAGGAAGCCGCAGGCATTGCCGGCCTCAACAGCCGGCGGCACGATGCCGAACTGAAGCTCGACGGCGCCGAAGCAAACCTCCAGCGGCTTGCGGAAGTCTCGGCTGAAGTGGAGCGCCAGCTCGCCAGCCTGAAACGCCAGGCCGCAAAGGCGCGGCGCTATCGCAAGCTGACCGAAGAAATCCAGGCGCTTGACGCGCTCGTGGCCCACCTGCGCTGGGTGGAAGCACGCATCGCGGCAGAGACCGCGCGCGCGCAACTCGAGACGCTCAGGAGGCAGGTCGAAGACCTGTCCCGCGAAGACGCCATGCGCGAGAAGGAGCGGATCGAATCGGGAGAAGGTCTCGCGCCGCTGCGTGAGACGGAAATGGACGCCGCCGCGCGTCTTGGCCAGGCGCGCATAACGCTGGCGAAACTCGAAACCGAACGCCGCATTGCTTCGGAATCCCACGCCCGGCTCGAAGCCGAATCGCTGCGCCTCTCAATCGACTTCAACCGCGAGTCAAACAGCCGCGAAGAGGCCGCCGCAGCCCTCGACCAGGCCCGAGATGAAATGGCGGGCCTGCCGCAGGAAGACGCTGCGCTCGTCGCCCTTGTTGATACGGACGCCCGTGCGTCGCAGGAAAAGGCCCGCGCGCATCTGGCAGACGCCGAACGCGAGGCAGATGATGCGCAGCAGCGCCTCTCCGAACTGCGCGCCCGCCGCAGGGCGGCCGAGGACAATGCCGCCGCACAGTCCCGGCGCAAGGGACACCTGTCGGCAGAGATCGCCCGCCTCCGGGCCGAAATGACCGGGCTCGAGGACGCCGGTATCAACCTTCTTCACCTGCGCCAGGCCAAGAATGCCGAAGCCGAAGCGGAGATCGCTCTCGGTGATGCGGAACGTGCGGTCGAACTCGCCGAAACCGATCTTGCCCGCGCGCGGGTCAGTGAAGGCGAAGCCGAGCCTCCGTTCAATGCCGCGAACCATGCAGTACGCGCGCTTGAAGCAGAGCTCGCCGGCCTCGCCCGGCTGATGCGCCGCTCCGACCCGTCGGCTGCACCGCCAGTCCTGGACCGGCTCCGCGCGCATGAGGGATATGAAAAGGCAGTTGCTGCTGCCCTCGGCGACGACATCGAGGCCTCGACCGATCGGACCGCTGCCCTGTTCTGGAGCGGCGCCGCACTTGCAGCGCAGGCGCTTCCTGAGGGCGTTGAGCCGCTGACGAGGTTCGTGGAAGCGCCGGGCGAACTTGCTCCACGGCTTTCGCAATGCGGGCTCGTGACTTCGACGGAAGGCGCGCGCCTGTTCACCAGCCTGAAGCCCGGCCAGCGGCTGGTATCGCGCGAAGGACACCTCTGGCGCTGGGACGGTTTCATCCGGACACCGGACGCTCCATTCAGCGCCGCCGCACGACTTGAACAGAAGGCCCGCGCAGAGGCAGCGCAGGCAGACCTGAGCGCACGCCAGGCCGAGCGTGACGAGCTTTCAGCCAACCTCGAGACGGCCCGCAAGGCGCGCCTCTCGGCGGAAGAAAACCTTCGCCATCTTCGCCAGTTTGTCGGCCCGGCGCAGCGCACGCTGACCGATGCCCGCGGTGCCACTATTGAAGCGACGCAGGCCAATGAGCGCACCCAGATGAAGCGCGATGCCGGCACCGAGGCGCTGGCGCGCACTGAAGCCGATCTTTCGGCGATCGCCGAAATGCTGGCCCTCGCCACCCCCGGCAGAGGCGCGGACGAAGACACGGCCCTTGAAGCGGCAATGATCGCGGCGCGCAAAACGCTCTCCGCCGCGCGTGCCGGGGAAACCGAAGCGCGCGGCCAACTGGCCGATCTCCTGCGCGGCCGCGAGCAGGCTGCTGCCCGGCGCGCCGCCCTCGCCCGGGATGTCGAGGCCTGGACCGCCCGCCTCGCCTCCGCCGAAGAACGCCTCGCGCAGGTGAGCGAGCGCCGGGCCGATGTTGCAGCAACCGTGCAAACCTCCCGCGAACGGCCCGAAGCGCTGCACGCCGAGATAGACGGTCTCGCCGTAGAAACCGAAAAACTTGAAACCGAACGTCAGGCAGCCGCCGATGCGCTGGCGCGCAAGGAAGCAGCAATCCGCGAGGCGGATGCGGTCGCCCGCCGGGCTGCAACCGCAGCTGCGGCAGCCCGCGAGCAACTGGCCGCCTGGAGCGTGAAGCTTGAGAACGCAGAAGCGAAGCTTGAAGGGTTCGTCAAACATGCCCGCAATGCCTTTCAGCGAACACCCGAGGGACTGCTGACGCTTGCTGAAGCCGGACTGGACATGGATACGCTCGGAGCTTTCATGCCTAGCGAAGCCGAATCGCGCCTCGATGACCTCCGCCGCGAACGCGACCAACTCGGCGGCGTGAACATGAACGCAGAGGAAGAGGCCGAGGAACTCGAATCACGGCTTGGGACACAGATTGCCGAACGCGATGACCTGGTCGCCGCGATAGCCAAGCTGCGCGAAGGCGTCGAGGCCCTCAATGTCGAGGGCCGCCAGCGCCTTGTCGAGGCCTTCGAAGCTGTCAACGTGCACTTCAAGGCTCTTTTCATTGCCCTGTTTGACGGCGGTCAGGCCGAACTGCGTCTAGTCGATGCGGATGATCCGCTGAATGCCGGCCTCGAGATCTTCGCACAGCCGCCGGGCAAGAAGCTTGGCACGCTGAACCTGATGTCTGGAGGCGAGCAGGCGCTTACGGCTTCGGCGCTGATCTTTGCAGTGTTCCTGTCGCGGCCTGCCCCGATCTGCGTCCTGGACGAGGTGGATGCGCCGCTGGACGACGCGAACGTCGACCGGTTCTGCAACATGCTGAACGAGATGCGCCAGCGCACCGACACCCGATTCGTGGTGATCACCCATAATGCGGTGACAATGAGTCGGATGGACCGGCTTTTCGGCGTAACGATGCGCGAAAAAGGCGTATCCAAACTGGTTTCGGTGGACCTCGCCGGAGCCGAGCGGCTTGTTGCGGCGGAGTAGCGCAGGCGGCGCTCGATATTTCCCATACAATACAGAGCTCTAGCATTTTAAACGCCCCGTTGACTTGACAAGGCCACCCTCATAGCTTGCGCCGAAATCTGGGAGGGTACCTCCATCGGATCGGAATCGCGTGCAGGGAGCGCCAAGCCCATGTCCAGCGAGCAGCCTGACGACCTTAGCGACCAGATCGCAAAGGCACTGGCTGATCGTGAGGCACGGGAAGCGGCGAAGAAGCGCAAGCAGGCATCCGACGATAGTACTCTCTCGGCAGGCGCGTATGCGCTGCGGTTCGGAATTGAGTTTGTCGCGAGTGTGTTTGTAGGAGGCTTTCTCGGCTATTGGATCGACCAGTGGGCGGGCACGCACCCCTGGGGCCTTCTGGTGATGATCGGGTTCGGGTTTGCAGCAGCAATCCGCTCAATAATGAGGGCCTACCGCGAGCTGAATGCCCGCGCGCTCAAGATTTCACAGGGCATCAGCGCCCCAGACGACGGAACGACAGACGCATGATATTCTCTCCGACCCTCGCGCTTGATCCCATCAGCCAGTTCAAGGTCCAGAAATGGATCGATCTCCGGCTCGGCGGCATCGACATTTCATTCACCAATGCGTCCGGCTTCATGCTCCTGGGCGTGGTTCTGATCATTGCGTTCTTCGGCATCGCAGCGCGCCGCGGCGAACTCGTGCCCTCCCGGCTCCAGTCGGCGGCCGAGATGGGCTTCGGGTTCATTGCCGACATAGTGCGCAGCTCATCCGGCGAGGAAGGGCTGAAGTTCTTCCCCTTCGTTTTCACGTTGTTCTTCTTCATCCTCTTCGCGAACCTGATCGGCATGGTGCCGTACGCGTTCACGACCACCAGCCACATCATCGTGACGGGCGCCCTGGCCATGAGCGTGATCGTGACCGTGGTGGTGGTGGGGCTGCTCAAGAATGGCCTGGGCTTCTTCAAGCTGTTCGCCCCATCGGGCGCGCCCTGGTACATCTACATCATCCTGACACCGATCGAGATAATCTCCTTCCTCGCGCGGCCCCTGACGCTTGCCTTGCGCCTTTTTGCGAACATGCTTGCCGGGCACATCATGCTCAAGCTTTTCGCCGGCTTTGCGGTCGCACTGGTTGGCGCCGGGACCATTTACCTTCCCGTCGCGCTCCTTGCCTTCGGCATGGGGGTCGCCCTCAACGCGCTGGAATTCCTCGTCGCCGGCCTTCAGGCCTATGTTTTCGCAATCCTTACCTGTGTTTACCTCAACGACGCACTGCATGCGGGGGATCACTGAGGCGGCAGGTCAGGCTGCGTCACGATAGCCCGCATCAAACTGCTTGACGGAGCCCGGCGAACAAGGTTCACGGGCCATCAATCATCCAGATCAATTTTTTCAAAGGAGACCCTTCATGGAAGGCAACATCACCGAAGGCCTGAGATATGTCGGCGCTGGCCTCGCTACGCTCGGCATGATCGGTTCTGCGCTCGGCGTGGGCAACATCTTCGCCAGCTTCCTTGACGCTGCCATGCGCAACCCCTCGGCTGCACCGCAGCAGACCGGCAACCTCTTCATCGGTATGGCCCTCGCAGAAGCGCTCGGCATCTTCTCGGTGCTGATCGCAATCCTGATCCTGTTCGTCGCCTGATCACTCAGGACTGGGGCGACCAACCGGACCGGAGTAGCAACATGATCTTCGCTTTCCTTGCTGAGACTGCAGGCCAGGCAGACGCAGGCGCGGCATTTCCGCCCTTCGAAACATGGCACATGCCGTCCCAGCTCTTCTGGTTGGCGATCCTGTTCATGGCCCTGTATGTAGCGCTTTCGCGCTACATACTGCCCAAGTTGGCGGACACCATCGAGAAACGTGCCAACCGCATTGCGTTTGGTCTCGATGAAGCAGCCCGGCTGAATAACCAGGCGGTCGAAGCCCGCAGGGCGCTTGAACTGCGCCTGGCGGAAGCGCGTTCGAAAGCGCGGGAAACGGCCGAGAAGGCTCGCGTGAAGTCCGAAGCGGAACTGGCTTCGGAGACAGCGCGGGTCGACGCCGACCTCACCAAGAAGCTGGAAGTCGCTGAAACGCGAATCAGGCGCCTGCGGTCTGACGCCATGAAGAACGTCGAAGCAATTGCCGTGGAGGCCGCAGAGGCGATGATCGGCAAGTTCGGTGTCAGGGCGACGAAGGCCGAACTCGGCAAGGCTGTCGCCAAGGCGCTGGAGTGATCTGATGAAGAAACTGTCCTCGCTTCTTCTTCTGTCGGCGCTTATGGTGCCCGCAGCCTCCGCAGCACCGGAAAGCGACGGCTCGGGCGCCTTCGTTGCCGGTCTCCTTTACGCCATCAAGGATCCTGTCAACCATACGGCCTTCCTAGCCATGGTCGTGTTCCTGCTGATTGCCGGCCGTATGGGCGCGTTCAAGGCCATTCTCGGCGGTCTGGATGCGCGCGTCGGCGCCATCAAGGCGGAACTCGAGCAGGCAGCCAACCTGAGTGAACAGGCGGCCGAAGCCCTTGCCCTGGCCGAACGCCGTCAGCAGGACGCTGACAAGGAAGCCGAAGCCATCATCGAGCAAGCAAAGATCGAAGCAAAAGCGTTCCTCGAAGAAGCTAAGAAAGATCTTGCCGAAAAGATCGCCCGCCGCGAAGCACAGGCCGCCGCTCGTATTGCGCGAGCTGAGGCCGAAGCGGCCAGCGAAGTGCGCCGCGCAGCCGCCGATGCTGCAACCGAAGCGGCCCGGCGGGTGATGTCTGAACAGACCGGCGTCGATCAGTTCGAAGCGGCCGCGCGGGAAATCGAACGCGTCCTGAAATAGTCCGCCCGATATTCCGCGTACCAACAAAAAATCCGCTGGAATGCCAGCGGCTTTTTTCTTTGTCTGTGAAACAAGCTTCAGCCCGGATCCTGAGTGGTATCGTCGAAGATCGGTCCTGGCTCCAGAACGGATTTCGTATCATCAATGATCGGGCCGGGCTCCAGAACACGCAGCAGCGAACGCGGCACGGTGCCGGCCGGACAGCCTTCAGGCGCCAGGCTGGCATTGGCAATGGCCGGCTGAAGTAACGGCCCGCTGGGCGCTGGCTGGGAGCGAAACGCCCATGCGAGGATCAGCATCCCGCCGATGGCGAGACTGACCGCCATCATGGTGCCGAAACCAAGGGCCTCGCCTGCAAGGTTTGCTGAAGCGATTGCACCGTCTGAAGCCAGCGGAACGGCGCCGTTGGTTCGTGGCGGATTCAGCGCGCTCGCAGGCAGCGGCGCCGACGTTGTCCCGCGCAGGGAAGCGGCCGCGAGCGCAGCGGCGCCAATCGCTTCACGCGCCGGTGCGGGCTTGATGCCAAGATCCTTCTCGCGCTTCTTCCTGGCGTCCAGTGCCAGCGGATCATTCGGGTGAGCGGCGATCCAGTCTAGGCGCTTGTCTTCGTCCTGAGAACCGAAGGCGTTCCACTCGCGCAGGTCGCTGCGACCCTGGCGGCGGCCAAGCTCATCAACAAGGTCCGAGAAAGCAGGAGGGGATTTGCGCGAGGTCATGCCGTCCAGCGCAAAGCGCTTGTGTGTGCGGAACGGTTCATACGGAATGGTCCTGTCGAGGGCGGCCTCCACGAGCGTCCCGGCGCGGGAATGTCCGACCGCTGATGCAGCGCGCACCCAGTCACTCTTCACGGCATTGGACGACCACAGTACGAGCATGGTTTGCGAGTTCATCGCATCGCGCGCGTCCTTCGCGTCGAATGTCTCGTCTTCCTGCTTCTGGTCCAGCCAGACGCGGAATTTCAGGGCACGCAGGCGCCGTGCCACCAGCTTGGCTGTGTCCCGGTCCTCGATCGCGGACACCAGGAAGACGTCGTAACTCATGGGGCGTGTACCCTTCTGATACGGTTAACCACGGGAGAATACCCCCGCGGCGCGGCCAAGCCAGCCATTTAAGCTGCGAAGCGATTTTTGTGCCTGTTTTCGCACGTCAAAAGGGGCTAATGCGCCGGTTCAGCTAATTCGGAGTGCAGGGCGCCATGGGCTTCAGGTGTGGAATCGTGGGTCTACCGAACGTCGGCAAGTCCACCCTCTTCAACGCATTAACCCAGACGGCCGCTGCGCAGGCCGCAAACTACCCCTTTTGCACCATCGAACCGAACGTCGGCGAAGTGGCGGTGCCCGAGCTGCGCCTCGACGCCCTTGCAAAAGTCGCGGGCTCGAAGGAGATCGTGCCTGCGCGGATGAACTTCGTGGATATTGCCGGCCTCGTCGAAGGCGCAAGCCAAGGCGAAGGCCTCGGCAACAAGTTCCTCGCGAACATCCGCGAAACCGACGCCATCATCTACGTGCTTCGCTGCTTCGACAATGACGACATCACACATGTGCGCGGCAAGGTCGATCCGGTGGCGGATTTCGAAGTCGTCGAGACGGAGCTGATGCTTGCCGATCTCGACAGCCTCGAGAAGCGCAAGGCCGGCGTGGTCAAGAAGGCGAACTCCGGCGACAAGGATGCCAAGGCGCAGGTTGCCCTCATCGATCTGGCGCTCGCCGAGCTCAATGCAGGGCGCCCTGCCCGCCATGCGAAAGTGCCGGCAGACGATCAGCGCGCCTGGCAAATGCTGCAGCTACTGACCTCCAAGCCGGTTCTGTTCGTGGCAAACGTCGACGAGACGAGTTCGGCCACGGGCAATGCTTATTCGACGCTGGTCGAAGCGCGCGCAAAAGTGGAGGGCGCCGGCTGTGTCGTGTTCTCCGCGCAGATTGAAAGCGAACTCGCCCTGCTCGACGGCCCGGACCGGGACGAGTATCTGATCTCCCTTGGGCTCACGGAGCCGGGTCTTGCGCGCCTTATCCGCACGGGCTATGAACTGCTTGGCCTGCAGACCTATTTCACCGCCGGGCCTAAAGAGGCCCGTGCCTGGACGATCCGCAAGGGCTGGTCCGCGCCGAAAGCCGCCGGGGTCATCCACGGCGATTTCGAAAAGGGCTTCATCCGTGCCGAGACGATCGCGTTCGAGGACTATATAGCATGCAACGGGGAAGTCGGCGCCAAGGACGCAGGCAAGATGCGCTCGGAAGGCAAGGAGTATATCGTCCAGGACGGCGATGTGATGCTCTTCCGGTTCAACGTCTAGGCTCTTGCTAGGAAACGCCCTGGAAGCCGGGCGTGTCATCGGAAACGCCGGGCCTGCGGATGTCGGTGCCCAATGCCATGACGATGGCAGATGCAAAGAAGATCGACGAATACGTCCCGATGAAGATGCCCCAGATCATGGCGATGCTCATTCCCTGAAGGACCGGCCCGCCGAAGATCGTGATGGCAAGGATGGCAATCAGCGTCGTGCCTGCGGTCAGGAACGTGCGTGACAGGGTCTGGTTCGTCGCGATATCGATGACCTCGTTGGACGGCATCTGCTTGTATTTGCGGCGCACTTCGCGGATCCGGTCAAACACAACGACCGAGTCGTTGATCGAATAACCGATAATCGTCAGCAAGGCCGCTACGGTCGTCAGGTTGAACTCGATCTGCAAGAGCGCGAAAAGACCCATCGTGCCGATCGCGTCATGAGCCAGCGCGGCTACACCGCCGATTGCGTAGGACCAGCTGTAGCGGAACGCAATGTATAGCAGCATCATTATGGTCGCGATGCCGAGCGCGATCATACCCTCGCGGAAGAGTTCGCCGGAAACCTTCGGGCCCACAGAGTCGTTGCGCAGGATGTCCCGGTCCGTCAGGTTGAAGGTGCTCTTGATCTCGTTGACGACAAAAGTGTTCGACGCGGACGAGGCGCGTTCCGCCTTTTCTTCAGGCGACAAGGCTGCAAATTCCGGTCCGAGCAAAGCCTCATCCAGATCACCAAAACGAATCACGATGCGGCGGGTGCCGTCGGTGTCGGTTGCGGAGTTGACAGTCAGGCCATTGCCGATCTTGCTGCGGACTTCCGACACCGTAACGGTTTCGGACTCCGTCAGTTCGATGACCGATCCGCCGGCGAAATCGACACCGAGGTTCAAGCCGCGTGTGGCGAGCAGGAAGAAAGATCCGATAATCACCAGGACCGACAGCGTTACGCCGACATAGCGATAGCGCATGAAGGGAATCTTGGTTTCGGCAGGCCAGAATTTGATCAGCATGAGTGCATGTCCTCGACTGGCTAAACTGCAAACCGCTTGGGCTTGGCGATCTTCATCCAGAAGATCGTCAGCATGCGGGTGAATATGAAGGCCGTGAACACGGACGTTATGATGCCGAGGGCAAGCGTGACGGCGAAGCCCTTAACCGGGCCCGAGCCAAGCATGTAGAGGATGGCTGCCGCAAACAGGGTTGTGATGTTGGAATCGAGGATGGTGATAAATGCCCGCTCATACCCCGCCTGAACCGCCGTCCAGATGGAGCGGCCGGATCTCTGTTCCTCGCGTATACGCTCGAAAACAAGCACGTTTGCGTCGACTGCCATACCGATGGTCAGGATGATGCCCGCAATTCCGGGCAGTGTGAGTGTCGCGTTAAGCAGCGTCAGCGCGGCGAAGATCAGAACGATGTTCATCGCCAGGGAGGCGACAGCGAAAATTCCCTGAACTCCGTAAGCGAGGATCATGAAGATGGACACCAGCGACAGACCCACGACCGCCGCAAGGTAGCCGGACCTGATCGAGTCCTCTCCCAGCGTCGACGAGACGACCCGCTGGTCGAGGAATTGCACCTTTGAGGGCATCTCGCCGGCCGAGATGATCGCGGCGAGATCCTGCGCCTCCTCTATCGTGAAGTCGCCTGTGATGCGGACGTTGCCGCCGGGGATGGGCTCGTTGATGTTCGGCGCCGACATGATCGAGTCATCAAGCACGATGGCGAAGCGCTTGTTGGTGTTCACGCGGGTTGTTTCGTAAAACTTGCGCGCGCCATTGGAGTTAAGGCGGAAGTTGATCTGTGGCCGGTTGGCCTCATCATTGCCCTGGCTGGCACTGGCGATGTCGGAGCCGACGATCTCGGGTATCGAGCGGATCAGCAATGGCCCCGTCGTCGGGCCCGCGACAAGCCGGAAACCGGGCTTCACGACACCCGCTTCTGCCGCCGCAATCGAAGACGGGCTGTCATCCACTATATTGAAGGTCATCCGGCCATCGCGGCTGAGAAGGTCTTTCAGGCGTTGCGGGTCGGGCTCGCCGGGCGCTTCCAGGATCAGGCGGTTCGAGCCCGAGCGCGTGATCGAGATTTCGGCAACGCCGTCCGGGTCGATCCGCCGACGGACGATGGTTTCGGTCTTGGCGAGCGCGTCCGCCATCATCAGGTTTTCAGAGTTCGCCGGCACGGTGACGGCAATCGTGTCCCTGCCCGCGCGCGCTACGTTATATGTCTTGCCGCCGGCGAGACCGCCTTCGAGAGGGCCATTCACTTTCTCGATGCGGGCGATCGCATCATCGACCGGGAAATTTCCGGATGCATCGGTCCGTGTCAGCTTGATGGTCATCTTTCGCCCGTCCACTTCGGCGAGGTGGGCGACCGGATCCTGTGTGTCCGTGCGGGCCAGGGCGGTGCGCACATCGCGCGCAAACACGTCGAGGCGTCCGCCGATCACATCTTCCGGCTGGATCTCCATTTCGAGATAGACGCCGCCGCGTAGGTCGAGGCCAAGATTGACGCCCTTCTGCGGCACCCAGCCCGGCGCGCCCGACATGTTCACCGCGTTGGGCAGGGCCATAACCACCCCCCAAGCCAACACTGCCAGAACGAGGAGGACTTTCCAGGCGGGAAACTGAAGCATGGCGCGTTCCTGATTTTCAGCCGGACAGCGCCGGCTGTTGGGGCCTTAATCGTTCGCAGGAACCGGCTCAGCCTTATTGCGCACTTCGACAATCATCGCCTTGATCACGCGGACACGCACGTTCTCGGCGAGGTCCAGCGAGATTTCGCCGTCATTGACCTTGTTGACCTTGCCGATCAGGCCGCCGGACGTGACGACCGTGTCGCCGCGCTTGATGGCCGCGATCATCTCGGTATGTTTCTTGGCGCGCTGCTGTTGCGGGCGGATCAACAGGAAATAGAAGATGAGGATCAGCGGCAGGAAGAACAGAAGCTGGGTGATCAGGCTGGGTCCAGCCGGGGCTGCAGCGGCCTGCGCCAAGGCTGGCGCGGCGAGCGCGGGAAGCAAGAGGCCCGCAATGAAAAGTTTGTTCCGCATGCCCAATTCTCCCTGATTCCAGCCAAATGTAAGAAGTCGCCTGCGTATAGCTAGGGGGGGCAGCTTTGCAAACCCCGCCTGCAGGCTTTAAAGCACGCCAGCCTTGCCTTGGCTGAGCGCCGGCACCTGCTGGAAAAACGGAGTCCGCATCACCCCGCCGCCGAGCGTGACCGAGACGATTTCCTGCTCATTGCCCCGCACGATCGGCGCAGCCAGCCGCCCGCCCGCCGTCAGCTGGCTGAGCAGCAGGTCCGGCACTTCCGGCACGGCGCAGGCAAGCACGATCCGGTCGAACAATTCCTGCTCCGGCCAGCCATACTGCCCATCCGCCTGGCGCACCGTGACATTGCCGATGCCCAGCCGCGCCAGCCGGGCCTCGCCCTCGCGCACCAGACGGGCATAGCGGTCCACCGCGTGCACATGGCGGGACAGGCTTGCGGCGACCGCCGTCATGTAACCGGAGCCGGACCCGATCAGCAGCACTTTCGCGGAGCCATCATCCGGCAGCGCCAGTGCCTGCAGGAGGTGCCCCGTCGACGCCGGCCGCAGGATCACCTGGCCGCAGGGGATCGGCAGAACGGCGTCCTCGAAGGCCAGCGGGGCCAGCGCCGGATCGTCCACGAAGGCTGCCCGGTCGATGGTCTCCATCGCCGTCAGTACGCGTGCATCTGTCACGCCCTCTTGGCGAAGGTGCAGCAGCAGACGCGCCGCGCTGAACGGGTCAGCAATCAATCCGGCCATGTTGTCTGCAGCGTCCGGAGGAACGCCTCGTGCGTCAAGTCCACATGCAGCGGCGAGACGGAGACATAGCCCTCATAGATCGCGCGCAGGTCCGTGCCCTCGCTCGGGCGGGACAGTTTTCCCCGGTAGCCGATCCAGTAATAGTCGTTGCCGCGCAGGTCTTCGCGCCGGTCGGTATGGATGATCGTCTCGTCCCGGAAGCCCTGCCGCGTCATCTGGATGCCGCGCACATCCTCGGGCTCGACATCCGGGAAGTTGATGTTGATCACCACATCCTTCGGCCAGCCCATCTTCAGCAGCGGCGCCAGCGTGCGCGCGCCCCAGGCCTTCGCCGTCTCCCAGGGCAGCGAGCCCCGGTCGCGGAAATTCTGCGCCTGGCTGAGCGCAATCGAGGGCACGCCCATCTGCATGCCGAACATCGCGGCGGCAACGGTGCCGGAGAAACTGGTATCCTCGGCAATGTTCTGGCCCCGGTTGACGCCGGACAGAACGAGGTCCGGCGGCTCCGGCATCAGGTCCTTGTAGGCGAGCAGCACAGCGTCCGAGGGCGTCCCGGCGATGGCCCAGGCCTTCGCGCCGACCTTCCGCACACGCACCGGCTGGGTCAGCGAAATGGCGCGGCCCTTGCCGGATTGCTCCTCCTCGGGCGCGGCGATCCAGATGTCGTCCGACAATTGCTTGGCGATCTCCTCAAGCACGGCGAGGCCGGGCGCATTGATGCCATCATCATTGGTGAGGAGGATTCTCATGGTTTTCATTTTCACTCCATCTCCGTTCTTTCAGAACCCTTCTCCCCAGGGAGAAAGGAGTCATCTCACCCTATTACGTCAACCCCGCCCATGTACGCCCGCAGCGCCTCAGGCACCGTGATCGAACCGTCCGCGTTCTGATAGTTCTCCAGCACCGCCACCAGCGTGCGCCCGACAGCAAGCCCTGACCCGTTCAAAGTATGCACAAACTCCAGCTTCGATTTCGCATCCACGCGGTAGCGCGCATCCATGCGGCGGGCCTGGAAGTCTCCGCAATAAGAGCAGGACGAGATTTCGCGGTAGGTGTTCTGCGAAGGCAGCCAGACTTCGAGGTCATACGTCTTGCGGGCCCCCGCCCCCATGTCGCCAGTGCAGAGCAGCATGCGGCGGAAGGGCAGATCGAGCCGCTTCAGTACTTCCTCGGCGCAGGCGGTCATCCGGTCGAGTTCCTTCAGGCCCTCCACCTCGTTCGCGACGATGGAGACGAGTTCGACCTTGTAGAACTGGTGCTGCCGGATCATGCCCTTGGTATCGCGCCCGGCGCTGCCCGCCTCGGAGCGGAAGCACGGCGTATGCGCGGTGAAACGCAACGGCAGCTGCGCGGCGTCAAGGATCTGTTCTCGGACGAGATTGGTGAGCGGAACTTCGGAAGTGGGAATCATATATTGAGGCTTGGTACCACTTGCGCGCAGAGCTTGGATTTTTTCTTCGACTATTCCGAATACAGACCGAACTCTCTCACTAGTATTGGCCAGCCGCCTCGCCGTTTCAGCATTGGCCTTAGCTATCAAGTCAGCGACTTCCATATCATCGATTGGAGCCATGTCTCTGTAGGCATCGAAAGCGCCGACCAAGTTCCGAGCTAAACTTCCAAATATATCCAGTGCCTCGACGGGAGCGCGCAACAAGTCTTCAACTGTTTCCAGCTCAGTCAAATCGTTTCGAATTCCAAATAAGTCTTTTTCAAACTTAGGCAGCTGCCCCGTACCTACCAGCGCCTGATCGCGCACAAGCAACGGAACGCTGGTCTCCTGATAGCCATGCTCCGTGGTCTGAATATCCAGCATGAAGTTCGCCAGCGCGCGTTCCAGCCGCGCAAGCTGGCCCCGCAGCGCCACGAATCGCGCACCACTCATGCGGGCGGCGGCCTCGAAGTCCATCATCGAGAAGCCGCTCGGCACTTTCAGCGCTTCGCCAAGGTCGGCATGGTCCTTCGGATTGTTGATGAGCTTCGGCGTGCCCCACGTGTGCTGCTCGACATTGCCATGCTCGTCCGTGCCTTCCGGCACCTCGTCCAGCGGCAGATTCGGCAGGCCCATCAGCAGGTCGTCGAGGGCGGCGCGCTGTTTCTTTTCTTCCTTCTCGGCTTCCTCGATCGTCGTCTTCGCATCCGCCACCAGCGCCATCAGGCGCGCGGCTTCGGCCTCGTCCTTCTTCGCCTTCGCCTGCCCGATCAGTTTCGAGTTAGCATTGCGCGCGCTCTCGGCGTCCTGCTTGGCGGTCGTCGCGGCGCGCCAGGCGGTGTCCAGCTCAAGGATGCGCGAGACGGTCTCGTCGCCCAGCCCGGCTTTCCGGCGGTTCCAGGCCTTGCGGGAAACGTCAGGGGTCTCGCGGATCGCGCGGATATCGAACATCGGGATCAGTGCCTTGAAGCGTCAGGTTTCTGGAGACAGGCTCTAATCCGCGCCGCCCCCTCCTGTCCACACTCAGGCGGGCGAACCAAAGCCCGCCGGCAGCGGCGAACCGGTCTCGTCCTCGTTCACAACGGCGCGCGGCTCGCCGATCACCTCAAGCCGGCCCGTCCGGCTGGCAGTGCCGGGTTCGCGGTAGATCACCTCGATCCGGCCCTTGCCGAGATGGTTGACCTGGATTTCCGGTCGGATCTTCTCGAGGTGGCGCATCATGGCGGCGAAGTTCTTGTGGCCGAGCCAGGGACGGGTACCGTTCTCGTAGGCGGGGGTGAATTCCGGCAGAACGGTCAGCGCCCGCACGATCTTGGTCTTGGACAGCACCTGGTCCGGCATCCGCTCGCCGAGCGCCTTTATCATGTCGGCGGCACGGTGCAGCTCGGACGGGCCATTCGCGTCGCCATTGGTCACCGCCGCGCGGACACGGCCCATCAGCGGGGACTGGCGCTCACGCTGGAGGGTCAGCGGCGCGATCACCGGCGGCGGGGAGCGCAGCTGGTACCATTTGCGCTCGGCGCGCCGGTAGTCGAAGGCGGACTTCAGCGCCGCGATATGCATCACAGCGTCAGCATGCTGGCTGAAGAGTTCGTAGGTGGGGTCGGTTTCCTTGCCGGCCGTGACGACGCGCAGGCCGGACTGCTGAACCCGGTTCACAACCGGCACAAAATCAGAATCAGTGGTAAGAATTATCAACTCATCGAGATTTTTAGTCTGCAGGGCGAGTTCGACTGCGTCCATTGTGATGACTATATCGGCGGAACTCTTGCCCGCGCTGATCTTGCGCTTGGCGAGGGCCCGGCAGTTGAAGGCCTCGAAACCCGCCCGTTCGAAGTCGGGACGGTACTTGTCGAACTGCAGGTTCCAATAGACCCGCTTGTGCAGGAATGTGCGCCGCTTCTGGCGGTGCGACAGCGCGCCATCCTCAAGCCACAATAGCCAGTTGGACAGGCCATTTACCACGTCCTCGCTGGACGCGCCGTAGATATTGTCGAAATCGACCAGCAAAACGCTTCGTACGCGCGCCACGCGGGAGGCTCCTCGCTTCTCGGGACCCGGTTGATTACCAGTTGCCCACAATCGACACATGCAAGAAAAATGCAACGGGGCTACGACAGACGATGCGCCGTAAGACCGCCTATGCCGTAGCGGACTCCGCCTTGGCGGCCCTTTTCTCGATCAGTTTCACGCAGAAGATCGAAATTTCGTAGAGCAGGTAGACAGGCACTGCGAGGAGGATCTGGGACATCGGGTCCGGCGGCGTGAATAGAGCAGAGAAGGCCAGGATGCCGACAATCGCATACTTCCGGCTCTTCGCGAGCATGCTGGCGGTGACGATGCCGATCCGGGCCAGCAGCGTCAGTACCAGCGGCAGCTGGAAGGACAGGCCAAAAGCCAGCATCAGCGCCATGACGAGGGAGAGATAATCACCCACCCTCGGCATCATGCGGATCGTGGTGCCGGCGGCCTCGACCTGCTCCATCGACACCGTGAAGCGCGCCAGCATCGGTAACATCAGGTAATACACGAACACGGCGCCGAGCGCGAAGAGCACCGGCGCCAAAAGGAGATAGGGCCAGAACGCGCCCCGCTCGGACTTGTAGAGGCCCGGGGCGACGAAAGCATAGATCTGCCAGGCAATGATCGGAAATGCGACGAACATGCCAGCGAACACGGCCAGCTTCAGTTGCGCAAAAAAATACTCCATTGGCGCCGTGAAGATGAATTCGAGCTGCGACCCGCGGACCTCCTCGGCGACCGTTGCGAAAGGATGCACTAGGAGGGCATAGATGTCCTCCGCAAAGAAAAAGCAAATGATCGTGGCGATCGAAAGTGCGAGGGCCGACTTGATCAGGCGGGATCGCAGTTCGTTGAGGTGTTCGAGGAGCGGGGCGCGGCTCGATTCCACATCGTCAGTGATTTCGGGCTTCTCGTCGGCCGGAGGAACATAGCTCATGCTTTCTCCTCCCCGGTAACCTGAGGCGGCGCCGGATGCGGCGTCGCCGTTGGCTCAACGCTCTGGCGCATGACGGCGGAGTTGATGTCCGCTTCGACATTGGCGAGGTCTTCCTGTGCCTGTGTCATCAGGTTGGAGCGCTTCAGCGCCTCGATTTCCTTCTTGAGTTCGTCGAGTTCGCTCTGCTTGGCGATGTCATCGAAGGCAGCCTGGAACTCCCGCGCCATCCGCCGGCCTTTGCCGACAAACTGGCCGAGCTTGCGCATCAGCATGGGCAGGTCCTTCGGGCCGATGAATATCAGCGCCGCGAGCCCAAGCACAAGGATTTCGGAAAACCCGATACCGGGCAGCATGGCGGTGCGCCCTCCGGGTCAGGCAATCACGAAGAGGACTTCGTTTCGTCCTTCTTCGGGGTGATGTTGACGAGCTCGTCCTTGTCGGCCGGCTTGTCGTCGTCTTTCAGGCCCTTGCGAAAGGCGCCGATGCCCTTTGCCATGTCGCCCATGATGCTGGAGATGCGGCCACGGCCCCCAAACAGGAGGATCGCAACGACTGCGACCAACAAAATCTGCATCCAACCGGGTGCCATGCGCGTTCTCCTGAAGATTTCCTGGAGTATAGGCCCCCCGCCCCGCTGGAACAATGGGGCGAAGCTGTTATGCAGGGCCGATGCGTATCGCCACCTGGAATGTCAACTCGATCAAGGCCCGGCTGCCCACCGTCCTGGAGGTGCTGGACGCGATCTCTGCGGATGTCGTTTGCTTGCAGGAACTGAAATGCGAGACCGACGCGTTCCCTTACCTCGAGATCGAGGAAAAGGGCTGGAACTGCGCCGTTCACGGGCAGAAGGCCTATAACGGGGTCGCAATCCTCTCGAAGTTTCCGCTCGAGGATGTCTCGAAGGAGATGGCGGCCCTGAAGGACGATGCTGCCCGTTATATCGAAGCGACCGTCATGTGCCCCCGCCCGGTCCGGGTGGCCGGGGTTTATGTGCCGAATGGTAACCCCGCACCAGGCGAGAAGTATGACTACAAGCTCGAATGGTCCGAAGCCCTGGAACAGCAAGCCGCCCATATGCTCCGGGCCGAGCAGCCGTTCGTGATCTGCGGCGATTACAACTGTATTCCTGGCCCCGAGGACTGCTGGGACGACAGCGCGTGGAACACAGATGCCTTGGGCCTGCCGGAAACGCGCGCGACATTCCGCCGGCTGAAGCATCTCGGCCTCACCGAAGCATTCGAAGCTTGCGATGGCCGGGCGCACCAATACACGTTCTGGGACTACCAGGCCGGAGCCTTCCAGAAGGACCACGGCATCCGGATTGATCATGTCCTTGCCTGCCCCCGCATGGCGGACCGGCTGCAGGGTATCGAGATTTACCGGGAAGCCCGGGCGCTCGAGAAACCCTCGGACCATGTTCCGGTGATCGCCACGTTCGCAGACTGAGCCGCCAAGTCCCTCCTCCAGGAGCAGAAGGCCGCCTCCTTCCGGAAGCGGCCTTTCGAGTGCCTCGGCCCGGCGCTTACGCCTGGACAGCGATCTCCTGCGTCTGATCCCCCGGATCAAACGCTTCGCTTCGCGAACCGGTAATTACTTCTTGATTTCCGACACCACGCCGGCGCCGACGGTGCGGCCGCCTTCGCGGATGGCGAA
>Ga0163144_10003355_pt1 | contig 36488 bp, 27 predicted proteins | sample OliLak19BULKMAT1_FD_123175 | JGI IMG/M metagenome (GOLD analysis project Ga0163144, IMG submission 123175) | Freshwater microbial mat bacterial communities from Lake Vanda, McMurdo Dry Valleys, Antarctica - Oligotrophic Lake LV.19.BULKMAT1 | ecosystem: Environmental > Aquatic > Freshwater >...
CGCGCGAGCGATCGGTAAATGTGAAGAAACGACCCAGGCACCGTACTTCTGCGATGGCCTTAAGGAACCGCCGGTTGTCGAATCGGCGCCGCGTACCTGGTACCGTACGCCGATTCGACAACCCCAATACGGTGGGATCGATCAGGGACGGACGATGAAGAACAGCGCGTTCGACAAGTTCGAACCCGGCATGCCCATGTTGTTGTCGCGGAACCAGAACTGCGTGTAGATGCGCTGGCCGGCGACCGCCGGCAGGCCGGTCGGGAAGCCGTTGTTGCCAGGCAAGTTGTAGAGCTGGGCCGGGAGCGTGACCGTGCCGGTCAGGCCCGAGGACACGATCTGGTTGCCGAGTCCGCGCACGGTGCGGCCACCGACGCAGACGACACCCTGGCTCAACGGATTCTGGATGACGACCTGGTTGCAGGCGTTGCCCATCACGAAGTACCCGAAAACGTTGAGCGGGAGCTGCTCGACGTGCAGGATCATTTCGTTCGCGCCACCCGCGAAGTTCTGCGCCAAGGAGACCGAGCCCGTGGTCGTCATGACCGCCGGTGCACCCGTGGTGTTGAGGTTGCCGTCACAGACGTTGGTGACGACCGGATTGACGATCGTCATCGACCAGTTCGCGAGAGTGCCTCCGTCCGGGCTCGCCCAGTCGTAGACATAGAGGGTCCAAGTCCCCGACTCGATCGGGATCTGGTTGAGCGGCGTGTTGGTGATGCCCGCGGCGCCGGTCGGCCAGTTCCCGAAGTACTGCGGGTAGTTGCCGTTGGGATAACCAGGGTTACCCGGGTTCGGATCGACCGCCGGCCACATGGCGTTGAGATTCGGGTCGGACGGGTCGGCGATGTTGTACGTGTTCCCGAGGAACGTCGACGCGTGCCCGAAGTCGCCGGCAAGGGCCATGAAGCCGAGGCGGTGAATCAGGTTGTAGCGCACGAGCGAGGGGCTCTCGAGGACGACGTGCACGTCGCCAGCCCAAGAGTGGGTGAGGCCGCCGAGGGTGATCCCACGGAGGACACCACACGAGCTCGTGACCGGCGCGCTGAGCGGGAAGACCGCGGGGCTAGGAGGCAGCGAATTCGGCCAAGCGGTGCCGACACCGCCGCCGGTTCCGACGGCAGGGATCGCGCCGCCCAAGCCGCTCGCGAACTGGCCGGCGCTCGTCCCACCGTCCATGCACCAGGACACGAGGCCGCCGGTGTCGCCACCCGCGCCGTCATAGACGTTGAGGGTCCAGACACCCGGCATCGCCGGGATCGAGGCGAGGTCGGTGTTGAAGACACCGGAGGACCCGTCGACCCAACCGCCGTAGTACTGACCGTACAAGCCACCAGGAATGACGTTAGAGGTGCTGACGCCCGCAACAGGCCAGAACGAGTCGAGGTACGGATCCGCGGCCGCGACAATCGTATAGTTCGAGCCCAAGTTGTCCGAGAAGCCGAACGTCGTGCAGGTCGCTGCGGGCACAGCGAGGCGCACGAGGAGGCTGTAACCCGTGCCCGCCGGGTTGGTCAGCACCACGTGCACGTCTCCAGCAAACGTGTGGGTGAGTCCGACGAGCGTCACCGAGGTGATGCTGGTCGCGCATGACGGTACGGGATTCGTGAGAGGGTACGAGCCAGCGAGGGTCGGCAGGATGGTGCAGCGATTGCCAGCAGTTGCGGTGTTGACGAACGTACCGCCTGGTCCGGAGACGGAGAATTGCGCCACAGCCGGCGCGACGAGAGCGAGCGCGCCGGCGCTCGCGAGGATTGATGTGGTGAGCTTCAAGGTGAATTGAAAAGTTGAGCGTGACTACGGTCCGGTGCGCCGGAACGGATGGGCAGGGCCCCACCTACAGGGTGGGGCGAACCTGAATGACGCTATCCGCTCGGTAGGCTTTGCGGAAGCGAAAGAAAGCCACCCGCGAGCTCGCGTCCACACCTGGGACGACCTCGAACGACCTGTGTCGAAGGACCCTGAAACAGAGCCCGCCCCCGGCGTCCCTCGTTCAGGGTCGCCGGGGGCGCGTTGTGGAGCGTCAGCAGCCTCGGGATTCACCCGCGGCCGCCGCGCGTTCGATCAGAGACGAACGATGAAGAACAGCGCGTTCGACAGGTTCGAACCCGGCATGCCCATGTTGTTGTCGCGGAACCAGAACTGCGTGTAGATCCGCTGTCCGGCGATGGCCGGCATTCCGGTCGGGAGACCGTTGGTGCCCGGCATGTCGTAGAGTTGGGCCGCGATCGACACCGAGCCGGTCAGGCCCGAGGACACGATCTGGTTGCCGAGACCACGCACGGTGGTGCCACCGACGCAGACGACGCCCTGGCTCAAGGGGTTCTGGATCACGATCCGGTTGCAGGCGTTGCCCATGACGAAGTAGCCGAAGACGTTCAGCGGGAGCTGCTCGACGTTCAGGGTCAACTGGGTGGGGCTACCCACAAAGTTCTGGGCCAAGGAGACCGAGCCGGTCGTCGAGAAGATCGCCGGGACACCCGTGGTGTTGGCGTTGCCGTCACAGACGTGGGCCGTCGCAGCCCGGCCGGTGACCATGGCCCAACCGCCGAGCGAGCCCACGTCGCCCATGGCCCAGTCGTACACGTAGAGGGTCCAGATGCCGGACTCGACCGGAATCTGCCCGAGGGGTGTGTTGTTGATCCCGAGGATACCGTTGACCCAAGTGCCGAAGTACTGGGGGTAGTTCCCGTCGGGAATCGAAGCCGGACTCGTGATAACGACCGGCGGGGCCGGCCAGATGGAGGTGGCGCCGGGGTCGGACGGATCGAGGATGTTGTACGTGTTGCCGATGAAGTCGGTGGCGTATCCCCCAGCCGTAGGGGTGGCCTGTCCCAGGCGGTGAATCAGGGTGTAGCGCGCGAGGCTCGGGCTCTCGAGCACGACTTGGACGTCGCCGGCCCAGGTGTGGCTGAGACCAGAGAGGTTGATCGCACGGATCACGGACCCACAGTTTCCAACCGCGACGGAGAGCGGGAAGATCGAAGGAGCAGTCGGGAGAGTGGTGGGCAACGAGCCGCCGCCGCCTGTGCCGATCGCCGGGATGATCCCGCCCACGCCGGTGAGAAACTCACCGCCCGTCGTCGTGCCGTCGATGCACCAGGACACGAGGCTGCCGGAGTCGCCGGCCGCACCGTCATAGATGTTGAGCGTCCAGATGCCCGGAACCGCGGGAATCGACGCGAGGTCGGTGTTCGCGACGCCGGCCGACCCGCTGACCCACTCGCCGAAGTACTGCGGGAAGAGGCCGCCCGGGATCGTGGCAGCAGACGCCACCGGCCAAGCGGAGGTGATGTACGGATCGGCGGCAGCGACGAGGGTGTAGTTGGTAACGAAGTCCGAAGAGTGACCGAAGGCGAGGCAGCCAGCCGCCGGTGCCGCGAGTCGGGCGATCAGGTTGTAGCCAACACCAGCGGGGTTCGTGAGGACGACCTGGACGTCACCCGCCCAGGTGTGGCTGAAGCCCACGAGCGTGACCGACTTGATGCTGGTGGCACAGGAGGGAACCGGGGAGGTCAACGGGAAAGAGCCAGCTAGCTCGGGCAGCGTCGTGCAGCGATCGACCGGAGCGCCGACGGTCGCGTCGACGAGCATGCCACCAGGGCCACCGACGGTGAACTGCGCCGTTGCCGGCGCGACGAAGGCGAGTGCGCAAGCACTCGCGAAGAGTGAGGATGTGAACTTCAAAATATGGAGTCTTGGAGAGAGTGTTTGCGTTCGAGATCGTCGGAATGGAACGGCAAGGGGCCCACCGAGGAGGCAGGTACAGATGACCGTACCCGCCCGGAAGCATCCTGGAAAGCAAATGCAAAATTCCGCGCCCCGCGCGTCCTAGGATCGAACACTCGCCTCTGCGGATGGCCCGTGCCGGGCCGCCCGTTGTCCAAGAAAGGGACGTTCGACGAGGGCGTAGCTGAGGGCGCCGAGGGCGCATGCAGCTCCTAACGTCCCCCACGCCGCAACGACGCCGTGCACGTCCTGCGACTGGAACCACGCGAGTGGCACGACATGCAGCAGGTAGATGCTGTAACTCGCGCGACCGATCGCAGCCAGCGGCCTCGCCGCGAGCCAACGACCAGCGCCCGCGAGCGCGCCGAGCAACACCATGGCCGCGCAGAGCCCTTGAACGACGAACCACAAGTGAAAGCGGTGATGCGGAACGTGCTCACTCGTCACGAGCGAAACGAGCGCGGGCGTCAGGCCGAGGAAGCCGAGCGTGCCGAGCAGCACGAGCGGCCGCCAGCGCTGCACATCCCGCGCGAATCCTGCGCAACGCGCGAGCGCGGCGACGAGCGAACCGAGCAGGAATACGGGCAGGAATGGCAGAACGGAGGGCCGGAAGTCCGGCGCCCGCGCGGGGTAGTCGGGCGGGAAGCAGAACCGCGTGACGACGATCGCGACGATCAAAGATCCGATACGCCACGCGCTGCTCGGCAGCAGGACGAGCAGCCAGACGATGAGTGGCAAGAGCAGGTAGAACAGCATCTCGACCGGGATGGTCCAGAAGTGCCCTTCGGCGCGCACGAGCGCCAGGTGCAGACCCGCGTGTTCGAGCGACATGCCGCCGAGCGCGAGGGACACGGACAACGCGAGGAAGTACCCCGGGTAAACCCGCACGAGGCGCCGCGCGGCGTAGCGCGCCCATGTCACAGAACGCCGCAGCTCCTCCGTCGTGCGAGCGAGGAGCTGATCCGTCAACAGGTAGCTCGAGAGCACGAAGAACAGGAACACACCGGTTCGACCCATGCCGCGGACGTCGAGCCCTGGCGCGAGGAAGTCGCCCGCGTTGCTGCTGTGTGAGAGCACGACGAGGAGGACCGCGATACCACGCAGTCCGTCCAACTCAGGGCGGCGCTCCATCGACCGTGCATCGTAGCCCGCGAATCGATCCGCGGATCGCCGATCGCGGCGGGGATTGATGGGTCCAACGCAAGAATCCCGGCTTCTCCTGTCGTCTCTAGCGCGATTCGACGCCATCCCTCTCGGCGTTTCGTCGCGGCGCCCGTGTCGCGACGAAGCGACAGAGACCAACCGTTCCCCGTCTTCGACAGGGCACCTCTCGAGAGGTAGGGGCGACCCGCCGACTCGCATCGGCGAGTCGCCCCGTTTCATTGAGCATCGCCACTATGGCTACGGGGGCGCCGAATCGGGCTCGATCTCGACACGCTGCGTTGGGGCACAGTCGCCGCGCGTGTGCACCGGGTCTGGGCGCAAGTGATGCGCCCCGCCCCCCGCCCCCCGCGCCCAGTGAGCGGCGAGAAGTGACCTCCGAACGCGAGCGCCCGAACCAGAGCGAGCTCCGATTCGGGCGCCAGGATCGCTGGTTACACACCAGCGATGGTCGAGGCCACGCCTACTTGTGCACCTTCGCCGAGAACTTCGTGCCCTCGAGGGATTTGACGAGGGCAGCCGTGGAGGGCACCTCGGGTCCGTCGAGTGTCACCGTCGCCGTCTTCGCGGCGAAGTCGATCGCGACGTCTTCTTCATCGACGCCGGGCACGCTGGCGAGTGCAGACCGCACTGCCGGGGGGCACCCGCCGCCTCATGTCATGCCTTCGATGTCGAGCACGACCTTGGGCGCGGTCGGCACGGCCGCCGAGTTGGCGGCGTTACGGGTTTCGGCGTTGTTCGCGCAGGAGGCTGCGAACGCGGGCACCAAGAGGAGCCCGATCAGGAGTTGTTTTTGCATGGCCTGTTGAATGAGTACTGGACGGATGAGTCCCGGACGGGAGTCGCCGCTGAGCGGCAGCGCCCATCCTGGGGTACGACATTCTAGTAGACCCGTGACCGAATCTTAGTGCTCAGTGCGGAGCGAGTCCGTGGACCCTGCGATAGAACTCGAGGGTGGCCGGGAGGACCGCAAGCCAGAGCCGATGATTCTCGGCGGAGAGGCCGACCTCCTCGGCCGCGCTCATGAACTTTGCTGCGGCGGCAGCGTCGCCTCGCGTTTCCGCCGCGAGGGCGGACAACACCCGCGCCAGCGCGAGGGTGTGGGATGCATCCGGGAAGCCCTGCTCCAGGGTCTCGTGGCCGCGCGTTTCGACCTCGGCCAACAACTCCTCCGCCTCTGGATTGCGCCCTTCCGCCAGACAGAAGGCCGCAGCGTACAAACCGACTTCGGCCAGCACGAAGGCCCGCGCGCCATCGTTCGGGTCTCCAGCGTGCCAGCGACGAGCCTCGTCAACCGCCTCGGCGTGACGGGTGCGCGCGACCTCGAGATCGCCGTCCATCGCGGCGACACGCCCCGTCAGCGACAGCAGCTCGATGAATCCCGAAGGTAGTCCACCCTGGATGTTACGTTCCAGCTCGAGGGCCCGCTCGGCCGCCGCGCGCGCCCCTGCGGCATCGTCGATCCGGAGCCGCAGCTGCACCGAGTTGCCGAGCGCCGCAGCCAGATTCGCCACTCCCTGCACATCCCTGGGGCGAGCCGCGACGTAACGCTCGAGCTCCGCGATCGCGCGGTCCAGCTCGCCCAGGGCCTCGATCACACGGCCGAGTCCGATCAGCGCTCCTGCGTGGACCGCCAAGACGAGGCCCAGACGCTGCACGTAGATGATGTCGGTCGGATAGCGCTCGACGAGCTCGTTCGCGATCTGGATCGCCCGCGCGTGGTCCTCGAGCGAGCCCTCGGCGTCGCCGAGCTCGGTGTGGTTGTCGGCGCTTGTGCTGAGCATCGCCGCGAGGCGCGAGCGCCACTGCGGCACGTCCTGCTCCTGCGCCGCGAACGTCTCGAGCGACTCGAGCGCGGCATCGATCAACGGACGGGCCCGCCTCCATTCGCGTCGCTGATGCGCGAGCTCCGCGCGCTTGGAGATCACTCCGACGAGGCGCACGAGGCGACTGCGCTCGTCCGAGGGGGCGACCTGGACCGCCTCGAGCGCGGCCAGCGACGCGGCCAGGAGGTCTTCGGCCGTGCGGTATTCACCTGCGCGCAGCGCGATCATCGCGAGCGCCTCTTCGACCTCGTCGTGCATCGACCAGTGCTGCGGCAACGCCCGCGCGGCGGGCGTCGCGAGCTCCTTACGCAGCGTCGCGAGCGCGGCCGAGGCCTCCTCCGGACGTCCGGCTTCGAGCAAACCGAAGGCCTCGGAAATACGCGTCGTCAGCAGCCCTTCGGCGTGCCTGGCCACCTCGGGCTCGAGCGCTACGAGTCGTGCCTGTTCAGCGACCGCGCGCGCGAGATCGGCGCAGGACTCTTCGTGCCTGCCCTTGCGGGCGAGCGCGCGTCCGCGCTGTTCGTACCCCCGCGCGAGCTCCTGTCGCAAGAGCGCGGTGCGCTCGGGTTCGGAGGACAAGGACTCGAGCAAAGCGAGGCCGTCGTTCAGCGCCGCGTGTGCCTCGTCGATCTGCCCGAGCTCGAAACGCGAGCGAGCCGCGCGCAAGAGGGAGCGCCCGCGCTCGAGAAGCGCCCGAGGATCGTCGCCAGTCTCTTGGACGAGACGGGTATGGAACTGCAGCGCGTCTTCGTGGAACTGACGCCGAAGCGCTGCCGTTCCAGGCACCGCTGCGAGACGCCCATCCGCAGATCGACGCAACATCAGGTCGACCGCGGCCAGCGCGTCGTCGTAGCGGGCGTGCGCTTGCTCTCGCTCTCGATCGGCGCGATCGCGCTCGGCTTCGGCGCGCAGAACCGCTTCGCCGAGTTTCGTGTTCGCCTCGGCCGTCGAGAGATTGGCGGCCTCGATCCGAACGCGAGCATTGCGCTCGACGAGGCCGTAGACGAGCGGGCCGCCGATGAGGAGCGAGACACCAAAAAGCGCCGCAAGGGCGGCGGCAGGATGGCGCCGCAGGCTGCGGCGCAGCTCTTGCCAACGGCTCGGACGGCGAGCCCGAATCGGTCGCAGTTCGAGGATCGCGTGCAGGTCCTCTGCGAGCTGCGCCGTGTCCTGGTAGCGCTGGGCAGGATCGCGCTCGAGCGCCGTCGCGCAGACGGTCTCGACGTCCCACGTGAGGCCCGCGTTGAAGTGACGCGCCGAGCGCGGCGCAGCGCGCTCGATCGCGTGACGCAGCTCTAGATCGGAGCGCCCGTCGAAAGGCAGGCGCAGCGTCAGGAGCTCGTAGAACACGACCCCCGTCGACCACACATCGCTACGGGCGTCGGACGCGTCGCCGCGCAGCTGTTCGGGCGCCATGTAGCGGACCGAGCCGAGGAGGCTGCCCGTGCGCGTCAAACGGCTCGTGCCTTGCAGCGACGCGAGGCCAAAATCGAGAAGGAGCACACGCCCGTCCTCGGTGATCATGATGTTGGCTGGCTTGACGTCGCGGTGCAGGACGCCCCTCTCGTGCGCGTGGGCGAGCGCCTCGGCGACTCGCAACACGATCTTCGTCGCGACTTGTGCCCAGCTGCCGTGAAACAGCTCGGTCGAGCTGGTCGAACCCGAGGGGCCCCCGCGACGCGCACGACACGTGCGCAGGGCCGCGAGCAGATCGCGACCCGTGAGAGCGTCGGGTCCCTGGCCCTCGGGCACCTGACCTGCGAGCTCGTGCAAGACCTCGGCGAGCGTGGCGCCGGGCACGGCCTCCATCACGAAGTACGGGACACCCTCTGCTTCACCGACGCTGTAGATCGGCACGACCCCCGGGTGCGAGAGGCGCGCCACGACCGCGACCTCGCGCTGGAAGCGCTCGCGCGCCCCTGGGAAGAGCAAGTGTTCGGGACGCACGAGTTTCAGCGCGATGCGGCGCCCGAGGGACGGCTGCTCGGCGAGGTAGACGACCCCCATGCCGCCTTGGCCGAGGCACTCGAGCACGCGGAACTCGCCGATGAATTCCGGCAGTCCGTCCCGCAAGTGCTGGGTCTCCTCGAGGAGGCCCGCGTCGCGGAGGTCACGGACGCGCGCGCGCAGCTCCGGCGCCTCGTTTGGGTGCGCGGCGAAGAAACGCTGGAGGCCGACAGCGCCCTCTTTCTCGCTCGCTTCGAGGGCGTCGTACAGGAGCTCGCGGATGTCGTCCAAGGCAGGCAGAGGGTTGGGTCGAGGTCCCCCGTCGGGTGATGGATCCGCAGCGCGCGGGCAAGGTCACGCGGCCCCCGTGAATTCTCCCCGTTCCGCCTCCCCCGCAGCGCGACGCACGAGCCAGGCATCGACGAGGGCGAACAGCGCCGCGGCGTACACGCACCAGAAGCCGAGGCGGAGGTGCGCGGTTGCGAGCTCGGCGAGTTTCACATGGACGATGGCGACGGCGAGCGCAAAAACCTCGATCAGGGCCCACTCGTCGAGGCGCGCTGCCGCCCGGGCCAGGGCGAGCTGCGCTTGTGGGCGCCACCAATACAGGCCGGAAACGAGCGTCCGCGCGGCCGGGACGACCGCGACCAGCGCCAGAAGGCCGAAGCCCAGGGCCCGTTCGTCGGCGCGCGCCAAGCCGGTGGCGGTCGCCCACAGAGCGACTTCATTGGAGAAGAAAAACCCCTTGGTCACGATGAACAAGGGCAGGAATACCGCGCCGCCGAGGCTCGCGGCGGCGCAAGCGGAGGTCAGACGTCCCCACATTCGACGCCGCCTCTGAGCCGCCGTGTCGGGGACGGCCGCCGCGCTCCGTGCTGCGGGAGACGCCTCGCGCTCGTCCTCGGCCGCGCGCCGCGTCGACCGAGCGCTGCGAGCGAGGACAACACGCTCGCTCGCCGTCGCCGCGAAGACGGACACGACGATCGCGAGCGCGAAGACAAGGATCCCGGGCCGCGACGAAGCCGTGGCGATCCCGATGCGGATCGACCCGACGAACAGCCCGACGATCCACACATCGAGCATCGACCACTTGCCGAGGAGCCTGAGCCAAGTCACCGTCCGCACCAGAGGGCGACCGCTGACGAGGATCGCCCCGAGCGCGAGGAGCTTGGCGACGGGGAACACGATCGAGAAAAGGAACACGATCGGCGCGAGGAGCACGTTGCCGTCGTGCCAGAGCGACACGATGCCGCCCCAGATCGAATAGACCTCTGGCTCGGCCGCGCCGAGCGTGCGGAACGTCACCGTCGGCAGCGTGTACGAATACAGCAGCAGCGCCGCGCCCAGCGTCGTGAGCGCCGCGGCCACCCGCGGCTCGGTGCGTGACGCGCTCATGCGAGCGCGCGATCCACGACCTCGAAGACGTCGTTGGACAGGCCCTTCACCGCCGCGATGCGCGTGAGCTCGGCTTTCATCTGCCCAGCGCGGACGGGCTCGAAACGGCGCCACATGTTGAGGGCGCGCACGATCCGCGAGGCGACTTGGGGGTTCTTTCCGTCGAGCTCGAGCACGGCCGCCGCGACGATGCGATAGCCGGCGCCGTCCACCGCGTGGAAGCCGCGGAAGTTCGACATCGCGAAGGCGCCGATGAGCGAACGCACACGATTCGGGTTGTCGACGGTGAAATCCGGATGGCGACGAAGTCGCTCGATGTGCGCCGCTGTGCCGAGGCTGCGGCTCGTCGCTTGGAGGCTGAACCACTTGTCGAGGACGAGCGCTTCGCCGCGCCAGCGCGCGTGGAACGTCGCGAGCGCTTCGTCGCGGGCCGGGCCCTCGAGCTCGCACAAGACCGCGAGGGCTGCGGCGGAGTCGGTCATGTTGTCCGCCTCGGCGAACTGCGCGGCCGCGCGGCGTTGGGCCTCGCCTGGGTCGGCCACGACGAGCGTCCCGAGGAGGGTGTTCGCGAGGCGCCGGCGATCGATGGCCGCAGGGGACGCGCTGTATGGTCCCGTCGGTCGAATCCGATCATGGAGCGCGAGCAGCTCGGTACGCAGCGCGCCGTAGAGCTCGAGTTTCGCGCGGTCGCGAGCGCTGGTCAACGCGTCGGGGTCGATCACATCGACGAGCTGTTGCAGCGTCGCCTCGGGCGGGAGCACCAAGGCCGACGACTTGAAGGCCCCATCGACAGCTTCGTCGAGCAGCAGGTTCCGCACGGCGTCGACGACGAGCGTGTCGAGTCCGGCCCAGCTCGCGCCCTCGCGCGCGCCCTCGAGTAGGACGTCCGTGAACAAGGCCTGCCCTGCATCCCAGCGATTGAAGGGGTCCGTGTCGTGGCCCAACTGGAAGGCCAACGTCGCGCGCGTGCGCTCCTGGTTGAGACGCATCGGCGCCGAAAAACCGCGCAGCGCGGAGACGATCGGCGCGGCGCAGATCCCGTAAAATGTCCACGTCGCGCTCGCCTCGGTCAGCTCGAGGACACGCTCGGTCGGCGCGCGCTCGACGTCCTCGCCCGCGAGCGCGAGCCGCAGCTCTTCGCCGCCGGATCCGAGGAGCCCGACACGCACGGGCACGTGGCACGGCCGCCACGCGGGCTCGTTTGCAGGCGCGGTCTGGCGCAGAGTGAGCGCGAGAGTGTGCGCCGCGGCATCGTATTGCTCTTCGACGACCAGTGTCGGCGTGCCCTTCTGCGAGTACCAACGCTCGAATTGCGTCAGGTCGCGGTCATTGGCGTCCGCCATCGCCGCGCGGAAATCGTCGCAGGTCACGGCGCCGCCATCGTGCCTCTCGAAGTAGAGGTCCATGCCGCGCCGGAAGCCGTCGCGCCCGAGGAGTTGCTCATACATCTGGATGACCTGCGCGCCTTTCTCGTACACCGTCGCGGTGTAGAAGTTGTTCATCTCGATGTACTGCTCGGGACGGATCGGGTGCGCCATCGGCCCCGCGTCCTCCTGGAACTGACTGCTGCGCAGGCCGCGCACGTCCTGAATGCGTTTGACGGCGGCCGAGCGCTCATCCATCGTGAAGCGCTGGTCGCGGTAGACCGTCAAACCCTCCTTCAGTGTCAACTGGAACCAATCGCGGCACGTCACGCGATTGCCGGTCCAATTGTGAAAGTACTCGTGCGCGATGACGCTCTCGATGCCTTCGTAGTCGCCGTCCGTCGCGGTGTCCGGGCGCGCGAGCACGTACTTCGAGTTGAAGATGTTGAGGCCCTTGTTCTCCATCGCCCCCATGTTGAAGTCGCCGACCGCGACGATCATGTAGAGGTCGAGGTCGTATTCGAGCCCGAAGGCGCGCTCGTCCCACGCCATGGCTTTCTGCAGCGAGACCAGCGCGAACTCCGCTTTGTCGGCGTCCTTCGGCTCGACCCAGATCTCACAGCGCACGTCGCGTCCGCTCTGGGTCACGAAGCTGCCCGCGTGACAGGCGAGCCTGCCGGCGACGAGCGCGAACAGGTAACTCGGCTTCGGGAACGGGTCTTCCCATTTCGCGCAGTGTCGGCCCTGGGGCAAGTCTTCGACGCCGAGGCGATTGCCGTTCGAGAGCAGCACCGGATAGCGCTCTTTGTCCGCCGTGATCGTGACGCGATAACGCGCCATGACATCGGGCCGGTCGAGGAACCAAGTGATGCGGCGGAAACCCTCGGCCTCGCACTGTGTACAGAAGTTGCCCGAGGAGCGATAGAGTCCCGAGAGCTGAGAGTTCGTCTCGGGGTGCATCCGAACGCGCGTCGTGAGGACACACCGCGCGGGCATACGCGCGATCGTCAGGTGCTCGGCGCCGAGCGTGATCCGATCCGGATCGAGCGTGACTCCGTCGAGTTGGACCTCGAGTGTCTCGAGGCCCTCGCCATCGAGGATCAGCGGCGCGTCGGGTGTGCCCGCCGCGCTGTTGCGCTCGATCGCCAGCGTCGCGCGCACTTCGGTGCCGTCCTCGCCGAGGTCGAACTCGAGCTCGACGTCGGTGATCCAGAACGCCGGCGGCTGGTAGTCCTTGCGGAACTTGGGCTCGGGCGCGGCCTTGTCTCGAGATTCAATCGTAGTCATCCGACGTGCAGTTTGGCCCCGCAGGGGCCTCTGTCGAGGTCCTTGCCGGTGAATTCCGCGGTCCCGGCCTCTGCGCAAAGCCCGGCGGAGACACCGAAGTGGGTCAGGAAGGGCCGACGCCGAGCGTGATGGGGAACAGGTCGCTGCGTTGGATCAGACGGCGGAAGAAGGGTCGCATGGTGATTCGGTGTCGGGACAGGTGTCAGGGTGTTCGGGGATCGAGGCCGCTTCGCGCGCGCCTCACCGACCTCGACAGGCGAGGCCGGGATCTCTCACGGCAAAAATGCCGCGCTGAACCCCGCTACTGCATTGTTTCGCGCCGTCGAGCGGTCCATCCGCCGCGTTGCCGCGGCGCGCGGTGACCTCGCGGGTGGCCTCATTCCTGCGCCGGCGGCAACGGATCCGGCACGCGGTTCTGGATCGTCGGGATCGACTTCAGGAACGCGAACATCGCGCGCAAATCGTCGTCCCCGAGCGTGCCCAGAGGCCCCGTCGGCATCGACGGCAGCAGCTGCCGCCCGCGCCCGACGTCGTGGAGCGTGCCGAAGCCGCTCTCGCACGCGCCGCGCACACCCTCCCGCGGCGCGAGCACCGCGTCGTCCGCGCCCTCGCTCCAGAGGTACGCGGCGTACCGCCAGGCGCCGTCCTGGAGCCGCTCCCTGTAGCGCGTCTCGACCCACCGGCCGAACCGGAACTCCTTCCACGCCTGGGTGCCGATGGGAAACTCCCACGCCCCCGCGTCGCGGCCGTCGATCACCGCGCCCTCGGGGAGCCGGAGTCAACGCCGCTTGGTCGCGCAGTCCGTCTAGAGGGGGTATTGCGGCGTGAACGAGCGCACCCCGGACGCGACGGCGAGCTCGTCCCCGGGCGCGCTGCCCGGGACGAAGAGGCCGGTGCCGGAGAGGATGACCGGCAGCGGCGAGGGCTCGGGCGCAGCCCCGCAACCGACGGCGCAGGCCCACACCAGGAGAGCGGCAAAGAAGGGTCGCATCGAGGATCCTCGAAGAGCTCGAGCGCGCCGCGCGCGCCGCGTGGGCCGACGCGGGTGCGGGTGCAGTCGAACTCGAACGTCGGGCCGCGACGCTGCGCGAGCTCATCGCGCAAGCCAACACGACGGATGTCGCGGTCGCCGCGCTGCGCGTCGACTTGCTCGAGCCTGCGCTCGAGGCGGCGCGCGCGGAGTATGCCGACCGGCCGCGGACGACCACCCTCCCCGCTCGGACGGGTGACTTCGTGAGTCGCGTCGCTTGGAGGCGCAGGTTGCCGAATTCGTTGATGCGCAAAGTGCTAGAGACGACGACCTGGGTCAGATGATCGAGGCCGTGCCACCCACCCCGGCTGCCTTCCGCGGGCAGGTTCAGGACGGCGATGGGGTTCGCGAGCGGCGCGTCCGATTAGACGCTCGGTAGGAGCTCGACCTCGATGTCTTGGCCGGGATCGGCGTGCCGTTCACCGTTCACTCCGCGACCCATGAGATCATGGTGGGTAGCGTCCAAACCGCGCCGTCATTGGCGTAGGGTTGGAGGATCAGTTTGACTGTGGGCTTGTACCTGCGGTCATCCATTTCGTAGTGCAGCACCGGCTTGGTGGAGCCGTCCGGGAGTGTCGCGACGGCGCTGACCTCGTAGTTGGCCGGAGGCAGGTCATTCAACGCATCGATCGAAGATAACGCGCTCACGCTCCACTTGCGCTCGACGGTCAGCGACTTGGCCTCGGAACCGTCGATGAGTTTCGAGGTCGGTTTCAACGTCCAGACGAGGCGGGTACTGTCGGGCAGTGGTTTGACCACCTGCTGGGTGTCGTCCCGATACGACTTGAAGTTCACAGGGATCGTGATGCCGAACCAATGGGTCGCGTTGTTGACGTCGGGGTTCAGCGCGCTCGGCTTGGGCCCGGTGATCCGCCAAACGAAGTTCTGCACGATGCCGGCCGCGCCGTCGCGCATCCCCTTGCCGGGGTCCACCGGGTCGAGATCGGCGATGTATTTTTTGCCTTCGAACGGGAACGTAATCGTACCGTAGGGTGGATAAAACAGGCCCTGCGGGAGCTTGAGCTTGAACGTGCCGTCGGGGCCGACGGGTGGGCGGAAGGTATTGTTCTCGCCGACAGCGGTGACGCCGTTGATGCCGATCTTGTATTCGACGCCGGGCAACGTGATCGGCGACCCATCCGCGCGCGTGATGCGGCCGGTGAAGTGGCCCGTGAAGTGGCCGGACTCGGCCGCAACGGGGGCGACGCCTGCCCCGTCCGGCTTGCCCCCGGGTATGGCCGCGGCGGGGTCGATCTTGCGGTCGCAGCCGGGTAACCCGGCAACGGCCGCGACGAGCAACAAGGCCAGACGATGTGAAAACCGACCGATCATTGGACTCTCACTTTTTCTGCGGTATAGGTAGTGCTTCATCTGACAGAACGCACCACAAAGCGTTCCATGTCGGTCAAGTATTGCGTGCGGTGGATTACGAGTCAACTCATTTCCGCGTCCCAAGATAAAAATGGCGCTCGCCTACGCATGAAGGAAGTGTAGCTGGGGGGGCGACAGGGCAAAAAGACCTCCGCCCCCTTTGCTTTTCTCGACGAAATGTGAAGCGTGGGAATGCCGATTGCCTGGCCTCGTTGATTCGTTGCGTGTGCAGAATCAACCGAGGCAAACTCTGTTGCGCTTAGCGTGACTTCTATGTAGTAGGGAAGCTGCGTCGCTTGCCCTGCCCGGACCCGTGAGAAGCGCGCGTGCAACATCGCGTTCTCGCGCATCGCAGAATCGTCGACCGCGGGGCAGGGTCGCGACGCGGTGGCTTTGTATCTCGGTCCTCGCGGGGACCCTTCGGCGGTCGTCAGCGCGTCCTTACGGGTCCGCCGACGGCCTCAACGGCAATCGAACGTGCGCTTCGGACCATGTTCGATCCATGGCGCCGCGGACGAGCGATCCTCCGCGAGGTTCGAACCACCGCCAAATCGGACGCCGACATTCAGAATTGGTAGCTTGGAATTCCTATCCGTCGCCAGTCGTCGCCGTGCTCGAGGTCGAAGGCGAAGTGCCGGCCTCGGAGCGCTGAGCCGGGAACGCAAACACGGGCCGAAGCCGCTACTATGCCGTTCGCTCGTTCCCACATTCGCTCATGCTGACCCATCTCGCTCTGGTGTTGCTGCTGCAACAGGATCCCGACGCCGTGACCCGTTGCGCCGAGTGCAAGCCGCTGAACGAACCGCCGTGCTCGTACGTGATCACGCAGCATCAGAAGGGACTCGTGAAGGACAGCGACCCGGTGGTCGCGTGGATCCGCGCGCGCCACAACGGCGGTGCGGCGCCCCTGCGGCACTTCCTCGCCGGCCCTCGCGTCGTCAACGACACCTACGGGCTGTTCTTCTACGACCCCGACGGCGGCTATGTCGCAGCCTACGAGAAAGCCTACGGCTACGAGTTCCACGGCTGGCGGCGCGGGGTGATGGTCGTCAAGCACGAGGACGGCACGCTGTTCTCGGCGCTGACCGGGTTCGGCATCGATGGGCCGCGCCAAGGCCAGTCACTGCCGCGCATCGCGAACGTGGCGACGACTTGGGCGCACTGGCTCGCGCTGCACCCCGAATCGACGGCCTACGACCTGTTCGACGGCACCCGCTACCCGGTGGTCGAACTGCCGACGCAACCCAACGCAGCAAGCGTCGCCTCGCGCGGCGCCGTCGATGCGCGAATGCCGGCGGATGCCGTGGTGCTCGGCGTCGCGTTCGGCGGCCAGTTCCTGGCCTTCCCGCTCGGTGACATGCAGGCACGCGCCGTCATGCATGACAAAGTCGGCGACGCCAATGTCGTCGTGTTCGTCAACGAGGCCGGGCGCGGGGCAACTGCATTCCGCGCCATGAAGAACGAGACCAAGCTCGACTTCTACGTCGACGACATCGCGCCTCTGACGGCGCCGTTCAAGGACAAGAACACCGGCACGCGGTGGTCGCTCGCTGGGCGCGGCATCGACGGCCTGCTGCGCGGCGAAGAGCTGACGTGGGTCGACAGCATCCAATGCCGCTGGTTTGCGTGGGTTGCCGAGCATCCGCAGACGCTGGTACACCGGCCGACCGCATCCGCACCGGCCGATGGAGCCAAGAAGCAGTGAACCCGAGTTTGCGCTGCGCTTGGATCGCCATCACCGCCGCCCTCGCCCACACGAGCTGCGGTTGGCGGTCCCCGGCGACAGCACCAGCACCTTCGCTGTCGCTGCATGGTGCGCTGATCGATCCCGACACGCTCGCTGCGAACAGCTCTCTGATCGCGAAGGAGTACGACACGATCGTCGTGCTGTTGCGTGACGAGCATCCCGACGCACGGATCGCCGCCGCCGCCACCGCCGTGCGCGCCGCTGGCCGGCGGCTCGGTTACTGGTTCGAGATCGGCCGCAACGAAGCGCTCGCGAACGCGCACCCGGAATGGGTGGCGACGCTGCAAGGCCACGACGAATGGCGAAGGGACCGAACAGAGTCGCCCTCGCCGACTCCGGCAGAAAGCAGTGTCGTGATGGCTTGGCCATGGGTGCCGGTGCTCTACGAAGAAGCGTTCGCGGCTCATCGCGAACGGGTGCGCACGCGCCTTCATGCGCTGCCCGCTGCCGACTTTGTGTTCCTCAACGACCTGCAAGGACCGCCAGCCGCCTGCGGTTGCGGCAACCTGCTGTGCCGATGGGCGACCGATTACACGCTGCACGGCCGCCCGCCGGTGCGCGGGGCCACGCCACTCGGCGCCGACGCCGCCGCGCGCTTCGTGCGCGAGGTGCAGGCGATGGCCGCGACAAGTCGCGTGATCCCGGTATGGGTTACCGAATGCGAAGAGGCGGACACAACCGCCGACGGCGCTTGCCACGGCGTTGGTTGCTACCACGGCGCGTGCTGGCGCGAGTTCGACAAGCAGTGGGCGCCGTTGCGCGCCGCGAGCGAGCAGGTGGCGCTACTGCTGCCGTATCGCACGTTCCGCCGCGACTTGCCGCGTTTTGGCGCCACCGCCGGCTGGGTAAGGTTCGCAATCGAACACCTGCGCACGCGCGAACAAAAACTTCATCGACGCGAGCTGCCGGGCGAGGCGCTGATCGCGGTCGTGCAGGGATGGAACGTGGACGACGACGTGCAGGCACAGACGCACCAGGCCCAGTTGGCCGGGGTCACGAGCGTGCTGGTCGCACACACGGCGATCGAGCAGTCGTTCGTGCCGCGCCTGCGACGGCAGCGCTGACCGGAACCACCCGCCGCTTACGTGGGCTGTCGAGTCAATTCCTGGCCGCGGTCGCGGCGGCGCCCTCGGCGCGCCACGCGGATCGGCCTCAGCGCGGCGCGCGGATCGGAAGAGCGCGAGGTGACCGCGGGGTTCGTCGTCGCCTGGGCCTTGGGGCCCGCGCAAGAGGCTGGCCTTCTCATCCCGTCTATCCGCTCGCGGCGCCACATGCTTGTGGCGGCTGCGTCGACGACGTTTGGGGACCGCCGCAGCCGGCGTGATTCAGATCGGCGCCGCGGTCCCACAGGACCGACGGAGCGACTCGGAGCCAGCCGCCGCCGCGACCGCCGTCTCCGCGCGCAGCGGCGCCGGCCGTGACGCGCACCCATCGGCGGGCGCGGCAGACGGCTTCATGTCCGTACCTCGGCCGCGAGCCCGCTCGCTACCGGAGCAATGGCGTAAGCGACCCAATCCTGAATCGATGATTCCCGATCGGTAACAAAGTGTGCCCATTGCTTGACGCCCGGTACCGATTCGGACGGTGATTACCGATCGGGAACAGCATCCAACCTGCGAGCGTCAGCCAGGGCCAAGGGACGGCTCCGCTTCCCGATCGGGAATCGGTTGCGGCCTTCGTTCGCCGGCGGCGGATGGCCGCAGGCATGATCCAGAGGGCCTTGGCCCAACTCGTCGGCTGCGGGGTGCGTGTCGTTTCCGAGATCGAAGGCGGGAAGCCCACCCTGCGCATGGACGCGGTGAACAGGGTGCTCGCCGCATTTGGCAAGCAGCTCGGACTCGCCGACCTGGATCGGGACGACGAAGCATGACCGGTCCCGTTCCGCGCTCAGCGGTCGTGCGACTCTCATGCCAGCGTGTCATTCGGAGCCGCCGCCTCATAACTCCGCCATTCAGTTTCCGGCCGCGCGGATGAAAACGGGTAGAAATGGTGCGACTCCGTACCAACGTCTCCAACGCGCGACTGGCGACGCCTTCACCGCCGGTATCGTCCTCCACGATGGAGAACGCATCCAACGCCTACGGGAACGGATCTACGCGATGCCGTTCGATCAGCTCTGGGACGAATCGTGACTGAGATGCGCTTAGCTTCCGGGCGGCGCGCCCGAGGGAGGACGGGCGCGCGTGGCGCGGCATCTTCACGCCACGATGCATGAGCTCCCCTGCCGCCCCATCTGCGCTGCGCGATGGTCGTCGCCGTCGCGCTTCGCAACTGGGCGGGTCACTTCGTGAGTCGCGTCGCTTCGAGGCGCAGGTTGCCGGCCTCGTCGATGCGCAGGGTGCCGGCGACGACGACCTCGGTCAGGTGATCGAGGCCGTGCCAGCCACGCAGGCTGCCTTCCGCCGGCAGGTCGCCGTCGAGGAACTCGACGTTCACGGTCAATCGCGCGAGCTCGGTCGGGTCCGTGCAGCAGTAGTCCCACGGCTCTTTGCACGCGCTGTCTTCCTCCTCCGTGCAGTCTTTCAGCGAGTCCTCCACGAGTTGGAAGGTCGCGAGCTCGCCGAAGTCCTTCAAGGTGCCGCGCACGATCACCTTGTCCCCGTCCTTGCCCTTCGCGCGCAGGTCCAGCACGTCGACGGGGTTCGCGAGCGGCGCCTCCGACCAGACACTCGGTAGGAACTCGACCGTTGTGCCTGCGCCAGCAGGTTTCGCCGCGGGTGTCGGAGCGCCGCCGCCGCACGCAGCAACGAGGAGAAGGGCGACGCTCGCCGCGAGGGCGAGGGCGGATCGATTTGGGTTCATGGTCATGACTTATCTCCAGGATCTCGGTTCAAGGGTTCAATCCTCCGCGAGCGCAGCCGCGATCGGGAGGCGGATGACACGCAGGGCCGCCGGCACCACGCCGACGAGGGCCAGCAACAACGCGCCGCCAAAACCCACGAGCACGGCGGGCGCGTCGACGTCGAGCGAGAAGGCGCTCATCGCGAGCCGGACAGCCCCGCCAGCGAGCGACACCTTCGCCAGGAAGAGGCCGAGAACTGCGCCGGCGGCCGCGAGCAGCAGCGATTCGCTCAAGAGCGAGCGCACGATCGAGGCAGTCGTGAACCCGACTGCGCGCAGCGCCGCGAGCTCGCGCACCCGGTCCTGCACGGCGGCAGCCGCCGTGTTGGCGCCGCCGAACAGCGCCGCCGTCGCGATCAAGCCGGCCAGGATCCAGGCCATGCGACGGATGGGCGTGAAGTAGGCGACGAGCTCAGAGTAATACTCGCGGCTCGTGACGAGCTCGAGCTCGAGGTCAAGGCGCCGATCCGTGAAGAGCCTCAGCCTCCGCAAGGCCGTCCTGTCCGCCAGTTTGACGAATACGACGCTCGAGTCATCGCGCTGCGCGAGCCCGCGCAAGGGCTCCAACGGCGTCCAGATCTCCGCTTCGATGGTCGTCCCGGGCGCGCTGAAGCGTCCGACAACGACGTGCTCGCCGCCTTCGATCACGAGCCGCGCCCCGACGGCGACCTCCGCGTCCGTCACGCCCAACTGGCGCGCGACGAGCCGGCCGACGATGACCTCGCCCGGGCCAGGCAGGCGCCCCTCTACGAGGGTCAACGTGTCGTGCACGTCGTACGCAGCCAAGGTCACGCCGCGCACGAAGCCCGCGCCCGGTTGTTCGCGGCCGGGGATAAACACCGAGGTCCCCATGTGGATCTCGTCCGACGCGACGAGGACTCCGGGCACGCTCGCTTCGACGAGGGCCGCGAGGCCGGCGACGGTCGTCGAACGTACGACGTCGCGGTCCGCGACGCTCGACAACAAGAGCGCCGTGTCGTCGCTCCCCGCCCCCGCGAAAGTGCGCTCGAGGCCGCGTACAAACGCCGTCGTCGCGACGAGGATCGCGGCGACCAAAGCGCTCGAGAGGCAGGTGAGCAAAGTCCGCACACGCCGACGGCCGAGGTTGCGGACCGCGTAGTCAAAAGGCAAGGTCATGATCAGCTCGACAAGGAGTCCACGATCCCGGCCCGCGCGCTCTGCAGCGCCGGCACGAGCCCGGCGAGGCATCCGGACACGAGCGCGACCGCCGCGCCGCGCGCCACGAGCAGAGGCGTCACCACGAAGCCGACGCTGACACCCTCGCTCCCGATCGTCAGGTGCGTCGCCGCCAGCATCCAGAACGCACCGCCGACGCCGAGCAGCGCGCCGAACGCCGTCAGGGCCAACGCTTCGCCCAACACCAACGAGGCGACGTGCACCTCGCGGAACCCGAGCGCACGCAGGACGCCGAGCTCGCGCACACGCTCCTGGACGCTCATCAGCACGGTGTTGCCGACGAGCGCCAGCACGACGAGGACACACGCCAGCGCGAGCAATCGCCCGAAACGCAAGATCTCGCGCAGATCGCGGGTCGCGCCGCCGAGGTAAGCCACCCGCGGTCGAGTGTCGGTGGGTTCTTCCGCGACCGCGAAACGCTCGTCGATCTGGCGCGCGATCGCGTCCGTGTCGACCCCGGGGACGGTCAAGACCTCGAACTGCGTCACGGTCCCGAGTCGCGAGACCGGACCCGCGCGCTGCAGGTACTCGAGGTGCGTCAGCACGAGCGATTCATTGGTCGCGTCCTCCGAGGCGAAGATCCCGGTCACCTTGACGTCGATCTCGCCGAAGCGGAAACGATCGCCGACCACGAGGCCCTTGCGCGCCGCGAACGCGCGCCCGACGAGCGCCGCATCACGTTCGCGTTCGAACACAGCGGCGTCCCCGTCGAGCAACCGGATGTTGCGCTGCGCAAGCATGCGCTCGACCGGCGCGCCGTGAAACGTCACGAGGTCGAGGCTCGCGCGGCAGTTGTTGAGGAACACCTTGACCGGCAGCACTCCCTCGACACCTTCGATGTCCTCGATGCGGCGCAGGTATGACTCCGGCAGGAACGACGTCTGCGGGCAATAACGGTTCTTGCGGAACACGATCAGCGTGCGCGCGGCGTCCGTCGCCGACATCGCGCGATCGAGACCCGCGCCGAGGCTCTCGACGAGGACGAGCAACGCCAACGCGCTCGCGACGCCGAGGACCGTGAACAAGGTGCGCCCTTTGCGGCGCAAGAGGTTCTTCAGGATCAGCTTCAGGATCTTCAACGCGCACCTCCCGCTCGCGCGGCGCCGGACCCCGCATGAAGCTGCCCTTTGTCGAGATGGACGAGGCGCTTCCCGAAGGTCGCGGCGTGGTGATCGTGCGTCACCATCACGACGGTCTTGCCGCGCTCGTCGTTCAAGCGCCGCAAGAGGGTCAAGATCGCGTCCGCGCTCTCGGAGTCGAGGCTCCCCGTCGGCTCGTCGGCGACCACGAGGTCGGGGTCGGCGACGATCGCCCGCGCGACGGCCACACGCTGTTCTTGACCCCCAGAAAGCTGTTTCGGCAGGTGGTGCGCGCGATCCGAGAGGCCGACCGCGTCGAGCGCCAGCGCCACGCGCGCGTGGCGCTCCTTGCGCGTGAGCCGTTGGAGCCACAGTGGCAGCTCGACGTTCTCGTAGGCCGTGAGGACCGGCACGAGGTTCGCCCGTTGGAAGACGTAACCCACGGTCCGCGCGCGCCAACGCGCGAGCGCGCCGGAGCGCCCTCGGCCGACGTCGACGCCGCCGACACGCACGGTCCCGGCCTGCGGTCGGTCGATGCCGGCGAGCAGATTCAAGAGCGTCGTCTTCCCGCTGCCCGAGGGGCCGAGGAGCACCAAGTACTCGCCGGCGTCGATGTCGAGGTCGACGTTCTCCAGCGGCGTGATCGTGTGTTCGCCGCGGACATAACGACGTGTGACGCCGCGTAGCTCGATGAAGTGTTCAGTCATTCTTGGCTCCCTTCGTTCGCCTGCGTTTCGGCGCCGATCACGCGCACTGGCACGGGCGCGTCGTGGTCCGTGCGTTGTTCGAGCTCCAGGCGCCCGCGGTCGATCACTTTGTCCGTCAAATTCAATCCGGCGAGCACCTCGACGAGGCCGCGCGCTGTGCCGCTCTCGGCGACAAGCTCGCCGCCGAGTTCCACGGGGCGGCGCCGCGCGACGCCGAGGGTCGCGTCGAGCACCCACACATGCCCCGCCGTGGCGAGCTGGCTCGGGATCGCGATCCTCGGCCCTGCGACGGGTCGCGGGTTGCGTCCACCTCCGTCCCCCTGTTCCGCGCCGCTGGTCGCGCGCGCGCCCATCGCGAGGCCGCCCGCGCGGCCGCCCGCGGGGGTGTCCATGAAACGGACCTGCGCGAGCATGTCGGGGCGCAAGAGCTCGTCCGCGTCGAGGATGCGCACCTGCGCCTCGAGCGTGACTTTCTGGATGTCCGCGCGTTGCACGATCCGCAGCAACTCGCCGCGGTACGGGCGGCCGCCGCGGGACTCCGCGAGCACCTCGGCCGCTTGCCCGACAAACAGCTTCTCGACGTCGCCCTGCGGGACGTCGACTCGCACTCGCAGCGCAGCGGGGTCGTACATTGAATACACCGCCGCGCCGACGGTGAGCGCTTCCCCGGGCGCGACGAAACGCTCGAGCACGACCCCCGCACGCGGCGCCACGACCGACATGCGATCGAGGCGCAGCGCCGCCTCCGCGAGCCGACCGTCAGCGTCCGCCAGGTCGGCCTCGAGTCGCTGGACCTCGGAGGCCGCGACGTCGCGTTCGAGGCGATCCGTGAAACGCAGTTCGCGTTCGCCGGCGGCGCGTGCCTCGGACGCAGCGGCGGCTTCGACCTCGGCTTCGGCGTACGTCGCCTGCGCGCGCAATGTCGCGAGGCGAGCGCGGGCGATCTCGAGCGTCGCGGCCGCGATCTCGACCTGGCGCGCGCCGGACGCGCCGGCTTCCTCGAGCTCGCGTTGCACGATTACCTCGCTCTCCGCGAGCGCGATCGCTGCCTCGCCCTCGATCACGGCGGCGACACGCAGTTGGACCTCGGCCTCGCGGCCCTGCCTGAGTGCGGTCGCTTTGCGCAGGGCCTCGTCGACCTCCAGGGCGGCGTCGAAACGCTCGCGCGCGATCGTGGCGCGCACCCGCGCGGTCGCGAGCGCCGCGCGCGCGCGCTCCACAACCGCGGCAGCGCGTTCGTGCTCGAGGCGCGCGTCGTCGGCGACCATCGTCGCGACGACGGCGCCGGCGTCGACGTGGTCGGACTCCTGCAGGAAGAGCTCCGCGATCACCCCGCCCGCGAGCGCCGGGACATGGGAGGGGAACGGATCGGCCTCGACCCAGCCCGCCGCTTGGACCGCGAGCTGTGGCGCGAATTGCCGGACCTGTACGTCGTTCGCTGTTCCGCCGGCGCTCGTGACGTCGTCGACGTTCGCGCCCGACGCGGGTACGGGCGCGCCCTCGATGCGGGTAGGTCGCACGACGGTCACCGCGAGCCGCGGCCGCAGCCACTCGACCAGCGAACCTCTCAGCAAGAAAAGGAACGCGGCGACGATCGCAACCGGCAGCACGATCCGGAGCCAACCACGTCGCGGCGGCGCGATGGTCTCCGCGGGTCGCGCGAGGGCGGCGAGGTCGATCCCCTTGTGATCGGCGCTCACGGTTGGCCTCCCTGCGTCGAGCCGCCAAGCGAGGCGGTGCCGCGAACGGCAGGTCCGCGCGCGTCGACGATGTCGAGCCCAGCGAGCGCGAAGGCCTCCGACTCGTCGAGGGCGAGCGCCACGGAGCCCGAGCGGCGACCGAGCGCTTCGATCCAATGAGCCCACGTGCCGCGTCCCGCGCGCACGCTGGCGCGCGACGCGCGCCAGCCGTCGGTCGTCGCGCTCACGAGCGTCCGAGTCGGTCCGAGGAGTCGCGCGCTCGCCTCGGCGGCGCGGGCCGTGCCCTCGCGGTTCCGCGCTTCGAGCGTGAGGAGGGCGTTTTCGTAGGCGTCGATGGCCGCCTCGCGCCGCTCGAGCGCGGCCTCGAGTCGACCGCGCCAACTGGCGGGAAACGGCAAACCGAGCTGCAGCATGCCGCCGATGCGGACCTCGTCGACCCGCGCGAAGTGCGGCCCGAATCCGATCGACGGCCACGCACTCGCCGCGACTCGTCGGACCTCGGCCTCGCTCACCGCGAACGCCAACCGGCGCTCGAGGAGCAGCGGATGCGTGTCCCAGTCCGCCGGCGGCGGTGGCGCCTCGGGGAGGGCGCTTGCGGCGGAGACACCCGCGTCGAGGGCCGCCGGGTCGACCGCGGCGAGAGCCTCGTCGCCGCTCGGCACACCAGCGGCGACCGCGAGCTCGGCCACCGCCACCGCGACGGTCGAACGAGCCTCGGACACACGTCGTTCGACGTCGGCCAACGCGGCGCGAGCCGCGGTCGACTCGGCCTCGCCGATCCGCCCGTGGCGCTCGAGGATCGCGACCCTGTCGAGGTCACCGCGCGCCTCGGCGGCGAGCGCGAGGAACGCCGCCTCGCGCGCACGCGCTGCCGCGAGCCTCACACGCGCGCGCTCGACACGTTGGCAAACGTCCCAGACGGCGCGCTCGAGGGCCCCGTACGCCAGGGCCTCGGCTGCGCTCGCCCGCGCGCGTTCGGCGCGTTTCGGTCCGACGCCGAGGTGCCCGAGCACGTCGAACATGAACACCGCCTCGACGAGCTTGTCTTCGCCGCCGAACTCGTGGTCCGTGACCTGCACGCTCACGGCATTCGGCACACCCGCTGAGCGCGCTTCGGCGGCCGTCGCGCGCCACTCGCGCAGCGCGGCGCGTGTGTCGGGCGAATGAGCGACCGCGCGCAGCAGCCAGTACCCGCGCTGCGCGGGTTGCACGCACTCTTCGAGTGGCGGCAGCACACGCGCGGTCGCGCCGCGCGGGACACGCGCGAAGGCCTCCGCGACCTGTTCGTCCTCGGCGCGCAGAGCGAGCTCGGCGCGCGCGGCGTCGAGATTGCGCGAGGGCTCGGGCGGCGCAGCGCAGGCGAACAGGCTGCCGGCACACGCGAGCCAGGCCGGGGCCGTGGTCACGCGCCGCGTCCGGGCCGGCGCACAGACCTGCGCCGAAATCGGGCATCTGGGCCCGAAAATCTGCAAGGACATGGGTGAATCGCGATCGAGGATGGAGTCGAGCAGGAACAGAGGCCAGCAGGTCGCAGACGGAGCACGCTCCGAGTGCGCGGCGGACGTTCAGTCCTTGCGCTTCAAATCCTCAACGGCAACACACCCGGCCTCGCGCCGGGGCACGGCACCACCCAGGGTGGTGCACGCCCGACCGACACGCGGCGCAGCGCGGCCGAGTTCCAGCACGGCACGACCGGCGCCAGCAGCGCGAGGCACGGATCGCTGTCCACCGCGACTGGCGCCGCTTCATCGACGAAGTCGGTCCCCGCGTGCTCGACCTGCAGAAGGTGGCAATCGGGGCAATGGTGATCCGTGTCGACGCTCGGCAGGTCACTCTGCGAGCCCCGCGCCGCGTCGTCGAGCGCCGGCTCTTCCGCGCAGTCCAACTCGCCGCGGCAACACTCGGGCCGGGCGTCCTCGACACAGGTGACCATGCAGACCTCGGCGTCGAGGCCCTCGCCGCACAGGCACGCCGTAAACGTGACCCCACGCGGCAGCAGAAGCGCCGGAAGCATGAGCGCCAGGAGCGCCAGGCCGCGGAGGAATTCGATCACGCCTTCCACTGTAGCGCGTTTCACCCCACGCGCCAGGGCCGACCCTCGCGGGCGTGCTGCGAGGCCCTCGTGCGTCGCAACGCCCGCGGATGGATCAGCGGATGGAGCCGCAGCCCCCTATTGCCAGGAGCTGGTTGCCAGGAGCTGGTTGCCAGGAGCTGGTTGCCAGGAGCTGGTTGCCAGGAGCTGGCGGCGACCCGGCCTACCTGTCGCGACGCATCGTCGCGACGCATCGTACTGGTGGCGCAAAACCGGACAGAACTGGACTAGCCTGAAGTAGACATGGGTGAGCTCTACCCGTCGATGAAATCGGATGCCGATGGCGAACCCACCGTCGGGCGCGCGGCACGAACCCTCGGCGTTCGAGTCGAAGGGCCCCACGTGGACGTGACGCTCTATCGGCGCGAGACGTACTGAGGGAGGCAGCATCAACCCTACTGGGGCTCGGTCAGTCCGACTTCGGGCGCGAGGGCGGGCTCGAGATCGTCGACCCTCGGACGGCGACGGTCTTCGCTAGCTTCGATCCAGCTCGAGGTACTGGGTGACGTGACCTCGCAGTGCCCGTGCAGAGCCATCAGAATTGCACAAGCAACGTAGTCGGCCGAGGCAGTGCGTCCCGTAGGCGTCGCATGCAATGGATCGAGACGACTTGGGCCAGCACATCGGCCATTCTTGTCACGGGAGTTGCGCGAGGAGCGATGCCAAGATGCCGTCTGGATCGCCGGACGCTTCGCGGCGTTTCGAGAGCTCCTTGGCGAAAGCGGTGCGCTCGCGCTTCAGGCGCACGGTGCCGAGCAGCAGTTCGCCAAGGGGCGCGAGAGTGGGCATTGGATTCGCGCACCACAGGTCAAGGACCAGGTCACGAACACGGCGCACCTCGTGGCTCGTGCCGCTGGCGCTACCGTTCCTCATCGTGATCTCGACGACGCAGACTGCTGCGCGGAGGACAAGGGCACTGACTGTCTCGACGTGGCGCGTGCGCGCGAAGTGCGCGGCGACATCCCTCAGGAAGCTCGCGAGATAGGTCGAAGCGACATCGACGAAGGCCTGCCCGGAGTCCCGACTCCGGATCTCGACGAATCCCTCGAGGACCGCCTCCAGCTGGACCGGGTCGTCAATGGCGAGCGCCACGTTGAGCCGGCGGATACCGCGGATTCCAAGCGCGTGCTGATGCAGGAAGTGCACGAAGCCCTTCTTCGACAGCAGCGAGGACATCAGGATGGACCTCGCGGTCTCGGCGAAGAGCTGCAACGAATCGAGCTCCGGGTCGAGAAGATCGAGGTCCTTCGTCGCCCGCTTCACGTCGGGTGAGTAGACCCTCTTCGAAGGGCGCCCTTGGAGCGTCGCGTCCAGGCACTCGATCACCTTGTCGAGTCGCTTCTGTTGGGCCCGACTCGCGGCGTGATTCGCCGCGGCGCAAGTGGCGTTGTGTAGATCCTCGAGCTCGTCGCGCGTTCCGATGAGCGCCACCTGCCCAGCACTCGGAAGGGCGGAGCAAAGCAGGCGTTCATCTTCGAGCAGCAGAGTCCTATCGTCGAGCAACGCCTCGAACGACGCCCTCGGGATCCGTAGAGTCTGCTGCGCTCCAGTGCTCCGCTCGTTCCGCGAGAGATCGAAGCGTCCGCCCTCCCAACCGGACACGATCCCGTCCTTGCCGCAGCCCGGACAGGACCAGTGGATCCCAGAACCGGAGCCGTGTTGAACCCGTTGGAGGAAGAGTTGGCCCGTACACTTCTTGCGCGCGATGCGCCCCCAGCATGGCAGCGCGGTGCGCCCGTCGGGTCTGCTCGGCGCGAGGGAACCTGCGCCGACGATGCGACCGAGTCGCTGGGCGAACTTGATGGCCTCCTCTGGCGCCTCGGGCTCGAAGGCCTGCTCGAGTCGTGGCCCGGTTGCTCGATCGAACCGCGGCTCCTCCGCAGGGCGTGGCCGCATCACCTGCGCGAACTCCTCGCGTGTTGCCGCGAGGTCGAAGTGCTCCGGTGTCCAGTCGCCGAGCCATTCGAGGCGGTCAGAGTCGACGTCGCTGAACGCAGCGGTGTTTGCGTCGCCCGTCAGCGACCGCTCGAGCACGGACACACACTGCTCGTAGCCCGGGATGCCTCCGCAGTCCTCGGGCGGGAACGCGCGCGCGCCGTCGAGCAGCTCGGGCGCCGCGGCCTCGACGACCTCTTCGAGCGTGATGTCGTGGAACCAGTCGTCGCCGAAGTCGTACCAATAGCCGCAACCGCGCTTACGTTCGCCACGTTCACCGAACCAGTCAACCAGCAGGACCTGACCCCAGTTGAAACACTCATTGTCCGCCGCCTCCGGCACGATTGCGGGCCCTCGGGCGTGGAGCGGGACAAACTCATAGAGGTGGCTATTCTTCCACCCACACGCGGTCTGGATCGCCTCGTGTAGCTGCGCGAAGTCAAAGGTCACGGGGACCCGGAAGCTGCGCCAGATCGGTGGGTTGACGTCGCGCAGCGCGACCCGAAATTGAAAGCAGACGACCAAGGGAGGTTCCGTGGGGTGTTCCCCGCTTCGTCATTATCCGCGCTCAGGGCCCATTGGCATACCCCGATCTCGCCGCGCCCCATCGGATCGCTGCGTCCATCGTCCGCACCAGACGCCTCAGCCGCCCCAGCGCGGGTAGACGCACCGCGTCGCGCCCGCGCACCGGGTCGCGGACACGCAGCGTGGTGCGACCCGCGCGCGGACTGAGGTCGCTCCGCGCGCGCGCAGGGCCAAGGACCGCCGCGACGACCAAAACCCGCTTCGACTTCCTGCTCGTCATCTGGCTCGGGAACATCGTCCTGGGTACGTCCCTCGGATTTGTGCTCGTCCGAACCCTCAAACTTGCAGATGGGCGGCGTATCTGGGTCCCGCGTCACCTCAAAGCGCGATTGGGTGAGGTGCGCATCACAATCCTGCCCGGGCTCAAGCGCTTGTTGGCGATCGAAGCTCGCTGACGCGGCCCGGTGTCGGCCAGGCCCGGTGTCGGCCAGGCCCGGTGGCCCCGAGGCACAAACTGGCGCCTGTACGCTCGTCCCGAGGCCTGTCGGAGGCGTATCCTCCTCGGCCTTGGATCTCGTGCTCGGTGTGCTCGCGGCTTCGATCTTCGCGCTCCACGGCGTGGGTTCGTTCGAGGCGTGGCGCGGCGCGCGGCGGCTCGTGCGACTCGCGCGCTGGCAACCGATGCTCGCGCCCGCGAGCGCGCGTGTGTCCGTGATCGTGGCCGCGCGCGACGAGGCGCACACCATCGAGGCGGCGCTCGCCTCGCTTCTCGTGCAGGACCAACCGGACCTCGAGATCATCGTCGTCGACGACCGCTCGAGTGATGGGACCGGCGCGGTGATCGAGCGCCTCGCGGCCCAGGATGAACGTGTGCGCAGCCTGCGAATCGACGAGCTCCCCGAGGGCTGGCTCGGCAAGAACCACGCGCTCGCGAGGGGCGCCGAGGCTGCCACGGGTTCGTTCCTGCTGTTCACCGACGCGGACGTCGTCTTCGCGCCGACGACAGTGCGCATCTGCCTCGCTTACGCGACGGTCAAACACGTCGACCACCTGACCGCGGCGCCGGGGATCGAGGCGCGCTCGTGGCCGCTCGCGCTGCTCGTCGGGACGTTCACCGTGCTGCTCGCGCGTTTCACGAAACCCTGGCGCGCCTCCGACCCGAACAGCCCGGCCTACATCGGCATCGGCGCCATGAACCTCGTGCGGCGCGAGGTCTACCGCGCCGCCGGCGGACACGCCGCGATCCGGTTGCGCGTCGACGACGACCTGCGCCTCGGCGAGCTGCTCAAGCGCCACGGCGCGCGCCAAGAGTTCGCGCTCGGGCGCGACGCGCTCTCCGTCGAGTGGTACCCGTCGCTCGGCGCGATGGTGCGCGGCCTCGAGAAAAACGCCTTCGCGGGGCTCGATTTCCGGCTGCCCCTCGTCGTGCTCGCGTCGCTCGCGCTGCTGATCCTCTTCGTGGCGCCATTCGTGTTGGTGCTCGTCGCCGACCAGCCGGTGACTCGTGGACTCGCGCTCGCGTCGTGCGCCGCGGTGGTCCTCGGACAATTCCAAGCCTCACGCGACGCGGGTGTCGCGCCGTGGACCGCGCTACTCGCGCCGTGCGGCGTGCTCGTGTTCCTGTTCACGCTCTGGCGCTCGACGTGGATTACGTTGCGGCAAGGCGGAGTGCGCTGGCGAGGCACGCTGTACTCGCTCGCCGCCCTGCGCGCTGCGACGCGCTGACGAGGAGTCAGCCGAAACGCGCGCCGATCACCGGCAGATCGCGGCGTCGGATCCAAGTGATCACGAGGCCCGCGGCGAGGATGACCAGCGCCATGGCGAACAGCTGTCCGCCGTCCCCCTCGACCTCGATGCCGAGCGGGCCGAGGTGCGAGCCGACCGCGCCGAGCATGAGCCCCACGGTGAGAACGCCGCCCCACATCGCGGTGCGAGGCACCAGGAGCAGGATCACCGCGATCAACTCGACCACTCCGGCGCCGATGCGGCCGTAGGGCTCGACCCCGAGCTTGGTGAACAACGCGACCGCCTCGGGTGCGCCGCTGAACTTGAAAAAGAGGGTCTGGCCCAGGATGACGGCCGCGATCACCTGCGCGGCGACGCTCAGGCGGCGCGCGCTGCGGCTCAATTTGTGGTGCTGAGTCGAGTGAGTCGTCGCGGGCGCGTGGGTGATCATCATGTTACGTTGGCCCCAAGAAGGGCACGGGGTCCAGTGAGTGCATGCGGAGCTTTACGCCGCCTCGGCGCCACCGTGACCGACCTTCAAAGGAAAGCCACTTGTACGAGGAGACCTCCATGACTGCACGCAAGACCGCAATTCGACGTTCGTTCTCCCTCTCTCTCTTGGGGCCGCTGGCGCTGCTCCTCTCCACTGCGACGGTCGAGGCGCAAGCGTTCAACCAGTGCGGCACGGTCGAGGCCGGCGTGACGTGCGCGAAGCTCTTCCGCTCGGACGACCAGCGCCTCTGGGTGCTCGACACGCCGTTGACCACCTTCCAGGTCGGCGACCGTTTGCGAATCACGGGCATCGAGGACCCGAGCTGCATCACGATCTGCCAGCAAGGAAACGGCTGCATTCAGAACAGTCAGATCGGATCGTGCACGCTCAACGCGCCGACGTTCTGTACCGGCACACCGAACTCATCCGGCGCCATCGCGCGCTGCGAGGCCAGCGGCAGCCTCGTCGTCGCTGACAACGACTTGACCATCACCGCCGTGCAGCTGCCGCCCGGTGAGTTCGCGATCTTCATCACCTCGCTGTCCTTCGGGCCGCCAGCCATTCCGCCCGGTGGCACCAACAACTACGGCTTCCTGTGCCTGAACGGCCAGATCTCGCGCTTCACGACGCAGGTCGGGATGATCGACGCGCAGGGTCGTTATTCGATCTCGACGGCGGCGAACGCAGGCCCGCAGCGTTTCGACCTCAACGCGTTCCCCATCACCCCCGCGATGCTGGGCGCGGTCCTGCCGGGGGACACGTGGCGCTTCCAGTGCTGGCACCGCGACAACAGCGGCGCCGGGCCGGGTCAGGTGTTCCGCTCCGGGTTCTCCGAAGGCGTGTCGCTCACGTTCAGCTGATCACTCGGCGACGAACGCGAGCACGCGCTCGGCCGCGGCCGTGACGTCCGACGCATCGATGCAGAGGGCGTAGGTCCGCGCGCCCTCGCTGTGGCGATAGAGCGGATCGTAGTACGCGCCCAACAACAGCTCGACGAGCTCGCGTGTCTCGCCGCGCGCGAGCATCCCGGGCAAGTCGGGCCCACCGGGCATGCGTGACGCGACCACTGCGAGCTGCGCTGCGAGCTGCTGCTGGGCGTCGGGTCGCGCGAGGTAGTCCTCGATGAGCACATCGACACGGCGCGCGAGCGAGGCCTCGATCCAGACGTCCGTGCCGCCGCGCAGGGCGTCCCAAACGGTCACGGGGATCACCACGTCGCCGACCTTGCGGCTCTCGCCTTCGACGAACATGACGTCGGACGTGAAGCCGCTGATGAGGCGCTCGCTGAGCGCCGATTCGAACGCTTTCTGGCTCACCGGCTCGAGACCGACCATGCCGAGCAGCGAGCTGCGGTGCCCGGCGAGACCCTCGAGGTCGAGCGTCGATCCCGGACGCAGTCGCTCGATCTCGCGCAACACGAGCGTCTTGCCGACGCCGGTGAGACCGCGCAGCACGACCGTCCGCCGTACACCGGGCCAGCGCGCGAGGCGCTCGAGCACGTCCTGGCGCCAGGACTTGTAGCCGCCTTCGAGCCCCACCGCGCGCTCGAGTCCGAGCGCGCGTACGAGCGCCAAGACGCTGCGTGAACGCAGCCCCCCCCGCCAACAATGCAACGCGACCGGCGCCTCGGGCAGCGGCCCCGCGGGCACGGCGCGCAGCTCGACATCAAGGGGCCCGATGCCGCGCTCGGTCATCGCGAGCACCCGCGCGCGCAGGTCGAGGCCCGTGCGCGGCAGCTCCCAGTCGATCGCCTCGGCGACGGCGCCCACGAACGCCTCGATCTTCTGCGCGACCACCGTTCGCCCTTCGGCGAAGGCAGCCTCCGGCGAGAACTGCTTGTACAAGAGGCCCACGAACGCCCGCTCCTGGTCATCGAACAGGGGCACGTTGATCGCGCCCGGCAGGTGGTCCACGGCGAACTCCGCCGGGCTGCGCAGGTCGACGACACGCGCCTCGGCGGCGCGCAACGCCGCGAGCGACGCGAAAGGCACTGCCGCGAGGCCGAGCTCGACGGTAGGAATTTGGGACATGGGCGGTCCTATCGTAAACGCCAGGTGTCCCGCGGCGGGCTGTCGAGGCGCAGGTCCACGCGAAAGGCCCGTTTCGAGGTAGCCTCGGGGGCCCGACCAGGGGTGCGCGTCCTCCACCGACCTCGCCCCGGCTCTCTTCAAACAATTGGTGCCGCACTCGTCGCGGTGAGGCGCTGCACACTTTGTGCCGCACACGTCACTGTGAGGCGCTGCACACTCTGTGCCGCACTCGTCTCGGGCACACTCCGCACACTCGGTGCCGCACTCATCACGGTGAGGCACCGTGTCCCTCTCGCTCTCTACCCTCGCTCCATGTTCCTGACCGCCACACTCGTCCTCACCGCGCTGCAATCCCCCATCGACGCGTCGCTCTGCGCCAAGGTCGAGGTACGAGGCCCCGCGCCGGCGCTCGTCGCCCACGCGTTGTCTCTGGCCGGCTTCGAGGTCGAGGGTTGTGGCGCCGCGCTGACGCGCACGGGGGTCGAGCTGATCGTCACGCCGGAGGAGCTCGCGCTGCTCGAGAAACGCGGTTTCAACGTGCGTGTGCGCGAACGGGGTCGGCCGCTCGCGGACATCCTCGCGGCGCGCGAGCCGAACGACGGCGTCGTGCCGGGTGGCTACCTCGACCTCGCCGCGATCGAACAGGCGCTCGCGACGTATGCGTCGACTTATCCAACCTTGGCGCAGGTCGTCGATCTCACGGCGCGTTTCGGAGCGCCGTTGACGTTTGGCGGTCGCTCGCTCAAGGCCTTGAAGGTGTCCGACAACGTCACGGTCGACGAGGACGAGCCCGCGTTCTTGCTCGTGTCGGCGCACCACTGCCGCGAGATCGTGACGCCGGTCATCGCGCTCGACTCGATCGAGCGGCTCTTGGCGGGTTACGCGGGCAATCCGGCGCTGCGGACCCTCGTCGACACCCACGAGATCTGGATCGTGCCGGTCTGGAATCCCGACGGGTATCACCACGTGTTCACTGTGGACAACCTGTGGCGTAAGAACCGCCGGCCGTTCCCGGGCGGCACAGGCGTCGACCTGAACCGCAACTATCCGTTCCTCTGGAACACGGCTTGCGCTGGCAGCTCGAGCACCTCTTCGAGCACGTACCGCGGCCCCTTCCCTGGCTCCGAAGCCGAGACCGCCGCGATGGCCGTATTCTCGCTGGATCGCCATTTCGCGAAGGTGCTCGACTTCCATTCGTCTGGTCGCGAGACGCTGTGGGGTTACGCGTGTCCGACCTCGCCGCTCGACAACTTCTGGCGCGCGGAGGCGATCGCCCTCAGCAACGCGTGTGGTTACAGCGGCGTCGAGCGTCGCCCCAGCGCGGATGGCGAGCACTACCATTGGCAGTTCGCGAATACAGGCGCGATGGCGTTTCTGACCGAGACCCACTCGCAGTTCCAGCCGACGTATGTTTCCGCGCAGGCCGAGGCCGCCCAGGTGTGGCCGGGCGTGCGGCAGCAGCTCGAGCGGCCGATGCCGCTCGCGGGCCACGTGCGTGACGCGTGCAGCGGCGCGCCGCTCGCGGCGACGATCACCTACTTGAGCCCCATCTTCACCCAGGGCGAGTCCAACCGCAGCAACCCGCGCTTCGGGCGTTACCACGCGTTCCTGCCGCCGGGTACACACAGCCTCCGCTTCGAGGCGCCGGGCTACGTGACACAAGTGATCGCCGTCACGATCAACTCTGGGACGACGACCACCCGCGAGGTCGCGCTCGATCCCGTCGCCGGCGGCGGGACCGTGTTGTGCAACGCGACACCGAATTCGACCGGGGTCGTGCCGACGTTGACTCTCGTAGGCTCGACGAGCCTCGCCGCGAACCAGCTCGCGTTCCAGGCGAGCGGCTTGCCCGCGAACCAGCCGACGACGTTGTTGCTCGGGACGAACTTCGTCTCGACCCCGCAGTTCAACGGCACGCTTTGTATCGCGCGCCCGCGGCCCGCGTTCGGGATCGTGCAGTCCGGCGCGAACGGCACAGTGATGCTGCCCGCCGATTTCGTGCGGGCGGGCCTCGTCGTAGGCGAGACTTTCGGCGCGCAGGGTTACTTCCGCGATCCCGCGGCGGGTGGCGGCACACGCAATTTCACGCCGGCCCTCTCGCTGACCGTCTGCCCCTGAGCGTCGCGATTCGCACGACTGGGGTCTCGGGGCGCAACGTGCTTTTTTTGCACGTGATTGCTGCCACCGTTGGCCTGTGGCGCACGTTCCACCCTTTGGCCCCTTGCGCGCGCCACGGGAGTGCCGACACTGCTTCTTCGACGGCAGTGCGGACGCCCTTCGGCCGCGCCTTGCGCGGCTGGCCGAAGGCTCCTTCGAGCCGATGACGACCCAAGAACTCAAGCAACACACCATGCTCCGCTCCATCTCCACTGTTTTGACCCTCGTCGCGATTCCGACGCTGGCGCTGACCTCGGCCCTCGAGACCTCCTTCGCGCAGACCCCCGCGAGCGCTCCGCCCGTGGTGCCCAAGGGTCAGGACGAGCCCCTGCCGACGATGGAGGCGGCGCAGGCCTTCGTGCAACAGGGGCAGTTCAAGGAGGCCGCCGCGGCGTTCGGCCGGATCTCCGCCGCCGACCCGAAGAATGGCCAAGCGGTCTTCATGCACGCGTACACCTTGCACGCCAGTGGCGACCTGAAGGCTGCGCACGACCGGCACCTCGAGGCGGCTGAGTTCCCGAACTTCCGCATTCTCGCGCTGTACAACCACGCGTGTGTGCACGCGCTCTGGAAAGAGACCGACAACGCCTTCAAGTTCTTGAAGGAGGCGGCTGACGCTGGCTTCGCGGACATCGGTCAGCTCGAGATGGACACCGACCTCGACGGCCTGCGCGACGATCCGCGCTTCGCGAGCTTCGTGGACAGCCTGCGTCCGCGCCCGAGTCTCAAGAGCCTCGCGCCCGAGCGCCGCTTCGACTTCTACGCAGGCGAGTGGACGATGCGCGTCGGCGACGCCGCCCATGCGAACTTGAGTGTCACGCCGGCCCTCGGCGGCGCCGGATGGCGCGTCGTGATGACCGACCCGCAGAGCGGCGCCGAGACCGCCCAGAGCCTCTTCGTGTACGACACAGGCGCGAAGACTTGGCGGAACACCTACATGTCGAACGCGGGCGACGCCATCAGCATGGCCGGCGGCCTCGAGGGCGCGGGCATGGCCCTCGCAGTGGAGAGCGCGTCCTCACCGTCGTCGATGGCGCACCGCGCGCAGTTCCGCGACATCGAGCGTGGGGGTTTTGTGTACGCGTGGCAGGTGACCAGCGACAAGGGCAAGACCTGGAAGGACGAAGGCATCGCGACCTTCGTGCGCCGC
>Ga0163144_10003356_pt1 | contig 36485 bp, 30 predicted proteins | sample OliLak19BULKMAT1_FD_123175 | JGI IMG/M metagenome (GOLD analysis project Ga0163144, IMG submission 123175) | Freshwater microbial mat bacterial communities from Lake Vanda, McMurdo Dry Valleys, Antarctica - Oligotrophic Lake LV.19.BULKMAT1 | ecosystem: Environmental > Aquatic > Freshwater >...
AGAAGGGGAAGAAGAAGGAGAAGGTGAAAGAGAAGGCGAAGGAGAAGAAGAAAGGGAAGGGGAAAGGGAAGGGAAACGTAGACGTGAAGGTGTGGTTTGCCGCGATGGCCACTGCCTTCTGCACGCTTCCCTGTGTGAAAGTCTAAGGCCGCTGTTCCAAATGGCGCACTCCTTGCCCACTTGGGAAGGAGCGGGGGCGCAACGGCGCACCCCGAGGCCTCACACGAGCGGGACGAGAAACCTCTCGCTAGGGAGAATCCGATGCGGTCACTGTATTCGACGCTGGCTGGCGCCTTCATCCTAGCCCTCTCAGCCTCAGGGTGCACCCCGAGGACTTCGCTGAACGCTTCATGGAAAGATCCGAACGCGGCGCCGGTTTCGCTAGCGGGGCGAAAGATCCTCGCGGTTGTCCAAATTTCAGACGAGGCTCGGCGACGCAGCGGAGAGGACCAACTCGCCGCTGAAATCACCAGACTTGGAGGGACCGGCGTGCCGTCGTACAGCCTCTTCCCGTCGAATGCCCGTCAGCAAGATGAGGCCGCGGCGGAGTCCCGCGCCTATCGCGAAGGGATGTCAGGCATCATCATTATGCACTTCTCAGGGAGCGAGCGCACCATGAGAACGGGCGCGCAAAACATGAACTATTGGCGCAATGATCCCTACTACTTCCGCCCGTGGGGCGCGTGGGGACACGGCTGGAACACCATGTGGGGGCCCGATCAAATGTGGGCAGACGTACACGTCGCAGTCGAAACACGTGTCTACTCCCTTGAGCAGCGACGCCTGTTGTGGGCCGGCAGCAGTGAGACACAAAATCCCAATAACACGAACGATGTCATTCGCGACCTTGCTAACGTCGTGGCGAAAGAACTGAAAGAAGTTGGCGTGCTCTCACCGTAGGAAGTACAATTCTCCGTGCGACTCGTTGAGGACCACGCCACACGGAGCTACACGAAGAAACCCGACGAGGTCTGGCGCGGCGCGCGAGCACGCGCCACACGCACGCACTGAACACGCCATGTATACAATCAGTCCCCGTTCAAAAGCTGAATCTCTTCACAAAAGTCTCTTCGGCGATGATTTCGCGGGCTCTTGAGAGAGGCACAAAAAACAAGCGACATCCATCGCCCTTCTTTTCTCGGGCGGGGAGTATTGTGTAGCATCAACCAGAACGATTCTCTGAGTCTTTTGCGATGGCGGTCGGTTCAGCCCGCCACGGGTGTGTTGTTATGCAAATGCGAATTGATTTCCACGAACGCCTGTCACTCGGGGGGCATACTCCCCGAGATATTGCCGTCTACCTCCCCCTAGAATACGACAGCGCACAGGACCGTCGATATCCGGTCATGTATTTGAAGGATGGTCAAAACCTCTTCGACGCCTCTCGCTCGTACGCGGGAGCTTGGGATTTGGATGATGCGGCGGATCACCTGATCCGACAGGGTGTGGTGACCCCGGTGATTCTCGTAGCGATTGCCAACGCAGGCGTAGGCCGACTGCATGAATATACACCAACCACAAACGACGGAGAAGGTGGCGGCGCAGGGCGGTATGCAGACTATGTCGTCTCGGTGGTGAAGCCGTGGATTGATGCGACCTATCGAACACGGGCCGGGCGACGTGAGACGGCGGTCGGAGGGAGTAGCCTTGGCGCATTGGCTTCTATCGAAATGGTTCGCCGCCACCCCTCTGTCTTCGGCCACTGCGCCATCTTGAGTCCGTCCGTCTGGTGGGATGATCAGGCGATCCTTGAACTCCTAGCGGCGACCCCCATTGGGGCCCCGCTTTACAGTCTCTGGATTTCAACCGGTATGAATGAAGGACGAGATGCAGCGCAAAGTGGCCGACAGGTCTTGGCGACCCGAGCGCTGCGTGATGCCTGCTGTGACGCAGGCTGGGTCCATCCCAGTCATACACGACTCGCCTATCATGAAATTCCTGGAGCCGGACACAACGAAACGTCGTGGGGACTTGTGGCTGGGGACATGCTCGCGACTGTTTTTCCCGCAGCGCGCTCCCACTCCTCTTCTCTCCCGTAATGCGACCATCTGCCGACGCACCAGCCGCGCCGCCCGCCCTGTTGCAGTCTCCGTCGTCACAGGTTGCGTTGCGTGGAGTACCTCCGCGAGCCATTGCACAATTTGCCGCGGACAAGGGATTCTCACTTGAAGACCATATTGTCCTTGTCGCGACAAGTGGAAGTCGGAGCTACAACCTTGAAATGTCACACGCAGACGCGCAGTCAGACCACGACTTCTTGATCGTGGTGCAGCCGCCTGTGACGCAATCGCTTGGCCTCGATCGTTTCGATTCGTGGTCGTGGAAGGAGGATAATATCGACATTGCAGCACACAGCGTTGAAAAAATGGTATTCTTGGCCTCTCGCCAAAACCCACTGGCCTTAACAGCCCTCTGGTTGCGGCCCGAAGAATGCCTGATCGTAACACCCGCCTGGCAACGTCTCGTGGATGCGAGAAACGCGTTCCTCTCATCGCGCGTGTATCAGACATTCGCTGGACATGCCGATAAGGAAATTGCTCGGATGAGTTTGTTTGACGAACGCGCTCAAGTCGATTGGGCACAACTACACCTGTTATTGGCCCGCACTGGCTGGGCGATGACGGATCTTGTCGGTCGCTAGGCTCTTCCTGTCAGTCTCGATCCGTCTGTGACCCAAGAAGAACAGGACTGGATGCGAACGCGCGCCACGGATATTCATGCGACGTATTTTCAAAGCTATATGGGAGCGAAGCGGAAGGCCCTCGTCGCCCGCATTGGCTACGACAGCAGAAACGCGTGTCATGCAATTCGCCTCATGCGCATGCGGCGCGAGTTGCTCGAGACCGGCACCATGAACGTCTGGCGCACGACAGATGTCGATGAGCTACGCGCCATCAAGCGTGGCGAATGGAGTCTTGACCAAGTGAAGTCCGAAACGGCGCGCGAGGCGACGCGCTCCGCAGAAGCGCATGCGCAGACCAGTCTGCCAGAAAGCGTCGGTCTGAAATACATTTCTGCGTTATTGGCTGATATTCAGCTTGAGTGGTACGCCCAGCGCAGGGGCGTTCCGCCGCACGATGTGCAGAGGGTCGCGGCCGAGCTCGGACGACCGTTGAGCCGTGGTGTTACCAGCTCTTGCTAGGCCAGATCTATTGTTCGGTCGTCGCTGCGGAGATGCTGCTGCCGCGAAAATGAAGTCGCTGTGCACGGGGCCACCACCGCAGAGTCAAACGCGAGATGCGAGCCAACGACAAGCGGTAGATTTTGTTTGCGGAGACGCCTCCGTCTTCTCATCTCGTCCGTGGAAGACTATGTGTGTGCGGTCGCGTTGTGGCGGTCAAGCTGCTCAAACGCGTGGTGGTACGCTTCGAGGTTTTCCAAAGTCCACGCAAAACACGGATTATCTTCAATTGCATCAGGAGATAGCGGTTCGCAATGTGCCGGAGTAAGAGTGTCCTTGAGACCTCTCGCTAGCTGAGATCTCTGGCGAGCCGTGGCGAGATCTTGCTTCAGGATATCAAAGCTCATAGGAGAAATTCTCTTGATGTATCGCAAGTGATTAATCGCTGTTGTCATGGTGAGAATAGAGTCAGAAAAAAAGCCACGATATACCTGTGCGCTTTACGATGTACGCGAGAGGAGCGGTGTGTCTCGTCCCGCATTCCACGAGTCGTTAATAAGAGACAGGTGTCGATGTAAAGGGCTCGACGAATGCGATTGCCGGAGCCTTAGAGGGAGGGGTGTGCGGGAGACGAGAGACACCCAATCGTACGAATCGCCAGTTCTCGAACCTGCGGCGTATCATGTATCAGCAACCGACGAAACAGTTGCTGACGAGGCGCCGCTTTGTCAACTTGTATCCACGCAAGAGCTAGCTGCACTTGCGGCGGAGTGCACAGAACGGTCTCTTCGATGAGAATTCGGCGTAGCTGCGAACGGGCCTCCCGGCGAGAGCGACCGTCGCTGTCGCGAATACGGGAAAGGAGTGCCGATACACGCGGGCGAATCGTCCGAAGGCACTGTTCTTCGAAGAAGGTAAGTTTCGGGTGCGCTCGAAGCACACGAAGGCGGCTCCACAGCAGGGGCCCCATTGGCCCCGCCGCACGGGGAGCCTCAAAGAGACCCCAGAGGTGCGGGCTCACCGTCAGCGGTCGATCCCGGGGAGACAGCGAGCTGACTTGCGGCAACGAAAGCACACCAACCGCAGGCGCCCAGTCCGCCGTGGGAGACGGGGCTCCGAGCGCACGAAGACGCTTGAGAAAGTCTGAAATCTCAGTGAGCAACAACTCGCCCCTAATCCAGCGAGAGACGACGTCCCCTAGCTGAGCACCGCCCGCGGCCCACTGGTCGACGAGCGCAATCGCGCGTGACAAGCCAAGTGTTCGCACAACCCGTGTCGTACGAGGTGCGAGGAGTGCCATCTCGGGAAACCATGATTCGGCATCGACTCGAAGGGTAAGCACAAGATCCGCAAGACGAGAGCGAAGGTGAAGTCCAACCGCTTCCAGTCGGCGTCTTCCTTGCGCGGTGGCCCGAGCGTCTTGCTGTAAGTCAATCAAAAGAAAGCTCAATGCATCGAGATCAAGCGCACGTCCGAGACGCACGATATCCCGTACACCGATCGACGCCCGGATGCGGAGCGGAAGATGGTAAAAAATTTCTAGTCCTAAATCGGCACTCCCGACACGCTCCGATTCAACCGCCTCAATCGTTTGACGCCAGAGTCGGCGCACCGTGCCCACGGGCGCATGATGCAGTCCCCAGCGCAATAGCGTTCCGCTAATCAGTAGGCCGATATCAATGAGGCGCTCAGCTTGAATGATTCGGCCGGTTCGTGTGATGTCGTCCGGGGACCATCCTGTCTCTTGGTCAGGCTCTCCCTCCTCGGGGGGATTCAGCAGTGGAGTTGGTCCCTCGTCTTGAACAATCCCCTCGTGCCACCACTGCTGGTACCATGCGCCAGCCTGGGCAATGTCTTCAAACGTCTCCGGAGCGTGGCCACTGAGCACCCTCGTGACCATCGATTCCCACGACGGAAAAAGCCGCTGGCCCAGTACGCCAAGACGTCCAGCAGATGCCCACGCGTCGAGTCGATGCGTCGGGCGAGTGAGGAAGGCTCCGGCTGGGAGGCCAAAAAGAAGAGGTTCGAGCTGCTCCGGTGGATGATGAGCCAGGCCGAGTGGTAATTGTGCGGAAGATTCTCCGCCAAAAATCGCATCGCGCAGCCCTTCGCACACCGTATCCCACTTGAGCCGCTCCGTCGTGGCCCGCGGCTGGGACGACGCAGAACCTGTGTCATCTCTCCGCAGGGTAGCCTCCTGTGCCGCGGCGGGAGATAAGGCGACATCAGATGACGTGTGGGTAACGCCGCTTGAATGTTGAGCCGCAGTCGTTGGAGACCCACCCACGAATGATTGCCCGGAAGAAGGCGGAGGCGTATCCACCTCGACCGAGCATGGCTCACGGAGAACGGTATCGGCACTCGCAAGCCACGCCTGCCACTGCTCCCACGAGTCCCATGCGACATTGAGCGCGATAGGCGGCAGGGTACGAACAGCGTGTTGGTCTAGGCGATGGCGGAGCATACCTCAAGCTACGGGGGGCGACAGTCTCCCGGAGGGTAAAAGACAACGCGTGAGGCCAGCCCAACGCCGGGATCGGCTACCGCATGGAAATCAGCGTTTGACCACCGGCGTGCGCTATCCGCAGTATGTGCTCTTCTCCTCCGAGAGTGCTTGTCACATCGATCTCTGTCGGATGGGGGATGTTATGCGTTAGGTGCATACCGTGAAGGGACGACGTCCCGAACATGATCGACACCTCGTTCGTGTGTCGATCAAACGTTCCACCGACGAACTGCAAGTCCCGACCAAAGAGTTGCGCGCCAATCTCTTCTCTGTTTACCTCAACGACGCAGAATCGTCCGGTATTTCTGAGAGTGAACGCAGCAAGCTCCGTATCAAACGTTTCTGGAATGACTAATCGGGTCGTCCTATTCGGGACGGTCAGCGCCCGTGCTTCCGCCTCAGTACGGGCCGATCCAGGAACGATGAGGACAGAGCAGGGAGCATTCCGCACTAAACCCGCGGCAACGCTTCCGAGAATCATCCGTCGAATAAAGCCGTATCCGTGCGTCGCTGACACGACTAAGTCAGCGCGCTGCTCGGTCAGATAGCGAAGCAACTCGTTCGGGGCGCTTCCTGTCAGTACGACGTTTTCAATTCTGGCGGATGTTACCAAATGCGTTCGCATCGTAGCGAAAGATGCAGCAGACGCAGCTCGATACGCATCGGCTCGCTCTTTGAGAAACGGTATGGACTCATCGAACGGCGGGCCGACATGTACAAGCCACACGGTGGCGTCGGGATCAATCACCGTGAGTGCGACCATGGCCGCATATAGGCTGAATAAGCTAAAATCAGTAGCGATAACCACTCGCTTCGGCAAAGACGTCAGTCCTTCAACAACAGCAAGCACTGGTGTCGTCCCATACTCTACGATCTTGAGAACATTCTCGCCGCCGAAGAACCGGTCAAATCCTCGGTGTCGCCCACGTCCGACAACGAGAAGTCGAGACAGCATCGCATCCGCCGTAGACGCAATTTCAGCGGCGGCGCTACCGCTACGAATGATGACGGGCCACTGTGCCGTAGGCGACACCATCCGGATGATTTGCGCGGAGACCGCGCTCTCGCAAGCCGCCTCCGTCTGACTCAGTGCGTCCATGGACACGATCGCCCCCGCGGCGGCATAGTACGGTGCCATCATCGGCTCCAAGACGCTGAGGGTGGCCACCTCAGCCCCAGACTGTGCAGCGAGCACGCTTGCGAGTGGGAACGCGGCGTCTGAGTCCGAACTCATGTCTGTTGCGACAATAATGGGCCCGACGGGGAGTAACGGGTCGACGCCGGTCACGGGAAATACTTCTGTCTCAAAATCAAAGATGGTCGTCGTGTCGGTCATAGAGATGGTCATTGGGCAGTGATTTCAAATGAAAGGGAGAGACAGCCACCGCGCATCACGCCTTCTCTACCGCTCAACGCACCCGGGCGCTCCCGTCGCCCGAGGTGTCGCGTCTTCGAACGATTGCCTGCGGACTCTGCGCCGATGGTTCGCCATGAGAATCTGAAGCGACGCATAGTTTTTATCGCCAAGCATCCTGAGAAAAAGCACTTCGGGCGAGGGCTACCTCGGGGCAAAGAAAGAAACACTCTGTCGCACATTTTACGCATGCATCGCACGCATACAGCGTGCCAACCGCTCCCGGCAGGCTCCCTCGGTAGCACGGGCAAGCCGCCTGCGCATTTCCCTAAAAGACCACTGTGGATATTCGTGGATCGGTCGAGGCCGCCCGCGGGTATGATAGGTCATGAGTTCTTTTGCGAAAAAAATCTGTTCATGTGACAGGGACCCACACAACCACCGGCTGCGGAGGCTCGCTTCGTATGGCGACCGATCCTAACGAAACGCCCAACGCGCCGGAGTCCTCGTGGCTCGTGAGACCGTCGGCGCGAGCCGAGCGGAATTGGAATCAGTACTTGCCGCTGACTGACGGGGCGTGGGCCCCGCCGCACTGGAGCGGCGCGCCTTGGAGAAATACAACACCTGAGGTACTTTCAGAATCCCAATGGACGGCAATCGGCTCAGCCCCTTCGCCCCGTCTTCAACACTTGGTCGACACCCGCTCTCTGTTGCTGCGTCCGGTCACGGATGGAATCCAGTTACGCGGGGAGCCGGTCCTCACCGAAGGCGAATTGCAATGGATCTTGGCCAAACAGCCAGTAGAGTCTTGGAAAATGAGCGTCTTGATGCACTTGTACCCCGAAGGGGTCTCAGACACAGCGGTCGCGCTCCAGCTTGCGTCAGTCAAGGACAGTCCGCTCTGGGACAACGCAATCAAAGCAGACACGCTCTACGCCTATGCCATGGACGGCCTCGTGACGCAGCTCAATCGAGCCGACGGACCGCTGTGGTCGATGACCGCCCAATTTTTAGAATCAACAGAAAATGATGGGTTGGAGTATCGCGATGTCGATGGTGTCATTCTCCAGCATGCGACGCTCGGCCAGAAGCACGGGCGAATCAGAATCTGGTGGGGCGGAGATGAGGAGGCGACGTGGCCAGCGCCTGAGACATCGGCGGCTCCGGTGCTCGGCAATGCGCAAGTTGGCCATGGAGTAAGCCCGGCGGTTATTGCGTCCATCGCAGGCCTCAATCTTGAGGAGCGTGCGCCTGAACAACATCCCATGTGCCGATGGGATACGACCGAGTGGAGCAGGCGTGTTGCGCGCTGGCTTCATGCGACACCGTTGACAGAGAAAGAGCGCCTCGGGTTGCGGTATGAAAGTATTACGTGGCACGAGATCGTCATGCGCCACGCAGGTCCCTTGACCGCTGGCTCGTGTTGGGAAGAGCTGAAAGATGGCGGTCTCAGTCTACCATCTCTCGCCACCAATCCTTGGCTACGACAGTCCCCTGAAGCGGTCGCAACGTGGTGGCAAGCGTGGATGAATTGGGCAGGGAGCTGGACGACGCAGATGCTCCAAGACCCTGTGGAGTATAGAAAAGCCGTCTGGGCGTCTGAGACGCTCAAAACACATCGGGAGCTCTCTATTCCTAGGCATATCGTCGATCAACTGTCAGGATGCCTCGGCATTATCGCACCGTGGACGCAAAATGATCGCGTGCGCCACGCGCAAATTTACCTCGCACACCAGCCTCTTGAACAGCAATCGCACAGAGGGAGGGCGGCAAGAGCGGGGCTTTTCAATGCGAGTACGGTAGAAGATCTTCTGGTCGCACTCACCGTGCTTCCACAGGAAGAACAAGCCTATCGACTCGCAGAAGTCACAGATGTTTTCCCGCCAACATGGATTCAATTCAATAACTTTCGCGAATCGAAAGAGCAAAAAGCCGAACAGATCATCAAACTCCTCGCAACCACACTCCCGCTGGCACAGTGGCCTCCCCAGCTGGCCTCTGATTTACTGAAGTCTGAGTACCGCGGATTCCGAGAGCTCGGCCTCAGGCTTGTTCGGCGTCAGCAAGAAGAAGGGGCAGCCGTCTCCAAAATGCGACAAGCGAAACTGGTGGCGACAACGCCACCCCTCCGCAAGCCTAGGCGATGAGAATTGCTGGTTTGAGGACGTGTGCGTGAGAGTGGTCCTTCGGGCGCCTCTTTTTCGCAACTGGTGCGAGCAGGAGTAGCCTGAGCGCGAAGAAGCAAAAAATCAGTGCAGAGATTCGGGGAGGCGTTATGGGTAGGGAACCCGCGAGAACACCCTCAGCGATGCCGCTCGTCGGGTGTTTCAGACTTTGCGTCTGTTTTGCCCCGTTTCTTGAACGAGAGGAAAAGTGCCAAACGTTTAACGCGACATGCGGTCATTGAACCGTCGCGAGGAACAACCGGATTCTTTCGACTGTCGAATAGCTGTTACAGAGCCTTCGGAAGGCGGTGCTGCAGGCGTTCCAGTGACGCAATGCGATCATACCATCGACTGACGGAAGTATGCTCAGGGCTATCATCACGCAAGCGGCAGCCGAGGTAGTAAATACTCCGCCGCAACGCAGCCGAGCAAAAAATTCCGGGATTGATAACACGAGATGCAGCAGTCATGATCGCATCGAGCGTCTCATCGCTAACATCTCGCAACAGCGGCTCGTAGGCCCACCCGTCGGTCGCATACGTGATCATCGGGTCATAGCAGCACAGGCCGGTGTCTGTCTGTCGGAGGTGGTCACGCTGTAGGTCAGCCAATACAACAATGTCTTTCGTCGTGCGCTCACGCCCACCCTCTTGGGGAGCCCGGAGTAGACGCCCAGCTTCGTGATACCGTCTCACCAGCACCGGCGCGACGGTCTCCACCTCCCGCAAGGCGTCTTCCTCCTTGGGTTGAGCAGGGGTTACTCCTTCCATCGGAGGCCGAGGCTGCGACCGTAACGCAAGATGCAGCGCATGAAGCTTCTGCCACGCAGACGCTGTCGTCCAGTCTAAGACGACTCCCTCGATGCGGCGCATTAAAATCCCGCGCGCGTCAATTTCGAGGATCGGGGGGAAACACGCGACAGGAGTCGCCCATTCCGTGAGGCTGCGCTGACGGCGAAGTACCGTCGGCGGGGCAACTTTCAATACGACGGGAGTGCCGACACGCTCGGCAATACAGACAAGACTTTCTCCAGCGAGCCCCGTTGGACTCCGCAGGTCCGTCAATCCCCACTCCGCGATGAGGGAGGTCGCATCGCCAACCGCTCGTCGCAGCCACGGATGCTGCAGACCATAATGCTCACGAGCCGACGTCGAGAGAAGATCCGTAGGGGTCATTATTTGGCTGCTTGGCATCAGGACAGGATAGGGGTGGTCAGCGACGGCCTGACACACGGTCCAACGTCGGCGGGATGTTCCTCCACGGCATGAATACCGTGGCATCCAATCCCACGCTATTGGGTAAATTTCGCCCGAGACGACAGATAAAAACTGAGCATAGTATGAATCGGCCAATACAGATGCGCAGCACATCGCCAGCGAAGTGGGAGGGCTTTGCGCGTCGCAAGATACCGGCGCTGGGAAGCCCATGTCTTTCGCCACGTTGCCGCGGTGTGCCCGCGCTGGCAGAGCCCCTCCGCGTGTACGTGGTAGGTATTGGTGGCTAATGAAACGGCGATGACGGGTCCGAGTGCGGAAAGGCCGCAGGCCACCGCGCCATCCTCCGCGAGATTCGTCTCCGGATATCCACCAAGCCGCTCAAGAGCCTCGCGCCGCATCATGGCACCATTCGTCATTGGCATATTGTTCCACCCCCACTGCAGCAGGCGGCGGAGAGAGGCTGAGCGAATCCCAAGGCTCCATTGACTCGGCCATGGATATGCGGTGCCATCCGATCGCTTGTTTCCTCCAAAAACTGCGACAGCATCGGGATGGTCACAGCGAGCCGTCTTTAATGCCATGATCGCACCAGCGCTTGTCTCGTCATCGGCATCGGCCCACATGATCCACCGGCTCTCTGTGTGGCTGAGGGCCCAGTTGCGCAAGGCGCCAATCGATGCGAATGCCGGTGACTGAACTACCTGTATGCCCGGAAATGTCCGAACAAGATCCGCCTGTTCTCGGCTGCGCTCCGTCTCGGGCGCAATGATGAAGACGTCAGAAGCTGGTATCCCCTGTCGACGCAGCGCCACAATGGCACGGTCTACGACGAGCCAATACCTATCTCCCCACACCGGGATAATAATAGCAAGGTCACGCATTCAGTTCATCAAGCGAAACCTGTGCTGGCCCCGCATGGTCAGCGACAGAAACACCCGTCGCGTCTGAGGTGGTGTCTTCTCTCACGTCATCGTGTCGCGGAATGCCTGTGTCCCCTCTCAGCCCAACAGCCGCGCTGGGTACTGTCCGTTCGAAAGACGGCGCGGTGCGAGTGCGTCGATGGCGCACAGCAGGCGCAGGGGGGAGAGTGCGGTGGTGCGAGATGCGTTCGCCGCTATTCACCGTTGATGTGAGATCTTCATCGTGCGACACGCCAGTTGCGTCAGAAACATAGACCGAGGGAGGGAGAACCGCGGGAGGCGTTCCCGGATTAGCAGCAAGCGGTGTTTCTTGCGGTGCTGTGCATTGCAATGATTGGGACGCGCTTAAGATCGGTGAGCTCATCGCGGGGGCAGGAGGGGGCACCAATCGAAGTGACGCCCCAGTCCATCCCCCAAGAACAACCCGAAGAGCGGGGCTGCAGAGTGCTTCCCATCCAGGAAGTCTATCGACCAGAATCTGCTGCCGGATTTGAGCACACTTTTCGTCAGTAGTTAATCCCCCAAAATGCATAGCACTTGCCACGAGCGCGGCTTCGGGATGATAAACCGTGAGCATGTTCCAGCGCGAAGGAATCCAAGCCATGGACTCAAGATACGGACTGCCTCGTAGCGGACGAAGGCGCTGGGGAGCCCAGCTAAAACCGAGGCGTTCAGAGACACGGGCTTGGTCGTTGAGCACGGCCCCAGAAATCGGTCCAAGTGCCCATACTTCGTCAAGGAGCTGCAGTGTTCGCTCATGCGGGCGGAGCACCCAGACCCCGGTATTCGGCCCAATCCCCTGCTCTGTCTCCTCGATGCAGAGACCGTGAGCCGCATCAAGAGGAAGGGTCTCCGCGATATCACGTACATCACGCACGAGTACATCCGCGTCCATCCACACCACCAGATCTGCCTCGGCAAGCGCCTCGCGGATTAATGCGATTTTATTCCAGTGGGATGACAAAGGTGCGACGGAGTCTGTCCGCACTGCCCTAAGCGTGTATCCATGACGAGCAGCGTAGTCCGCGAAGACGGGCTCTGTCATGTCGAGAATCCGGCTAGCATCTCCTGTCGCATGGGTCAATAAAATCGACGTCATCTCGGTACATCGTGAAGGAGGAGGAGACCGGAAAGTTGCCTGTACTTTCTTTTATACTCGACAAGAACCGGCCGCGGGTAAACGGCAGCACGTTAGTCTCTCTACCCGAAATAACAAGATAGGAGGCGTTCGGGCGAGGGGGCGTACAAGACGTGCGATAATACAGCGCCTTCTCGCTTCAGTGCCAAAGGGAAAAAGTCGGATGGACCGGAGCTTGAATAAATTGAACGCGGGCCTCTTCATCTTCCCGGCTGCGGTAATTGGTGAAAAAGTCGACGAGTTGCCCTTGGCGTTTGAAACATTTTCTTCACGCTCTTTGTTACAAGCGACGATGTGTCACTTGTCGAAAAGCGTCCGTATCGACACCCATACGTCGCAATCCTTCAGCAAACGCATTATCGGAGTCGTTGGGGAGAAATTTGCTCATTGTGTTTCGTACCGCAGACTCGTCTTGGCTCGACTTTGCAGCAGGCGGTGGGGTCAGCTGTGTGTGTTCTCCGAGGTCGATGGCGACAGGAACCATCGTGTCCCCTTCTTTACGAAAAGCGACATTTCCTGGGTGGAGATCTCCGAGACCGACCGCGGCAGCCATGTGGCGTACCTCTTCTTGGTGGGTGGTCCAGAGGTCGTTGTCACACCGAAGTGCTTCCTGAACGAGTACAAGAACACGCCCCTGTCGAACCATCTCTGTGTAGGGGACATGGCGCTCGGCAGGCGTGCCGATATACCGCTGAAATACATCAAGTTCTTGCTCAAGCGAAGCTGAGTCTGTTCCATTAATCGGGTATTTGAGTACCCATTCTTGGCTGATTGCTGCGCCGCGACTCACGCCGTGGCGCACAGTCGCAAACCCCTCCTGCGTAAGCCAATCTGGCAGATCCTTCTCCGCGAAGACTAAATGGCCTTGCCCGATGTAGTCGGCAAGACGGGCCGCGAGCTTCAGAATATGGAACGGAGCGGGGCGCATGAAAACAGGGGGAGAGAAAACAGGGAAAAGCACAATGTGCCGGCGGGCTACGATATGTCTTATTATACGCTCCGGTGATCAAAGTTCCAAGACGCCAAAGCCCTTCGAGGAAGAAGTGAAACCCTGTCAGCATCTGGGAGACAGAAGCTCATTCTTCATGAAAAATCCGCGAGGGAGAACTCTCGAAAAGAATCTATCTCACGCGTCACGCGGGCGAATAAATTTGAAACAAGAGATGTCAGGACTGTCGCTCACGGGAATCTCGGCACGATCACTTGCCGAGCGCAACACATCGCGCAGAGCGAGGGGTTGCTGTTTCGGTTCGTATCATATCCGCGATATCATTGGCAACATCACGAATACTAGGGCCGGTCGCGTGGGCGGAAACAAGGGACGCCCGCTGATCCAGCGAAAGCGTGCTAACGGGACGAGACGCACCGCGAGGAATCCATATTTGAGACAGCTGCGACCAATCGTGGAGTCCAGGCAAGCTTGGATTGTCGGTCAAACAGCCTGGTTCTTCACTCTCCCAGAGCCAAATCTCGTGGGGCGTCGTCATCATCGCCGTCACTTTCACAAAAGAACCTGCGCGCTCCGCATCAGTCATTGTCTTGATGAGACGCCCGTACCCCGAAAGACCGAGACTCTCAATTGCATACCGAGCGTAAGGACCGGGGAAGCCACCAAGCGCTGGAATTCGCAGCCCGGTATCTTGAATGAGAATAGATGATTGTGTTATCTGCCACGCTTGGCGAACTTTTGCGATGGCAACATCCGCGACAGTGTTAGCCTGTGGCTCAACCAAGTCGAGGTCGGCAAAGATTGGTTCTCCAAGACCAGACAACTTAAAAGCATGACGAAAACTTGCTTGCTTGCCAGTATTCGTTGTAGCGATCGCAGGAATTCTTGCCGATATCTGATGCATTTTGTACTATCCCTGAAAGATGAAAAGAAGTCGTGGGGCAAGAGAAGATCCGCTCGCTACCTTCAGTCACGGTGTCAAGAGCTATTCAATCTGGGATACTCAGCCACCACCTTAAAGCTCGAGATCCCCACCAGGGTCACTCTGTGTCATGTGCTTATACCGCGCAGACGCAGCCTGACGCCGGCGGTTCGCTTCTCCCTCAATCAGGGCGGCGGTGTTCCAATAAGGACGTGATCCGCCGGCATCCATCACCCGAACGACGGCTCCGGGCTCAAGTGGAAGTAAGTGTGTAAGCTGAGAGGCAGGTACGTGCACCACGATTCCATCCTTGTCCGAAACGAAGGTGAAGAAATCAGAAGACTGCTGGTCAAGGGCCCACGAGGTAGAAAGCATTATCGGCGAGAAGGACGAGAAGAACGAAAAGAGCGAGACGATGCGGAAGTACCTGGCTGATACGGGTCAATCAGACCTCGGCTTCGCTCGGACTGAATTTGCGTCGCGCCGGTCAGTGGCATAATAACAGTGATGTCACCCACCTGATCGGTGCGCCACGGCGCAAGGCCCCTTACCCGAAGCATTTCAAGCATCGGTCGGTGCGGGTGCCCATAGGTGTTATTGGCGGACAGTGAAATGACGACGGCTTTTGGTGCGAGGCGGTCCATCCACGCATTAGAGGTGCCATTATGTGAGCCGTGATGCGCCGCTTTCAAGATTGTGACAGGAGCCAGCTTCACGGAGGGATTCTTCAACCACCAATCCTGCTCAGCCTCTTCAGAATCCCCTGTCAGGAGCACTCGTGTGCCACCATAAGTAATGAGCAGTCCAATAGAACGGTCGTTTTGGTCACTCCCTCGCATTGACTCAGGGGGCATTGGAAGGACCTCAATCGCCACTCCGTCAATTTTGAGCACGCGGGCTTCAGCACGAAACCCGCGCGTTCCTCTCTTGGCAATCGCATCAAGCGTACGGCGGTAAATCACTGTGGTTGCTGGAACGCCGTTCTCCATGTAGTTTGTCACCGGGAAATGCTTAAAAACCTCAGGCATCCCCCCGATATGGTCCGCGTGATTGTGTGATGCGACGGCGAGATCAATCGTTGTGACACCGTGCTTGGCCAACCATTGTGCCATCGGCGTTGGATCAGGGCCCGCGTCAATAATTACCGTACGACCAGTTGGTGTTCGGAGTACCGCGCCGTCCCCTTGTCCAAGAGAGACGAACGTCAGAGTCGCAGAATTCTTTGAATCGACTGTTCGGGCGGGCTGCGCAAAACTTGGGCTGGCCACAATGAGCGCAAAGCTAAGCCCGACGCCAAGCATGCGGAGAGGTCGATGGTACCACGACAATTTCTTCATGATGTTTAGTGAAAATAAGTGCTTTTTTTTGGAATCGACTACGACTCACCTCTATCATACTGCCCCGCCCTTGCGAAATCGCAGCATGACAGCACCGTGTCTGTGGTGCCATCACAACACGAATAGGCTCCCTGAAAAACGGAGCCTATAAAAGTCATCAGTCCTTTGTGCGGATCGCGTGAAGATCTGCGAAAGCCCGTGGGATAGCCGACTGCTAGCGCACCAGCAGTGGCATAGACACCGGTCCAGGTTGTCCGATCAAGCCACCACCACCAACCGGAGCCTCTTGAAGCGCGCTGAAGTACCCGGTAAACCCTTTCTTGTGGTGATATCCAGTCAGTTCAAAGACAGCTAGATATCGAACCGTAATTGATCGCCTTCCAGAGCCCGAGGTATTCAAGATTGACCACACGGGAAGAAGAAGCTGTGATGGACAGGCGATATCGGTATCGTCTTTCTTGTCTTTCTTGTCAATAACCTGTTTGCACTTTTTATCAAAAGCATCTCGTGTCGTGAGCTCCATGTCGCTATCAAATAATTGCAACTGGTCTCCGAGAGAGACCTTCTCTGTTGCTCCGCACTCGGCGACAATATTGCTGTGGTAATCACTCGCTGATCCATTCGGAGTGCCGGCTGAGCCATCACGATATTGAAGAGGGCCGAGCATCGTCGCATACACTGGGCTCGGAGACCCTTTCGCCCCAATCGTTGCCATCCCGCCATTCTTACCTTTGTCTCCGAGAGAAAACCGTACCTCGGTCCGGTTGCTCGCAAGATCAACGATATCTTCGGCAGTAAGGGAAGTGGTATCTGTAGCGGTGTACCCCAAAGACAACTTCAAATGACTATAAGGCAGAGCCCAAGGCTTGACGCAGGTGCTTGAACTCAGCGAGCCGAGCCCCGCCGTGGATGTGCGCGTTAAGGTCCGACTCGTCACACCAAAAATTCGCGCCAAGCTCCATGGCGCGTCATACGTGAGACGGACTCGAACCGCAGACGCTTGGTCCCACGTGGTCGTAGTAAACACCTCGGGCGAAAAATCCCACCGTCCAAATGTCACATCTGATGAGGTCATCCTGGCGAGATTGATGCCATCAATACGGTTCCAGGCCAGCATGTCCGCCGCACGACTGACCGCGGAGGATGCGGTGCTATTGTTTCGACGCTCAATGACCGCCGACATCGCGGCCGCGTCTGCCGCCGTTTGCAGCTGCCCGCTAAAGGCATACATCCTCGTGAAATCCATCCCGAGCGCCCCAAACATCAAAAGCACTGTTAAGACGACAACGACGATGACAAGGGTGGTGCCTTGCCTCGTCGAGTCTGTCAATCTCCGTTGGCGCGGAAGCAGTGGAACCGTCATGAAAATTTCTCGGAAGGATGAAGTAAAAATACGACTAGTTCTCGCCCATCTCGTAGCGAACATCGGCGGTCGCCGTCAGCATCTTAGTGCCTGGCACGAGCCATCCAAGCCCTGGAGTGACGGCGGTAAAAGGGTAATTCACTACCTGCACTCTCACGGTGAGTGACGGAGCCGTCCCAATATATTGTGTCACCACTGTCGCACCGGCTGCCTGCTTATCCGAGATACTAGCGCGCACCGCTGTTACAATCTGGCCACTTGTCGTTCTCGCAGCACGGGTAGTGACGGCTGCAACGCGCGCACCCTCCGCCGCCGCGAAGTTTAAGTTGCTGTAGAGGAAAAAGAGCCGTCCTAGGTCAATCAGACCAAAGACACAAAGCAAGAGTACGGGCAACACGATAGCGAGCTCGACGCTAACACTGGCGTTATCATCATGATAAAGCCTCTTCGAGGGGTTAGTACGTATGCGCTGAAGCCTGCGGTAGATCATGGGGTGGAATCAAGGAATCATGAGGAATTAGTTACTAGCCCCCCGCCTGCGCGAGGCTCATCGACAGAAGAGAGGGCCCATATTGGTCTCAGAAAGGATACGGACCGTTCGCCCAAGTGTTGGGACTTACCGTCTTCGGTCTTCATTCGGTCGTGAGTAACAGCGCAACGAAGAGGGTGCCTCTTTCCTCGTCACCCCGTAGGATGCTCTTTGTCCGAGGTCCCACTTCTTATCGAAGGTGGGACCGCCCCGAAGGCTCCTCTTTTTCTGCGTGCTATTATGGCAAACATCTCCCTGTTTGAAGCCCTCTTTGTGCTCGCCATTGTTTCTGTCGTGATCTCACTTGTCCGAAACCGATCCGTGTCTGTGCCACTCGTGGTCGCCGTCGGTATCTGCGGCGCACTGGTCAGCATTAGCTCGGTCTCACGCAATTTCAATGACGGGGTACACCCAGGTCGGGGGAGTTCTTCCGCCGACACCCGGTAATACTGGTGATGTGTTTTATCGGTCAGGGCTTCAGTCTAGGCTCGACTCTCTCTTTGATTAACGGATAATCGCGATGAACATGCAAATTCCTGTTGTATGTCTGTTTGGCACAGCTTTGGCCCTAGGGGCATGGTCAGATATTCGATCACGCCGTGTGCCGAACACATTAGTGCTCGCCTTATTCGCAGGTGGGCTCGCTTTAACCTTTAGCCCGCTTGTACAAGTGACTCCGATGCAGTCCCTCGCTGGCGTGGGAATTGGGTTAGCCCTCTGGTTGCCTCTCTGGCTTGTAGGAATGCTCGGTGCGGGAGACGTAAAGTTCTTTGCAGCGGCCTGTGCTTGGATCGGCCCATCCCTCGCATGGCGGGCCAGCTTGGCGTCTGCGATGTTGGGTGGGGTCATGGCCGTCGGATTTTTAGTCTATCAGCGTGGGTTACGCCAAGGCGCCCTCGCAACGGCACTAACGGCGAGTCAAGCGCAAATGCTAATTCGACACGCCGCCGAAACAGGCGGAGCGTCTGCAGCCCCAGCTCAATCGCGGACATTCCCTTATGCAGTTCCAATGGCCATTGTGCTTTGGGTTGCGGCTGTTGCCCCACGGGTGTTTGAGTCATGAGGCTTCTGAATCGGTTCGTTCGTCAGCAGCATGCATCTGCCATGGTAGAATTCGCGATTGTACTCCCATTTCTGCTACTGCTCACACTGGGCATGGTCGATATGGGTCGATTCTTCTTGCTGTACACCGATCTCAACCGCGCGGTGCGCGAGGGCGCCCGATTGGCGGCGGTTTCAAATCCGGCGATAGGCAGCGAGCAAGCCGCGATTGCTCTTCGTGTTCAAGCGACAATTCGAGACGCCCAGTCCTCGTCAGCTGCGGTCTTAGTGCAGTACTCGGGAGCGAAGCCGCTCATCGTAGTCCGCGTTCAAATTATGCAGTATCCCTTTCGGCCACTGACGCCTGGAGTTCATAAGATCTTTCCGGCGACGCGCACCCTGACTGTCGGCTCTCAGTTTCGATATGAGTTGAACTAAAAAACAGCTAGATCTGTCTTCATCTCTGCTTGTGTTTTTCCTTGTCCCTGTTCGTGTCTTCTTCTCTGCTTCCTAGGATTCTTTATGGGTAATCGTCGTCTTGGCGTGGTCATGTTGTGCTCTCTCGTATTTGCGGTCCTGGCTGGGCTCGGAATTTTCCGGCTGTTTCAACAAATCCAAACGTCGGCGAAGGTCCCAACGCGTCGCATTCTTGTCGCGGCAGTCGATCTCCCCGCAGGACATGTCCTCAGGCGGCAAGACCTCGCCGCCAGCGACATCCCAAACCACTTGGTGCCGAGCGGCTCGTTCTTCACGGCAGACTCTCTCACGTTGCGTGTCACACAAGTGCCGATTTTCGCGAGAGAGCCGATTATTCGTGGGCGCTTAGCACCCACCGGCAGTGAAGCTGGGCTAGAGATCAAGATCACACCGGGCAAGCGCGCTATGGCCGTCCGTATTGACGAAGTGGTTGGTCTGTCCGGTCTTATCCAGCCGAACAGCCGTGTCGATGTGCTTGTGACGGTTCAAGAGGTCGACGCAAATCGACAGCAACGGGCGAAAGTGTTTATGACCAACATGAGGGTGTTGTCAGTTGGTACTCTGACAGAACGCGACCCGAATAATCGTGACGCAGACAGCCGCGCTGTCACGGAGCGAACAGCGACACTAGAGGTCACTCCAGCTGAAGCAGAACAATTGGCGGTCGCGACGAATCAAGGTAAAATTCAGCTTGTGTTGCGCGGGTATGCTGACCCAGATACGGTCGAAACAATGGGCGCGACAATGTCAGATCCTTCTTTTACCGGGAATCGACACGCCGGCATTCCCGTGACCGCGCTCCTCGGCACTCCGGTCCCTATTGGGAACCGCCAGCCACGCAAAGTGCAGGGACGTTCACAATCGCCTGTTTCTCCTCCTGTAGACTCAGCACCGGGTGTGCCCCTTCCTGAGCCGGCGCCCCGTATTACTGACTCATCTGTGGTTCAGATCTATCGAGGGGTCGGGGTTACACAGCAGCGCATCGAAAAAAGTAGTCCTGAAAAGCCGTGATATAATTGCGGGAAAGTTTTTTTAACGTGCCCTATCTCGATGTGGTGTTCTTTTCTTATTCTGGAGTCTGTCCCATGGTTCGTTCGTTTGCGCGTCGGTCGTTATCTGCTGTCCTGCTTGTCGCCTCATCGGCAGCGACGGGAGAAGCTCAAAACACTAGTGCGGCCCGAAGTGTCATGGCGCCGCCGGCGTCGTCCGCTATTCTGGCCCTTAATCTGGTGGCAGGTCGCTCGGTTCCTTTAACGAACCCAAATCCTATCACCAAGGTAACGGTCGCCAATCCATTGATTGCCGACGTGGTGCTCATTAGTGAAACAGAAGTGGTGATTAACGGCATCTTGGCCGGCGAAACAGACATTATTCTCTGGAGTCGTGGTGGCATTCGCCGTCACTATCGTGCCACCGTGCGGTCTTCGGCGGATCGTCAGCAGATTCTTGTCTCGGTGAAGTTTGCGGAGATTCGTCGCGATGCGCTTCGCGATATCTCGACCTCATTGCGTTTGCGTGCCGACGCGGGTCGCACTCGCACGGGTACAGGTGAATTTCGAAACGACGAGTCCATCGGTCCCGCCGGTAACGTGGCGCTGAGCGCGGCTTCGAAGTTTCTGACAGTGCTGACGGCCTTTAACACGCGCGATCTGCTTGGCCTGATCAATGCGGAGGAAACGCGCGGCAATGCCCGGTTCTTGGCTGAACCGACAATGATGGCGGCGAACCGGGAAGAGGCGTCTTTTCTCGCGGGTGGCGAAGTGCCAATTCCGATTGTTCAGGGAGCGGGGGGAATGCAGAACGTGAGTATCATGTTTCGTGAATTCGGTATTCGACTGAACTTTACAGGCGAAATTCTTTCAGATTCTCTCATCAAAATCAAGCTGAAGCCAGAAGTGTCCTCCTTGGACTTCAGTAACGCGATTACGATCTCTGGGTTTCGCATCCCGGCTTTACGAACCCGTCGCGTGGAAACGACGGTTGATGTGATGGCCGGGCGTAGCTTGATTATCTCGGGGCTTTTCAACGAAGAGCGCGAGCAGGTCACCACGGGCCTTCCATGGCTGGTCCGACTGCCCGGAATCGGCAAGCTGTTTGCGAGTACACGATGGCAGAAGAACGAGAGCGAGCTCATTGTCATTATTACCCCACTCGTGCTTGATCCGAACAATCCGCGGGACGCAGACCAGATGCAGATCCGTCCAGACTCGACTATTCCAGCGCGGGAAGCTCTCGAAAAGCGTTTCTGGCCGAATGCCACAGTAAAGCCGGCGACCCGCCCGTAATCTGTTGCTCTATCCCGCGATAGTTCTGTTCTGGCACTCCTCATTATCCCCTTTATGTCCCACTCTGCTCCTGCTCTACGACAAGCCGTCTTCGTGCGCGGAACGGTTGGATCTGAGTCTTCGTTCAACGCAGCCTTACAGGCGGCAGGGTTTGCACCAGGACGGAGCGTCGCGTCGGTTGATGAACTCCTCGTCTCTCTAAAGACCCACTCAGCTGACCTCGTAATGGTCCCGGTGGGGGATGGAGGGGCAAGCTTCCAAGCCTGTGCAGCTGAGCTGCGTCGGCTCCCGGCTGTGCTCGCTATCGCAACAGCTCCTGAGGCTGAATCAGCCGTTGTACTTACGGCGATGCGCGCCGGTATTACAGAGTTTGTTTCGAACCCGATCAATGCGAGAGAACTACAAGAGGCAATTACTCGTCTCTTCGCGCAGCGCGCAACCCCAGCGACAAATGGGAAAATCATTGCTGTCTATTCAGCGAAGGGGGGGGTAGGAACAAGCACATTGGCGGCCTCTCTCGCTTACGGTCTTTCTGATCTGGCAGCCCCAAGAGAAGTCGCGCTTGCCGACTTTAACACTGCCGGCACAGGGTTGCGGGTCATGCTGAACCTCAATCCTCTCTATGATCTGAGCAGTGTCGCCGCACAGTCAAATCGGATGGACCGGGAATTTCTTCGGTCCCTCATGATTCAGCACGTGGATCGTGTCGATATTCTTGCCGCGTCCGATGATCTCGATTCAATTGAATCACTGACCGCCGCACAAGCTAGTGCGGTGCTCACGGTACTTCAAGAGCAGTATGCCTACACGGTTCTGGACACGGACCACCACTTCACGGACCAGACCCTCGCAGCGTTTGACGCCTCTGATAAAATTCTCTTGGTCACACAATTCGACGTGGCGGCGCTGCGCAGCACGCAGCGCAGCTTAAGTTTGTTTGCAAAACTGAACTATCCGAGTGAGAAAATTCAAGTCGTCGCGAACCGATGCACCGATTTTGACCGCATTACGCCAGATGGAGCAGAGCGAGTGCTTGGACGTCCAATCCTGAGTCGACTGCCGAATGATTATTTCGCTTGTTCTGGTGCATCGACGGAGGGTCAATTTCTCCAGCGATTCGACCCAAAGTCTCCGCTCGTGCCAGCAATTCGCTCAATGGCGGAGCAGCTGACAGGTCTCGTTCGCCCGGCCCCTGTGGCTCTGCCAGTTGCCCCCTCACGTTTGCGTCGCCTTCTCGGTCGATGATCGTCACCGCCGACTGTGTTCTCCTTTTGATCGAGTCTTTTTATGTCTAACGCATTACGTGAGCGTCTCCGAGAAATTGATCGGGCCTCGGCTCCACAGTCTTCGCTCCCAGTAGCTCCGGTCATCACTACACGCCCAGGTTCCGGAACATACACGGCGATCGCGGGAGACACTTCTGATACGGCCTCGGGGCTTTTGGGGGGACGCAAGGGCGAAGAAACAGTATTGAGTAAAGTCGAAGAGCTGAAGAAAGATTTGCATCTTCGACTCATCAAACGCCTTGACCTCGCGGCGTTGGAAAAAATCACGGATGAACGCCTCGTCACCAGCCAGATCCGCATCGCTGTAGCCGAGCTTCTTCGTGAGGAGACGCGTCCAATGTCCCAAAGCGAGCGCGAAGCGCTGGTCGAATCTGTGGTGTATGAAGTGGTCGGATTAGGACCCATTGAGCCGCTCTTTCGGGACAAGACTATCTCGGACATTCTCGTGAATGGTCCCCATAATATCTACGTGGAACGGCGAGGGAAGCTCCAGCGAGTTCTCAGTACGTTTCGAGATGATGAGCACCTCCTCAAGGTGATTGACCGCATCGTGAGCCGCGTTGGGCGTCGTGTTGATGAATCTTCGCCGATGGTGGATGCCCGTCTTCCAGACGGCTCGCGTGTCAATGCCGTGATCGGCCCACTGGCGGTCGATGGCCCAATTTTGTCTATCCGCCGATTCGGCGCGAATCTCACCCCCAATCGCCTCGTCGAGTTGGGGGCACTGACGGATGATATGTTGTATCTTCTCGCCGGGTGTGTCAAAGCCCGACTAAATATCTTGGTGTCCGGCGGTACAGGCTCGGGTAAAACGACACTCCTCAACGCAATCAGCTCTTTCATTCCATCCTCAGAGCGGGTCGTAACTATCGAGGATGCCGCTGAACTGCAACTGCAGCAAGAGCATGTTGTACGACTTGAAACTCGTCCAGCGAACGCAGAAGGACGAGGAGAAGTCACCATGCGTGACCTTGTCAAAAACTCTCTACGTATGCGACCAGATCGCATTATTATTGGTGAAACGAGAGGCGGCGAAGTGCTGGATATGCTACAGGCGATGAATACAGGCCACGAAGGGTCCTTGACGACGGTCCATGCGAATACGCCACGTGATGCCGTCTCTCGAATCGAAACCATGATTCTCCTCTCTGGAACAAACTTGCCGGATCGCGCGATGAGGGAGCAGATTTCCTCAGCTATCGACGTCATTATTCAGGCGAGTCGTATGTCTGATGGCTCTCGCCGGGTGACGAGTATCACGGAAGTCACGGGAACGGAAAGTGACATGGTTCAGCTTCAGGAAATTTACCGCTATAAGCGGACGGGTGTCACCGAAGAAGGCGTCGTTCTAGGAAAGTTTGAAAGCACGGGTGTTCGGCCTCTATTTGCAGAACGGCTGCAACTCGCCGGCGTTGTGCTCCCCTCTGATCTCTTCTCAGACCCGAACGGGAGCGGTGCATGAGTCAGATCTTCCCGATCGATATGACGACTCCGGCGATTGTTCTCCTCGGCGTCTGTGTTTTGGCAGTGCTGCTCGTGATTAGTGTCGGGGCGTATCTCGCCTTAGTGGCCCCCGCGCAACAATCCGCCGCGCGAGCGGTCAACATTCGCCTTGATCGCATGGCGTCAGATATGAATGCCTTCGCAGAAGGCCGCCATGCTGCCTCACAGGTCCTCCGACAAGAAGTGGTAAGCGAGAGCCTCCTCGACCAGTATTTTCAGCATACCACCCTGGCGAAGCGTCTGACCTTTTTCCTCGGCAAGGCTGGTATGTCGTGGACGGCGGGTCATTTTGTGGGGCTCCTCGCAGGCGGTGGATTAATGGGATTGACGGTTGGACTGCTCTTTAATCCGCTAGTCTCCGTCATCACAACAATCTGTGGCGTAATGCTGCCACTCTTCGTTGTGATGAAGAGTGGCACTGGTCGTATCCAAAAAATTGAAACGCAGCTCCCGGAGGCGGTCGATATGCTCGTCAATTCACTCCGGGCAGGATATTCACTCCAAGCAGCGATGCAGTTCGTTGGTCAGGAAGTGTCTGCCCCCTTGGGACCAGAATTTCTTCGCTTGTATGATGAGCAACGCCTCGGCATGGATATGCGGGAAGCGCTGCAGGGACTCGCCGATCGACTGAATACAGCCGATGGACGCATGCTTGTGTTAGCCGTGTTGATTCAGCGGGAGACAGGAGGTAATCTCTCAGAGATTCTTGGCACGATTGCGTCTGTGATTCGAGAAAGAATTACCTTCCGAAATAATTTGGACGTCCTCACCGCAGAATCGAAAATGTCAGCAATTGTCCTTTCGCTACTTCCTGTAGTGATCTATGGAGCCATCTCCGTCTTTAACCCGGATTATTTAGTGCCTTTGACGGCAACGGATGGAGGGAAAACCGCACTAATTTATGCTGCTGTCTCTCTTTGTATCGGGTTCCTCCTGATGAAAAAAATGTCTCGTATCGAGGTATAACAGATGACGTCTTCTACCGTGTTGTTTCTGTGTCTTGTTTCTGTAGTGATGATCATTCTGGCAGGCGCCGGAATTATTGGTATTGTCGTCTCTAATCGAGCACAGGGCGCCATACTGCAAAGAGCGACGGAAACGAGCGACGGCATCCCCCTAGTCTTTCGGCAAAACCTGAACGCTCCGTCTCGTCCTATCGGAGACAAGCTCTTGGACTGGGTGGGTGCACGTGTACCGCTCAACAATCAAGTCAATACTGCGGTGGCGAGCCAGTTAGTACATGCGGGATTCCAGTCACCCAAAGCTCCAGTTCTTTTCATCATTGGCCGATTTGGAGCCGCTGCTGTTTTTAGTCTATTGGCTCTTATCGTCGCTCCGTGGAACGATTTACTCTTCGCGATGCCAATTGTCATCTTCGGCGTCGCCCTCGGGATGGTCGGTCCACAAACGTACTTGAATGCTCGAGTCACCGAGCGTCAAGACCGGTTGCGGAAAGGTGTGCCAGATGTGCTGGATATTTTAGTTGTATGCGTAGAGGCGGGGGTGGCGCTCGATGCCGCACTCCAGCGCGTAGCTCGTGAAATGAAAGGGCTACATCCAGATCTGGCTGAGGAATTTGCGTCGATGACCCGCCGTGTGTCTGCGGGCATGTCACGAGAACAAGCCCTCCAGGGTTTGTATCTCAACACAGGTCTCGATGAACTCCGGGGCCTCGCTTCAAACATGATTCAAAGCGAACAGTGGGGAACATCGATTGCTGGTGTTTTGCGTGTGTATTCAGACCAATTGCGAAAGAAGCGGAAGACGGTGGCGGAAAAAAGAGCCGCCACCGCAGGCACACGCATGCTGCTTCCCTTAGGTCTCTTCATCTTTCCGACGATCTTTGTGGTTCTCCTTGGACCGGCAGTGATTCAGATGGCATCGGTTTTGACCGTTCTCACTCCGCCGGGCGGGGTGACGCCGTAAAAGCGGGCGCTCGGCATTACGATTGACAGCGGAAGACCGTGTCTCAAGGAAAGACCTCAAAAGCTCTGCGAGGTCTTTCCTCTTTTCTCGTCGTCTTCAAAAGTGAACAGTGAACTCGAACGCCTTTTCAGAAGGTCTTTGACCGGATTTTTTTGGAAAGGAGAAGAGTATTTCTACAGAAGGCTATTCGTCTCTTCTGAAGCAACAAAATCGGGAGTCTTTTTCAGATTTAGGGATACTGACTGCTCGATGTTCGCTATGAGAACGTACTGTTCTAGTCAGGTCGCCTTGCCCGGATTTCCACAATGGTGGCGAGTCTGGATGTTTTCTGAAGTTGTTTCCGCTGACAGGTACAGATGTGAAGCGGAGAGAGAAACACGCCGAGAAGACCCTCGGGCGAGAGAACTTCCGTGCGTTCACGCCGTTACCGTAAAAGCCTTCTTCATATCAATGCGAGACGGCGGAGCTCTTCCAGTGGATCGAGCGCGTTGCCACCTTCAATCAAAAATGTCGGCACTGTTTGCCGTGTTTCGTGACGGCGGGCGCGATGCGACTGCCCCAACTCGGCCACAACGCTTCTTCTAAGGAAGGTCAAAAAAACAGAGTAATATTTCTATGACACCGATACGCAGTGGTCTTCACTGCCAGTCCATTAAAACACATTATCGACGCGACTGTGTGACTGCGCTCGGCCCGGCAAACATCAAGCGGTAGCCCAGGATCGTGAGACCGGGTCGTCGGAAAAAAACCGCCGGCGACTCCCACGAAGGAATCACAAGCGGTGGGGAGCTCAGGCCAGTCTTCGTGGTACTTTGTTACGAAGAAAAAATCATCGGGCAACCGTATTTTTCTCTGTAGCCCCAGCGAGAAGGAGCTCGTCGTATACGTCCTCGTCTGAAAAATGTGCCGACAGATCGTAATACTCGCTACTCACGAAAGACCGAGAGTCAAATATCCTCTCTGGTGAAAAATCTTGGGGCGTCACGGCCGTATTGGGATGGAACATCTGGTCAGAAATGTTATCCCTTGGAGCACTCGTCGTTGAGGCTGGAAACTCAAAGGTGGTGCGTCCTTCCCGGATAGAGCGAGAGGGTGAAAGCGGTGTCACATCGCGGTGAATAGACTGAGGGGATTTTCCCGTGATGGCGTACGTCGTACCATCGTCCATTTGAACTTGGCATGGCTCTGACAGCATCGTCTCAGGTATCGAAGAGCTCGTCGTGTCGCCAAGAACACATGAGGCACTATCTGCCTCTTCACACAGCCCAGTCTCAAAATCGTCGGTGTTTTCATCCAGAACCAAGCTCGTATCCACCCCTGTCTCATTCGAGATCTCCCTCTCAACATCCACAAGACAAGGATGGTCGGCAGGGTGCGTGCTATTCGACAAAAAACGAGGGTCTGATACGGACAGCATCGGGCCACGAGCACGCGGGGGAGCGTTGCTTTTTCCGCCGCGTCTCTTCGGCGGAGACTGGCGACCTGAGGTCGGGGCATACGGGTATAGCGCGTGCCCAATCAAGGGGACGAATCCAAGCAAGAGAAAAATTCCACGAGTGGTGTTGTCCATCGGGAGAAATGCAACCACGGCGGATACACCAAACCAAATGACACAAGAGGCGAAAACAATAGTTCGTGGGCGCATGGGAGGATTTGAAGAAATAAAGCATTACGAAACCGCTACTGGGCGGGATTGTCTCTGTAGAATACGGTGTGCTACCTCAGCGCTCTCTCCAACATGAGCACGGATATCTTTGAGAGGCTACGATGCCAAGCCTCCGAGGATCAGAATGTCTCATTCCAGAAACGAGACTGGGGCCCCAGCATCCAGGGCCCCAATCTTGAACAATAACCAGCCAGGCCGATTACGGCAGCGCTGCGCCGGCCGCGGTAAAGGCCGCGCTCGTCTTGGTGCCCACGATACGAACAGCGGCGACAGCGACCACGGCAATCAAGGCCACCATGACTGCGTACTCCACCATCGTTGCGCCCGACTCTTCCGTCACGAACCGACCAAACAACTTGCGCATCTTCGACATGACTCGTATTCCTTGTTAAAATTTAACTTTCCGGGAAGTTGGTACGCCGAATGCGCACTGCTTCGTATTCAATACGGCGGTCCTCTCCTTGTGTTTCACCCAAGGTTCAAGATGAAGGGCCTCGGTATTCAGGCCGGGAAGGAATGTCCCGCCAAAATGCAACGGGGAGGCAATGGCGCTTGACTCCTCGCCCCGAAACTCCTCGCCGCTCGGGGCGGAGGAGTGGCGGGGGAGGGGCGGGGGCAGACAATGTCGGCACGGGGCTCGCACGCCACGAGGGAAGTTGCAGTGCCCTTCTCTGAGCGCTGGCGCGAGCGGCGTCTCCGCTCTCGCTCTATTCGACTCCATAGTCCGGGATACACCGGGGTGGTACGGAAGCGATGCTGCGTCGTTGTCATTAGCAAGAACCTGCTGAAGCGATCCTGCGACACTGCTTTGCGGTGTGCCGTGACGTCGTACAATTTCTTGAACTCCAAGCTGTGGAGGATGCGAGCACCGTATCGTGGTGAATGCCGGGGACAAATTTTGCGTCGGACGGTGGGTCAAAAAACGCGCCGTTGTAAAGGCGGTCATTATGCCTCTCGACAGCGACGCGCATGGACCACGAACCAAATTCTGACTCACAGGACAAATCTAAGTTCACGCGGCGAGTCCCGCTGCCGCAGTATTATGCACAGAGAGTTTGGGACAAGTGTACAGCACGGCTATTACGCATTTCACCACCTGCGACACCTCGAACGCTTTCCACAAGAAACATATGTCAACTTCATGTATTTCACGTCAACTTTTCTCAATGTTGGCGGGAGCGCACCGACGCCGCGCCCTGCGCACAGTGGCGATAGGCGCCGCACTCTTGGCGGGGTCAAGCATGCCCGCCTTTGCCCAAGGCACTTCACGGCCCCCACGGGTTTCCGTCGGAATGCGGCAAGACGTATCCTCACTCAGCATTACCCTGACCGGGAGCGGGTTTACACCAGATGGTGCAGTCAGCCTCACCAGCTCACCGCCGCCAAACACCTCGGTGCCGATTCGGTTTGATGCGATCACAGCAGACGCCAATGGGGCTTTCCTTATCCGGCGCACCATGGAGTGCACGTCATCTGATCAAAACGATGGCTTTTTGGAAGTGGTTTTTATTGCAACAGACGTGACGAGCGGCCGCCGCAGCACGGTTCGTGAAAATGCGACACCGTGGATTTGCCGCAAAAAGTAGCTCCGTAATAGAAAAATCTGCGCTACAAAGGCTCACTTCTTTTGCGGGCGAAAAGATCTGGTACCGACATCTTTAATTTGAGCCTTGTTGGCCGCCAGTCTTTTGATCAGGGCACCGCCACGGTATTGAGTGGTGCCCCTGTGATAAATTCGATCTGACAAATCAAGAATATCTATCTATCAAAGGCCGGCGCGGCACCTTCGATATCTTTTTTCAAAAGGTGTCGGTGATAAGCGAGGGAAGCGCCGCAAGCAATCGTTTCATCTCTGCCTCGGGATGGCGAAACCAATCGATACTCCAGACGCGATGCAGGGTCCAGCCCAGACTGCAAAGTTGCTGCTCAAAAAGCCGGTCACGGTCTCTCGTGCTCGCTGCATGGTGGTATCCAGATCCATCACCAAGAATACCGAGAGCAAATTGCGTCGGATCTCTTGGGTCAACAACCGCCAAGTCGACCCACGCACCGGCCTCCCCGACGCGGTGAACCACCGCATAACCTCGGCGTGTCAGTTGCTGGCCGAGCCATTGCCAGAAATCTGTTGACGAGACTGGTCGGCAGAAAGAGTCTGCGGGTGAAGTCTCGCGCGGCGCAGATATCAAGCGCGCGCTGCCTTGTGTGCTTGGCGAAACCAATTGTCGCGGGAACAGAAGCGAGGGGAGTTCGCTCTTGCTCGATGACGTTGAAAGAGCTTTTTCACTGCTCGGCGCTTGAAGCGATGTGGGAACGAGTGTCCCTCTTAAAGAGGGAGCCACAATGCCTGTACTCTTCTCAGCCCAGAGAAGAAAGTCTCGAAAATCACGCACCCCGGCCCGAGTGCTCGGGGTAATTCGTAAGTCTCGCATGGGCTCTAAAGAGGAGACGACGACCATCCGATGTCGGGCCCGTGTAATGAGCACATTGATCCGGCGCTCGCCGCCGCGCTGCGCGATGGGACCAAAATACGCCGGTGCAGGGGCGCCAGACCAGTTCTCACGAGCGAAGGTCGTGGAAATAATAACGACATCCCGCTCTTCCCCTTGGAGCGTTTCAAGGTTTTTGACGACACACGGCGTCCCCCGAGCCTGCTGGGCTTGAAAGAACTCCCGCGTGGAGGGTGTCGTGTCTTGCTGCAAGAGGCGTTCAATGAGTTCCTGCTGGGGGCGATTAAATGTTGCGACCAGCAAGGACCGCTCCGGCGTCGCCAGCGCATGCTCGGTGACCAGCTCCACCACTCGTGCTCCCTCAATTGGGTTCGTCAATCGGCGTCCAGCGCGTGTCGCATAGCCGGTGACTCGGTCGAGGTGCACACCATCCTTCGACACGCGCGACGGCACTGGAAATACGGTGAGCCGTCCGTCGTAGTACTGGCGATTGGAAAACGCAATAAGATCCGGATGGCGAGACCGGTAGTGCCATGAGAGCAATCGGGTCGGCCAAAGCTCAGACGCTGCATCAAGAAGGCTCTGTGACCGCTCTAACACTGTGCCGGGTACTCGAGCAACACCGCTCCGCTGTTTGCTGTTGAGCCGATAGCCTGCGTCCCCGTCGAGCGAAGAGCTCCTGTCGTGACGTGCCTCAGTGTTTGAGCCGACAACTTGGCCCGTCTTACTATTCTGGACCGGCGCGGCATCATCGTCTACGCCCGTGGTTCCAACGTCACGACAGTCTCTCGACAATATGGCGCACGCCATCTCAGCGCAGTCGTCTCTCTTCTCATGAAGACTGCTCGTCCGGGCATTTATTCCTGTGGCTGAGGCAGTGCTCCCTTCGACGGTCGTTCCCCCTCGAACGCCTCGCTCGCTCGGTGGGAGTCCACCATGATCAGCATGGAGTGATGTGGGCGAATCGAACAAAGCTGACGCGAAGGACGCGTCGCTCTCACTGCCGACATCGTCTTCCTCCTCCATGTCTTGGCCACTGCCTTGAAACCGCCCCTCTGGACCAAGCTGTCTCGGGTCACCCACTACCACCACGCGACGGGCACGGGCAAGGGCTCCGAGCGCAGCCTCTGGTGTCATCTGCGATGCTTCATCAATAATCAGCAGATCGAAGGTGAGTGCTTCCGGTGGAACATGTCGAGCCAGAGACGACGGCGTCGCACAGATACACGGCGCCAGATCTGCGATATCATCACCCGCCGCCGCCACAAGAGAGCGAACACTCCGGCGTCGCGCTGCAGCGGCCTGCTGCTGAATCAATTGAATCCCGGAAACGGCAGCGGCATGTCCTGTGATTTGCTGAGGACGAAGCGGACGCTCCAGTAGCGTCGCAACGACGTCTTGTGCCTGTGCCTGAATACGACGCCGGTCCAAGTCTGCAAAGTGGCGCCGTGCCTCTTCATGACGCGTCCCATCAAAACCACGCAAAACGGGAGTCGTGTCCAGTACATAACGAGCCCAGACCTGCGCAAAAGCGGCGGACGCGACCATCGAAGCCTTCGCGGATGAGCCACTCACCGCGCGCTCGCCCATGTCAGTCAGCATCACGTCAGCGATGGACGAGAGGTTGGCCGATTGAACACGGCGACGGGCCGCATGCCAAGAGAGCCACAACGGAAGAAGTGCGGCTTCTGCCATCGCCTCCCGCACTCGAGCCGTTGTCACAAGGTCGGCCGGTGTTGACGCGTCTTCTGCTCGTCCAAACCCGACCTCTCTGCTAAGTCCGAGACTTGTTGTGGCCGCGTCTATACTCACAACAAGATCAGAGAACACCTCGGCGAGCTTCCCTATCGCCAGGCTGTCTGGTGCAATAGATATTGCGTCAATAATAGAGAGCGACGCCGAAGTATCGGATGGAAAGACGTACGAAATGTCAGAAAGCTTTTCGTCTCCGAACGGTAGCGGTGATGAAGAGTGCGGCGGAGAGTGTGAGGGACGGTGTAATGAAGGTGTTACAACGAATGACACAGATGTAATGGATTTCTCCCGTTGACCGACCGCCTGTTCTAGTGGTGAGGTTTCCTGAGCCATGACTGCCCACTGCGCCCATGTCGCGGCAGGGGCAGCGCAGACGTGTGACAGCCACCGTGCCCCTCCGCAAACCATGGAAGAGAGAGCTTCCATCCGTTGATACCACTGTCCTTGCGCTACAATTGTTTCAGCAAGATGAATTTTCTGCGCCAGTCGAAGCCCAGATCCCACGCCGATAATTCTCCCCGCCTCCGGTGCAGTGGAGGGGGCCGACTCTCGGAGAGGCATCTCCATGCGTCGCGAGCCAAAACGTGAGTCAGTGGTCTGCGCACCGCCGGTCTGCGCACCTCCGGCCTGCGCACCGCCGGGCTGCTCACCTCCGGCCTGCGCACCGCCGGGCTGCTCAAGGCTCGTCCGCCTGGTGTTGGAGTGGTCAAGGCAAATGAGTTGCGTGGTGATCGGACTCTCGAGAATCACGGCCTCCGCGTGATAAAAACGAGAAAGACAAGTGAGATCGTGAAGGGCAGACTGCAGCCGCTCCCGCCGTGAAAGCGCAAGGGAGTCTCCCTTTTCGCGCCACACCTGCCACCGCAGCACCGCTTGCCGAACATCCACTCTGAAAGAGTTCCACACCGGGCTAGTACATGCGGCGGTGAGGGCTGCGACGTCGCGGCGAGTCTCGCAGGAAGATGGCATGAGCCCTGTCTCACCAAGGGCTTCGATCTGCCGACGTGCGGTCTGATATGTCGCAAGGGACTCTGTCAGCATCTCACGTAGCGGTGGCGTCATCCATTCGAGCGCTAGTGGCACAATATGTGGGCGAAGCGACAATGCGCCTTCAAGTACACACTCCCAAAAGAGGCGGATGTCTCCCCTCTCATTGCCCGCCGCCGGCAGATGAGCCAACGAGTCCACGGGAGGACTCACGGTGGCACCTGCGCTGGGGCTTCGAGGCGGAGTAAAGGATGAATCCGACGATGAATTTACCGATGAATTTATCGGCGGATTGATTGAGCGGGCTCCCGTCAAGCTTGCTAACGTATTCGACATCGTGTTCACGACTGAGGGCGGTGCCTCATTGGGCGCACGAGTCTCCCCGTCACTCGGGGGCACTGCGACACTGACCCGGGTCGCCGGGTCGAGAAAAGCAGACGTCACCCGAGATATCCACGACGTTAGATGCGCCAACTCTTCTGCGGTACTCATTTCTCGGACCAAGCGCGTGCGAACGGACCCGACTGTCTCACCGTCCCTCCAGAACAGGTGACGAGTCAACCGGAGGGTTTCTGCGATCCGGCGTATCGGCATATCGCCTGATATCGGTCGGCCAACGAGGTGTTCAAGTCTGCTGCTCGCCGTGACAACAGCTTCACACGCGGCGAGTACATCGCCAACCTCAAGCGGAACGTCCGATGATTCGCCAACCCCCCGCCACGGGATATCCAGTATCGGCCCGCCGCGGTCTGTCAGCGCGTGATACGCGTCATGACTGTCTCGAAGCATTTCAGCCCACCGCTGTGGGGTTGCGGGATCGTTGCGCGTCTCATCGGTGATCTGGAGGGTGTGGATCGCACTGGCGAGCGCACCGGTGTCGAGCCCACTGGGTACGACACAGGCGCGTGTCATCAGCTCAGATACGGGCATCGCGAACGGACCCTGTGGGGTTGCAAGTGCGACGGCGGTGTCATGGAGGCGTCGCATCTCGCGTGTGTGCTCTTGTGTGAGCGCACGCATCTCCCGCTGGCGCTCGGCGGTGATATACTCCGGTGTCGGAACCCGGCGACTGGCGACCATGGCGCCAAGGCGTTGGGCGATCGCATCCTTGCTGTCGTGCGGGCCGTACAGCTGCAGTGTCACGCGATCCAGTCCGTCATCAACCAATCGTTGATAAACGACATCCAGTGCCGCTTGCTTTTGGGCAACGAAGAGCACCCGCTCTCCACGGCGGAGGACTTCCGCAATCAGATTGACAATCGTTTGACTTTTCCCAGTCCCCGGTGGGCCAACAATCACGCTTGACTGCGGCTCATCGGGACGCGGTTCTACAATGTCCCAGATCGCACGGTGTTGCGTGCTATCCGCATCCCGCACAATCGGCGGGGCCCATCGCCCAGTCTGAGGGTGGGGCAGATCGAGCGAATTCGTCGACGCAGGACGTGTGAGCCAGTCCGCAGGAGCGCTCCGGGCGTCCGCGTCCCCAAGCAGCTCAGCTAATGGCGGACTAATCAGCCCCGTCGTCGGCCAAATATCAGGGTCAAGGTCTTTCCACATGCGGACCAAGCCAAAACGCAGCTCGGCGAGGACCACTTCTCGCCGCAAACGCCACGTCGGCGCATGGCGCGACAGCCAGTCGTCAATCCGATCCCAGTAGCGTTCGAGCGACTCTTGGTCCTCAATGTCAGGGAGCATTGCCCCAATTTGCCGAACACATCGCTCCCGAAATGAAAGGTTGATGGTTGGATCTTCGGTCCCTCGCGTCAAGCGGAGTGTCACCGCACCATTCGGGCGTTCACTCAACCCACCCGTGTCACGGCGAAGCTGGACTTGAAGCAGGAGGAGTGGAGCACGCCGAACCTCCCCCTCCGAAGGCCGACTCATTCGCTCCCAAGCCGTTGCCCATGGATCCTCTTCCTCGCCGGCGGTTTCGTTTCCCTGCGCCCCATTCTCCGGTTGCCCATTCTCCTGCGTCCCATTCTCCGGCTGCCTATTCCCTTGTTGCGTGCTCCCATGCTCCCTGTCTTCTTGGTATCTATCGTCTTTCAGAGCGTTAGCGACGTGCTCTTGTTCTCTATCTCCCTTGGTGCCGGGGGTGACAAGACGGGGTGTTTGATGAGCGTTTTCCGCAGTCCTGGAGTTATCATCCGCCCCGGACTGGGGAACGCCTACCGATGGGGTGACATGAGGGGTGACATGAGGGGTGACATGGGGGGTTACATGAGGGGTGACAGAAGGAGGGGCTTCGAGGTTGCCCTTCCTTCCAAGCAGCGAGCCAGCGGTGCCCTCTCTCCCCGCCTCCCCTCTATCTATCCCGGCTCCATCTGCGTCAGCGATAATCCTAGGCTGGGGAACCACGGCCTCCGCCTGATGCGAGGGAGCGACGCCCTCAAGTCTTGGGGCAGGGTGCAGCCGGGCCACAGGACCTGTACTCTCCTTCCATTCGAGTACACCGAAGCACAAGTGGAGCGTCTGGATCCCTGTCTCGGCGGCTTCTGTCTTGCTGCGCCCCATGACCTTGGTCAGGATGGGCTCCAGCTCGGTTGTCAGGACTCCAAAGCGAATCCCTCCGTCTGTGTGAAAATCCTTGGTCGGTTCAAGCGGACATGCCATTCCGTCGAGAGAAATGTTCTGCGCACGGGCCGCCTCGTTCCGGCGATCTTGAAGCACCTCCGCCGGGTTGCGATAGATGAAGCCCCCGAGCGATGCTTCCCCAGTCCCCGCCGTGCTGTCGATTCCATGACCAAGCCCCGCACTATCACTAGAGCCCGCACCAGCCCGAAAACCGAACTCAGGGCCAGCACCCGCACTCGGGCTGGAACCAGAAAGAGGAGGCGCTCCTAAGGCATCCGCAGAGCCATCCCCGCACCCATCCAGAGAAACAGCCGGGGATCCATCCATAGAGATCGCCGTAGAAGCAGATGTAGAGCCAGCTGGAGAACCATCCGTGGAGATAGCCCTAGAGCCAGCCATAGGAAGAGGTCCAGCCCCCAAGTCGGCACCAAGACCAGAACCTCCGCGAACACCACCGGCCGCCGCCCCAGATTTCCCGCTCTTGGACGACCCCCCACGAGTCTTCCCGACACTCACTCCCTCCACAGGCTCTAACCCGCAACACCACGGACTAAAATCCGTTGGCTCCCGCAGTTGGCTAAATAGCCAGCTAGACGGGGTATCCACCAGCTGCTGTGGAAGCCCAGCCGAGGCCCGCTGGGGGGGAAGACTAATCAATGGACTTCGCGCCGTTAAATCCAGCAAGCGGGCTCGCAAGCGATCCATCGCATCGGCCCACCTCGTCGGAGTATTCATCACCCCCACTAGTCCCTGTCGGTCGTTCTCCAGTCCGTCCCTCAATGCCACCAGCTCCGCAGTAGAGACTTCCGTTGAGTTTTCCGCCGAGTCTTCCGTCGAGTCTTCCGTCGAGTCTTCCGTCGAGTCTTCCGTCGAGTCTTCCGTCGAGTCTTCCGTTGAGTTTTCCGCCGAGTCTTCCGTCGAGTCTTCCGTCGAGTCTTCCGTCGAGTCTTCCGTCGAGTCTTCCGTCGAGTCTTCCGTCGAGTCTTCCGTCGAGTCTTCTCCCAAATCTTTTCCGGA
>Ga0163144_10003358_pt1 | contig 36475 bp, 38 predicted proteins | sample OliLak19BULKMAT1_FD_123175 | JGI IMG/M metagenome (GOLD analysis project Ga0163144, IMG submission 123175) | Freshwater microbial mat bacterial communities from Lake Vanda, McMurdo Dry Valleys, Antarctica - Oligotrophic Lake LV.19.BULKMAT1 | ecosystem: Environmental > Aquatic > Freshwater >...
CGAACCATCGACGCCGTGATCGAAGAAACAGGCAGGATCGTGAAAGCCATCAGCCCGACCGAATGCAGCAACTACATCGTCGGAGCGGGATATGCTTCCACCAAAATATGAAACGCTCTAGGCGACAAGCCTCCCCCCAAGCCTCCCCGGATCCTTCACGCGGCAACGCCCGACAGCTGGCTCACCCGCGGATCCCGGACCCAGAAAAAATGAGAAAAACAATGTACGGTCTGATCAAAACCTCGAAACTCGAAACCCTCCACTTCCTGGGTTCATTCACCATCGCCTTCTTCAGTGTTGCGGCTGTGCTTTACGTGATGGCGACGGTCATCGTCAGCGGCGGGGTCGCCTGAACCTTCCCCGCGGCCTGACAAGGCCAGCCAAAAAACCGGCCAGCCGCTCCCCCGGCTGGCCGGTTTCATTTTTGAGGCGAGGAGAGAAGTTCATCCACCGCCGCGATCGACGAGACCAGTCGCTGCTCCGGCTCGCCGCCGATCCGCGTGAAGCGGACCTTGCGTTTCACCAGCTCTGCTTCGGAGGAGCGATGGAATTTCCGCCGGTCTTCCGGATCACCGAAATACCGCACGCCGTCCCGCACCCAGGGCAGGTCGATGTCGCAGAGCAGGTAGAGATCGGGATAATCGCTGAAGCGATCGAACCATTTGTCATGCCCGCCTGCCAGCGTATCGGACCAGACAGCGGTAAGCACCGGATCGGTATCCTCGAACAGCACGCGATTGGCCTGGCGCTCGGCTTCGCGTCTCAGCTTCAGATGTCCCCTGGCGATCTTCAGCATGTCCTGCTTCGAGCAGGCGTTCTGCCCGTGAATCTCGGTGTAGGTGCGGCCATATTCGGGGGCGACCACGGTGCCAAAATGCCGGGCCAGCAGGTTGGCCAGCGTCGTCTTGCCTGTCGATTCCGCGCCGAACAGCGTCACGCGCCGCAGCCCGGCCGTCTTCGTCGCGCTCATTCAGCCACTATCCCCGACGCCCGCCTGTCTGCGCATTTCCCGCCGCCACTCCCACCATCCCCAGAAGGCGTTGACGAAAAAGAACGCGTAGAGAGCCGTATAAAGCCAGAGTTGCTGGCTTCCATAGACGAAGACCGAAATTGCGTTGATCGCGATCCAGACTGGCCAGTTTTCGATCCGCTTGAGGCTGAGCAGCAGCTGGGCCACGACGCTGAGCGCAAGAATGGCCGCGTCCGGCAGCGCCATCCTTGCGTCGGTCAGGGCTTCCAGCCCCCAGGCGCCCAACCCCGCCACGGCCAGCGCAAGTCCGCAGGCGCCGAGAACGCCAACCACCGGCGTCGACCTGATCGGCGGGGCCTGATTCTGATCGCCCCGGATCCAGTACCACCAGCCATAGACCAACGCCGCAATGAAGATCGGCTGGAGGACGGCGCTTGAATAGAGCCCCGCCCGCCAGAACACGAAAAAGCCCAGGCTGACGCCAGCCAGTCCCGTCGGAAACTGCCAAAGGCTCCGTTTCACGGACAGGATCACCGACAACAACGTGAACGCCGTCGCCGCAATCTCCAGCGGATCGGTCATCAAAGGTTCCGGCTCTCCCCGCCGGGAACCTGCCGTGCGCCGGGCATGGCTGCAATGGTGGGCGACAAAGCGCCTTTCGATAACCCTCTGGCGCCCATTCACCTGTTGCATCGGCTCAAACAGGGCTAGAGATCGCCGCATGAACGACGCCTTGCCGGCATCCGACATTCCGAGGGTCAGGACCGGGCCGGTTAAGCCCGGCCCCTGGCGGATCGCGGACATCGTCGACGGCCGCAAACTGCGCATCCAGCTGACCGCCGCCGCCCTCGACAACGGCTCGGACCCGATCGCCCAGCGCAAGCGGGCGCTCGACCTGATCCACGCAGCGCTGTTCCGTGGCCGCATGATCGCGCAGGACCGGCTGGAGGAGGGGGCCGATGGCCTCGACACAGCCGGTCTGATGTCAGGGGTCATGGATGAGGCGCTGTCGGCGCTCTACGACTTCACGGTCGTCCACATCTTCCGCGCCCACAACCCGACCGAGGCTGAACGCATGGCGGTGGTCGCCGTCGGCGGTTACGGCCGCAACCTTCTGGCGCCATCGTCTGACGTCGATCTCCTGTTCGTCCGCAATCACAAGCAGACGGCATGGGCCGAAAGCGTGATCGAATACATGCTCTATGCCCTGTGGGACATGGGCCTGAAGGTCGGCCACGCGTTCCGCACCATCGACGAATGCGTCAAGCTGTCGAAGGAAGACGTCACAATCCGCACCTCCATCCTCGACAGGCGTTTCCTGTTCGGCGACAGCAGCGTCTTCGAGAAGCTCAATGAGCGGTTCCAGAAGGACGTGATCGCCGGCCGCGGTGCGGAGTTCGTCGCCGCCAAGCTGCAGGAACGCGCCGACCGTCACGCGCGCGAGGGCGATTCACGCTACCGCGTCGAACCGAATGTGAAAGACGGCAAGGGCGGGCTGCGGGACTTGCAGACCCTGTTCTGGCTCGCCAAATACATCCACGGCGGATCCAGCCTGCAGGAAGTGCTCGACAACGCAGCCTTCTCGCCAGCCGACAAGGCGATCTTCATGCGCGAGGCGCGCTTTCTCTGGACGGTGCGCTGCCATCTCCACTTCCTCACCGGCCGTCCGGAAGAACGCCTGTCCTTCGACCTCCAGCCGGAGATGGCGCGGCGCCTCGGCTATACCGAACGCAACAACGCAACCGCCGTCGAGCGCTTCATGAAGCGCTACTTTCTCGCCGCCAAGGAAGTCGGCGCACTCACCCGCATTCTCTGCTCCAAGCTCGAGGTCGAGGAGAAGAAGCGGCCCGCCGGCCTGATGTGGATGAAGGCGCAGGCCTCGGCCAAGCCGATGAAGGAAGAAGGCTTTGCCATGGATGGCGGGCGCCTCACCATCACCAACCCGGATATGTTTTCCGCCGACACGCGCAAGCTGATGCGCCTCTTCTGGCTGGCGAACGAGCGTCAGGTCGAGATTCATCCAGATGCGATGACCGCGGCACGTCGCTCGCTGTGGGCGGTGACGCGCCAGGCGCGCAATGACGAAGAATCGCGGGCGATGTTCCTCGACATCGTGGCCGGCAAGAATCATCCCGGGCGCGTGCTGCCGCTGATGAACGAGACAGGCGTCCTCGGCCGCTTCCTCCCGGAGTTCGGCCGCATCGTCGGCCAGACGCAGTTCAACATGTACCACCACTTCACGGTCGACGAGCACACGCTGATGGCCGTGGTCACCATCCATGACATCGAACGCGGGCTGGAGAAGGAACAACATCCGCTTTCGACCGAGATCTTTCCCAAGATCCTCAACCGCCGGGCGCTCTATCTCGCCATGCTCCTGCATGACACGGGCAAGGGAAAGGGCGACCAGCAGATCGAGGGCGCAAAACAGGCGCGCTCAGCCGCCCTCCGTCTTGGCATCCCCGAAGACGAGGCCGAACTCATCGCCTGGCTGGTCGGCAACCATCTCGAGATGAGCGACACCGCCCAGCGTCGCGACATCTCTGATCCACAGACGATCTCGCGTTTCGCCGAAAGGGTCGGCAATCTTGAACGGCTGCGCCTTCTGCTGATCCTTACTGTGGCCGACATCCGCGCGGTCGGCCCTGGCGTTTGGAATGGCTGGAAGGGACAGCTCCTCCGTGATCTCTACTTCTCGACCGAAGCCGCACTGCGGGGCGGCCGTACCGACGAGCACAGCGTCCGCGCGCACCTGTCTGAGCGCGCCGAGCATGCGCGCCGCGTTCTCTCCGATCGTATTGGCCCGACGCCCCAGCTGGCGGCGGTCGAAGGTGCCTACTGGATCAGCTTCACGCCCGAGGCGCAGGCTCGCCATGTCGACGTGCTGGCCAAAGGCGCGGGACAGCCCATCATTGTTTCGGCGTGGGTGGACAAGGGCCGGTCGGCGACCGAGCTTCTGGTCTCCGCCCCCGACAGGCCGGGACTCTTCGCTGATCTCTGCGCCACGCTCAGCGCATCCGGCGCAAACATCGTCGCCGCCCACCTCTACGACGCCGGCGAAGGCCGCGTGCTCGACGTGTTCGACATCCAGGATCTGCGCGGCCTGCCCATGGGCGCGGATCACCCGAACGCGCTCGACAGGCTGATCGACGATCTCAAGCTGGCTGCGGCAGGCGGCGATGGCGTCAAGCGGCCGGGCCGCGCGCCAGCGCCCACGCGGCGCCATGCGGCTTTCATCATCTCGCCACTTGTGCGGATCGATCGCCAGGCCTCGGCCGACCACACCGTGATTGAGGTCTCAGGCCGCGACCGGATGGGTCTGCTCCACGAGATCGCGCGGCAGCTTGCGGATTCCAACATCTCGATCCGTTCCGCACATGTCGGCGCTTACGGAGAGCGGGTGCACGATGTCTTCTATGTCGAGATGCTGGAGGGTGGTCCCATGCCCGAAGCGCTCGACGAGCCGCTGACCCAGCGTCTGGTCGAAGTCCTGCGTTCCCACTCCCCGAATGCGCCGCGCATTCCTGCACACACGCTGGCGCGCGCGCCTGCCTCCTTCAACCGCTAGGCCGGACGCACCCCGCATGTCCCTTGCGCGCAACGTGTTCGTGCAGACCTTTTTCACGCTCGGCAGCCGCGTGCTGGGTTTCGCTCGCGACCTTGCCCTCAATGCGCGCTTCGGCGGGCAGGGACCACTGATGGATGCCTGGGCCACCGCCCAGATGCTTCCCAACCTGTTCCGCCGCCTTTTCGCCGAGGGCGCCTTCGCCCAGGGCTTCGTCCCCGTCTTCGCCGCGGCCCGCGCGCAGGAGGGGGAGGTTGCCGCCGACCGCATGGCGTCTCAAGCGATGGCGTTCATCATGACGGTGGTGGCGCTCGTTACCATCGGCATCGAGGTTGGGATGCCGTGGATCATGCCGTTCCTGCTGTCCGCCTATGTCGACGATCCCGAAACGCTGGCGACCGCGACGCTGATGGCGCAGCTCGCCATGCCCTATCTTGTGTTCATGACGCTCGCGGCGCTTCTGTCGGGCGTACTCAACACGTTGGGCCGCTTCGCGCTCACGGCTGCGGCCCCCATCATGCTCAATATCTGCACAATCATCCCGCTGGTGGTGGCACCGACCGACCAGCAAGCGGCAGAGTGGGCCGCGATCGCAGTCACGGTGTCCGGGTTCCTTCAGTGCGCGCTGCTCTGGTGGGGAGCGCGAAAGCTTGGCGTCGATCTCCGTGTCGGACTGCCCGTGCTGGGCAAGGGCGTGCGGCGGATGCTTGCGATAGCGGTTCCCGGGGCGATCGCGGGCGGCGCGCTGCAGGTATCCTCGCTGGTCACGCAGGCGCTGTCGGGCTCGGATGAAGGCGCGCGCAGCGTGCTCTACAATTCCGACCGTCTCTACCAGCTGCCGCTCGGGCTCATTGGTGTGGCTGTGGGCCTCGCCCTCGTGCCGCGCCTGTCGCGGCACTTTGCCGAGAACGATCACGCAGGCGCCGCGCGTACGATGGACGACGGCATCGGCCTCTCCATGGCTTTCACCCTGCCGGCTGCAGTTGCGCTTCTGATCATGCCATTCTTCATCATCGACGCCACCGTCACCCGCGGGGCATTCACCGCGGCGGACGCCCAGCGCACGGCGGAAGTGCTGCGCCAGTTTGCGTGGGGCGTTCCCGCCTTTGTGCTGGCCAAGGTGTTCACGCCGCCGTTTTTCGCGCGCCAGAAATCCAAGCGGCCGATGCAGTTCTCACTGATCTCGGTCGGCATAACCGTGGTCGTTGGCGCCGCGCTCTGGCACTGGCTGCCGACGCAGGGTATCGACGGAACCATCGGCCTCGGCAGCGCGACCTCGTTCGGCGCGTGGGTCAACATTTTCCTGCTCGCCGGCGCACTGGCGCGCGAGCGGGCGTACACGATGGGCGCGGCGGTCTGGAAGCGCATGATCCGCCTTATGATGGCCAGCGTCCTGATGGGCGTCTTCGCGGGCGTGTGCGCCTGGCAGTATCCGCTCCTGACGGAGCTGATGTGGACGAAGGAAGTCGCCGTCCTTGTGGTGATCGTTCTCGGCGTCGTGATCTATGGCCTCGCCGCCCTCGCGCTCCGCGCAGTGACACTGGCCGAAATCAAGGGCGCGCTGCGCCGCGAGAAGGGCGTCGCCGGGGTTCCGTCTGGCGGCGAGGGCTGATAAGTCCGCCCGCATGTCAGACCTGAAACCAGTCGAGTATTCCGGCCCGAAACGCGTCTTTTCCGGCGTGCAGCCATCAGGCAGCCTGCACCTCGGCAACTATCTCGGCGCGCTGGTGAAGTTCGTCGCGATGCAGGAGGCGTATCCTTGCATCTTCTGCGTCGTCGATCTCCACGCGATCACCGTCCCGCAGGACCCGAAACTGCTGGCGGCGCAGACGCGCGAGATCGCCGCCGCCTATCTCGCAGCCGGCGTCGATCCTTCGAAAGCCATCATCTTCGCGCAGTCCTCCGTGCCGGCCCACTCTGAGCTTGGCTGGATCTTCAACTGTGTCGCCCGCATGGGCTGGGTCGAGCGCATGACGCAGTTCAAGGACAAGTCGACAGGCAAGGACGCCGAGAACATCTCCGTCGGCCTGTTCGACTATCCGGTACTGCAGGCCGCCGATATCCTGGCCTACAAGGCCACGCACGTGCCGGTAGGCGAAGACCAGAAGCAGCATCTCGAACTCAGCCGCGATATCGCGGCCAGGTTCAACCGCGACTTCAACGCGCCGGGCTTCTTCCCACTGCCCGAGCCGATCTATCAGGGACCTGGCGCGAAGATCATGTCGCTGAAGGACGGCACGAAGAAGATGTCGAAATCCGATCCGTCCGATGCATCCCGCATCAACCTGCTCGACACCCCCGATGACATCGCCAAGAAGATCAAGCGCGCGACGAGCGACAGTGATCTGCTTCCCCCTGACGTGAAGGGACTTGGGGGAAGGGCGGAAGCCGCCAACCTTGTCGGCATCTATGCCGTTCTCAGTGGCCAGGCCGAACAGCAGGTCCTCGACGAATTCGGCGGCCATGGCTTTGGCAGGTTCAAGCCGGCGCTCGCTGATCTGGCTGTGGCAAAGCTCGGGCCGGTCGCCGACACCATGCGCCGCCTGATGAACGATCCCGCAGAAGTCGACCGCGTGCTCAGGGATGGCGGCGAAAGGGCCAACGCGATCGCCGCGCCGGTCATGGACGAGGTTCGCCGCGTCATCGGATTCTGGCGGCCATGATGCGCACCCTCATCGCCATCGCTCTGACGTCTCTTGCCGCTGCCTGCAGCGGGGGCCAGACCGAAAGCCTTACCATCGAAAACGCCAGCTACCGGCCGCCGCTGGTGGAGAGGGGCGTCGGGGTCGCCTATTTTTCGATCACCTCGAGTATCGCTGACCGCATTTCAGGCGTGTCGTCCCCTCAGGCAAAGGCAGTCGAGATTCACGAATCGACCTCCGTCGGGGGAATGGCGGGCATGGACAGGCTTGATGGCGTCGATCTACCGGCAGGAAAAACCGTCACATTCGGTCCCGGCGGACTGCATCTGATGGTGATTGAGCCACAAAACGCATCGGCGAATGCCACATTTCCGATTCAAATCGCGTTAGAGTCGGGGCGCGTCGAGACGATTTCGTTTGCTGGCGTACCTTCGCCCTGAGGCTCCGGTAACGGCGCATAAAGGATTGTTGGGTTGAGGTTAATGACAGGCTCATTCAGGGTCTGACGACGCTAGCCGGGGCTGGGCGATGTCTGTTCTGAAACTCCGCCGCGACATGGTCGTGGCCGACGACGAGCCGCCCGCCGCCAAGGCTGGCGAGACTGATCGTCCATTCCCGCTCCGCAGGCTCGACGCCGAACTTGAGCCCGAGGACGTTGTCGAGGGCACGCTGGTCGATCAGGAAGTCGAAGCAGAGGCGGAGGCATCTTCCAACCGCCAACACAAGACGCTCGGCCAGCACATCCGGTTCTGGTTCCACACCATCGCGATCGTTGCGGTGCTCGGCGCTTATCCAACGCTGGTCGTCGCCGCGAGCGATGTGGGTGATCGCGATTTCAATCGCCTCGTCAATCGCGCCGACTGGGCCGCTCCGTGGGTGGGCGGCGTCTCGACGCTGATGGAAAATCATTTCAACGAGCTCGGCTGGGCGCCGGACGCCGCGCCCTGGGATCCGATGGCGCGCCTCACGGCGAAGCCCGCCTACCAGGCCGCGATGGCCGAGGCGCTGGGCGATGTCATTCGCACGGCCGATGCGCGCGCCAACGCAGGCGGCCAGCCCGACATCGACCTGGCCGCCGCGGCACGGCTTGTGAACGCTGAGTCGACAGCCATCCAGCTGCGCGCCGCACGCGATGCGCTGGTGAACCATGATCGCCGCCTGCGCCGTCGCGACGCCGTCACCGACCTCTCTGCAACTCAGGTTGCCGAGCAGCTCACACTCATAACCGCCTGGGCCGCCGCCAGCCAGAATGCCATCGTCACCTCGGCCACCGCAATCGGCGGCAGCCCGATGGACGAGGAGGCGACGCGCGCCGTCTATGCCGCCAAGGGCCGCGCCACCGTCTCATGGCTCCTGCTCGCCTCGATCCAGTGGCCGGCCAGCGCTGAAGCGGCAAAGGCGCGCGATGCGGCCCTCAACGCCTGGCGCGACGTCGCCGAATTCCATCCCCTGATCGTGTTCAACGGCGATGCAGATGGCTCGCTCTTCGGCAATCATGCCGCCTCGATGAGCTTCCTCATCGCGCGGGGCGAGGCAGCCACGGCATCGCTTCTCGGCATTGTGAACGCCTCGGCTGCGCCGCCGTCCGAGACGACGCCTGCCGCCGCCCCCGGCACGGTGCCCTGATCGTGCGGTCGCAGGGTCAAGCTTGACCTGACCTGCACAACGGCGCCTGATCAGCTCATGACAAGCGTGTCACGAAAATTTCTCGCCGTATCCGACGAGACGGAGGAGTGCGTCAGCGCGCTGCTGTTCGCCGCGATGCGGGCGAAGGCGGTCGGCGCGGGCATGGTGATCCTGCGTTGCGCCCGCGTGCCCGGGCTCGGCGGCTGGGTGGGTCTCGACAAGGAGATCAGTCAGGACGCAATCGATTCCGCGCGCCTGAAAGCCGTCCGCCACGCCAGCGTTCTGGAAGAAAGGGTCGGCCTCAAGGCCGAGATCGTGATCAGCGAGGAGGAACCCGTTGATGCGATCCGCGACCTCGTCCGGGACGATCCTGCGATCAAGGTGCTGATCCTTGCCTCCGCTTCGGGGTGGCGGCCCGGTCCGCTGGTATCCCGCCTTGCCAAGGGAAAGCCCATCGCCAACCGCCCGATCGCGGTTACAGTAATCCCGGGCGGCATGAGCGAGGAACAGCTGGCGGAGATCGGCGGCCTCTCAGGGTGAAGGCCTGTCCGGGTCGCCCGTTGCGACTTCGGAATTGCACACGGCTCGCGGCGGGGCCATGTAGCGTGAAGAGAAGGCGGTACCCCGATGTTCATCCAGACGCAGCCCACGCCCAACCCGGCGACGCTGAAATTCCTGCCAGGACAGGAGGTTTCGCCGTCCACACCTTATGAATTCGCCACGCAGGATGAGGCAGTCGCATCTCCGCTCGCCTTCGCCCTGTTCAGCGTCAGCGGGGTCGCAGGCGTCTTTTTCGGATCGGATTTCGTCTCCATAACCAAGTCAGAAGACGCCGACTGGTCCGTCGTGAAGCCGCAGGCGCTGGCCGCGATCATGGACCATTTCGTCTCCGGCGCGCCCTTGCTGGCTGACGCAGCCCCCGGCGCCCGGCCGCCCGAAGGCGAGGACGACATCGTCTATGAAGGCGAGACCGCCGAGATCGTCGCCGAGATCAAGGAGCTTATCGCCACGCGCGTGCGCCCGGCCGTCGCCAATGATGGCGGCGATATCATCTTCAAGCGCTTCGATGCGGATACCGGCATTGTCTATCTCGCGATGCGCGGCGCTTGTTCGGGCTGTCCGTCGTCCGCAATGACGCTGAAGTCGGGCGTCGAAAACCTGCTGCGCCACTACGTGCCCGAGGTCACTGCCGTCGAGGCCGCAGCCTGATGGGCAAGCCGATCGGAGATGCGGATCTCGATCTGATCTTCCGCACAGCACGCACACGGCGCGGCTGGACCGGGGAAGCGACGCCCGAGGTGCTGATCCGCGCCACCTACGATCTCCTCAAGATGGCACCGACCGCATCGAACATCGGCCCCGCACGCTTCATGTTCGTGCGCTCTCCCGAAGCCAAGGCGCGCCTCGCGCCACATCTGGACGAGGGCAACCTCGCGCAGACGCGGACCGCGCCGTGGACGGCCATCGTCGCCTACGACCTCGCCTTTGCCGATCACCTCGGCAAGTTGATCCCGCACGCGCCCAGCGCCAGGGACTGGTTCGCCGGCGCGGAAAAGACCGAATGGAACGCAATCCAGTCGGGAACGCTGCAGGGCGCCTATCTCATCATCGCGGCGCGCTCACTCGGTCTCGACTGCGGCCCGATGAGCGGTTTCAGCCGAGAGGGTGTCGACGCGGAATTCTTCGCAGATGATCCCGTGACGAAATCCTGGCGCTCGAACTTCCTCGTCAATATCGGCCGTGGCGATGATGCGCGGCTGCGCCCCCGCGCGCCGCGCCTTGATTTCGACGACGCCTGCCGGATCGTGTGATGCTCATTCTCGGTATCAACACTGTCGCCGACGCCTGCGAAGCGGCGCTCGTGCGCGACGGCGCAGTGCTTGCCGAGCGCTCAGAGCCGATGAACCAGGGCCATGACGCGCGGCTTGCGCCGGTCGTGGAGCAACTCATGCGCGAGACAGGCCTCGCCTTTGGCGACCTTCACCGCGTCGCCGTGATTGTCGGTCCTGGTTCGTTCACAGGCGTGCGCGTCGGCGTCGCGTTTGCGAGGGGTCTGTCGCTTGCGCTCGAAGTTCCAGCGGTCGGCGTCACGAGCCTCGAGGCCATCGATTGCCTGCCGCACCTTGGTTACATTCTTGGCCTGTTGCCCGCCAAGCGCCGTCCGCCGCATCGTACATGGTGGGGCCAGCTGATCGACGCGGGCAGAGGCGGCGCGGAACCCTTCGAGGCTGGCGAGGATGAACTGATCGCGCTCGCTGCCGGAACCGATGCTGTCTGCGGCGGGCTGGACGACTTGCCCAACCTGGGGCGGCGACAGATCGCCGGAGCACCATCCGCCAGTGCGGCTGCACTTTTCGCGGCGCGCATGGCGGCCAGCGATCTGCCTCCGCCGCGGCCGGCCTATGTCCGCGAGCCCGATGCGACGCCCATGCCGCGACCCGCATCACCGGCCGGACAATGACGATCCGCCCTGCCGCGCTTGCTGACGCCGCCGACCTCTCCCGGATCCACACCGCCTCCTTCGACGATGGCTGGACTGCGGAAGATTTCACCGGCTGGCTTTCGCGTGCGGAAGGCATAGCTGTGTTGGCCATCCGCGAACGCGAAACAGTCGCATTCGGCCTTGCACTGGAAGCTGGTGCAGACGCGGAACTCCTGACGATCGCCACCGATCTGGCCCAACGCCGATCGGGATGGGGCATGCAAGTCTTTCAAGCCCTCGATGCGGAGGCGCAAGCCCGTGGCCTCGCGCGCTGGATTCTCGAAGTGGCGCGCAACAACGTTGCGGCCCAGGGGCTCTACAAGTCTCACGGATTCGTGGAAATCGGCGTCCGGAAGGCCTACTATAAGACAGCCGAGGGCCGCGTGGATGCGCTCGTCATGTCCCGCAGGGTCGGTTCCGACGGTGGACAGGACGGCGCCTGAGACGCATATGTTCCCGCGGTCCGGTAATGTTCGGCTTTGGGGCCTGGCGTTCTGAGAGGAGATCTCGCGTGATCGAGCAGAGGTGCATCGAGAAAGGCCTGCGCATGACCGAGCAGCGCCGCGTGATCGCGCGCGTGCTCAGCCAGGCCGAAGACCATCCGGACGCAGAGGAACTGCACCGCCGCGCCGCCGCCGTGGACGCCAACATCTCGCTCGCCACGGTCTATCGCACGGTGAAGCTGTTCGAGGATTCCGGCATCATCGAGCGTCACGATTTCCGCGATGGCCGCTCCCGCTACGAAGAGGCGCCGGACGAACACCACGACCACCTCATCGACGCCAAGAGCGGCGCCGTGGTCGAGTTCAAGTCGGAAGAGATCGAGAAGCTGCAGATCGAGATCGCGCGCAAGCTTGGCTACCGCCTGATCGATCACCGGCTCGAACTCTATGGTGTCCCGCTCACCGAGGACGAGAAGAAGTAAGTGTCCGAACCAAAGCCCCCCAAGGGTCTCTTCATCAAGACCTATGGCTGTCAGGCGAATGTCTACGATAGCGAGCGCATGCGCGACGTCCTGGCGCCGCTTGGCTACACGCCGGTGGATTCAGCTGAGGCGGCTGATCTCGTCGTGCTTAACACCTGCCACATCCGCGAGAAAGCGACGGAAAAAGTCTTCTCCGAACTTGGCCGCCTGAAGGACATGAAACAGCTCAGCGGCGGCACCATGCGCATCGCCGTCGCCGGTTGCGTAGCCCAGGCGGAGGGTGAGGAGATCATGCGCCGCCAGCCCGCCGTTGATATGGTGGTCGGCCCGCAATCCTATCACCGCCTGCCGGAAATGATCGCGCGCCTGTCGCGCCAGACCGGCGACGTTCTCGAGGTTGATTTCGCCGCCGAGGAAAAATTTGACGCCCTGCCGAAATCCCGTCAGGTCAGCGGCCCCTCGGCTTTCCTCGCAGTACAGGAAGGTTGCGACAAGTTCTGCACGTTCTGCGTCGTGCCCTACACGCGCGGCGCGGAGTTCTCGCGCAGCGCGGACGCGATCATGGCCGAGGCGCGCGAACTGGCGAGCAAGGGTGTTCGCGAGATCGTCCTGATCGGCCAGAACGTGAATGCGTGGCATGGCGCATCGCCCGCCATTGGGGGCGGGGGCGGCGCCTGGCGTCCCCCTGAGTGGAGATTGGGCGATCTGATCCGCCACGTCGCGCAGGTCGGGTTCGAACGCATCCGCTACATGACATCCCATCCGCGTGACATGAGTGACGATCTGATCGAGGCGCACCGCGATGTCGAAACCCTCTCGCCCTTCCTGCACCTGCCGGTCCAGGCGGGCTCGGACAGGATTCTCAAAGCCATGAACCGCCAGCACACGGCTGCGGACTATCTTCGCACCATCGAGCGTGTGCGAAAAGCGCGGCCGGACATCGCCTTCGCATCCGATTTCATCGTCGGCTTCCCCGGCGAGGGCGACAGGGATTTCGACGATACGCTGGCGCTGGTGAAGGCGGTCGGCTTTGCCCAGGCCTATTCGTTCAAGTATTCCCCGCGTCCAGGCACGCCGGCCGCCGGCATGCAGCTGCAGGTCGAAGAAGCGGTGAAGGAGGAACGCCTCGCCCGGCTTCAGGCGCTGATCAATGAACAGTCGCAGGCGTTCAACACCGCCACCGTCGGCCGCAAGCTTCCCGTCCTGTTCTCGCGCGTGGGCAAGCATGCAAAGCAAGTGCTCGGCTATTCACCCTATATGCAGTCCGTGCACGTCGAGAATGGCGCGCACCTGTTCGGCAGGATCGCCGAAATCGAGATCGTGGGCGCCAGCATGACCAGCCTCAGCGGTCGCGAGGGGACAACAGCAATGATGTCCGAGGAGGCCTCTGCTTGAGCCGGAAACCAACCCCGGTCCGCGGGCAGCGCTACACTGTTCCCGTCGCCAGCCAGAAAATGCTGCGCGACATCTGCGGTCCCGCGCATGCGAACCTGCAGTTGCTGGAACAGGCCTTCGCCGACGATGGCGTGCGCGTCGACAGCCAGGCCCAGAGCGGCGAGATCATCGTCACTGGCGAGGGCGCCGGTGCGCGGCTTGCCGCAGATTCGCTGCAGGCCTTCGCCCGTCGCATCGCCAATGGCGCGGAGCCCACGCCTGCCGAACTTGAAGCCGCCATCCGCCTCACCGCGAGCCCCGCTGCAACGACGGGAACTGGCGAAGTCATTCAGGGCCTGCGCAAGCCCGTGATGGCGCAGACGCCGGGCCAGCGCGCCTATCTCGACAAGCTGCGGCAGGACGATCTCGGCCTCGTCTTCGGCGTCGGCCCCGCCGGCACCGGCAAGACCTATCTCGCCGTGGCCATCGGCGCCGCCGAACTCAAGGCCGGCAAGCGCGACCGCCTCGTCGTCGCCCGTCCTGCTGTGGAGGCGGGTGAGAAGCTTGGCTTCCTCCCCGGCGCACTGGAGGAGAAAGTCGATCCCTACATGCTGCCGATCTGGGACGCGCTCAACGAATGCCTTGGCGCACAGGAGGTCGATCGTCGCAAGGAACGCCGCGAGATCGAGGTCGCACCGCTGGCCTTCATGCGCGGCCGCACGCTGAAGAATGCGTTCGTCATCATCGACGAGGCCCAGAACGCCACCGTGCCGCAGATGAAGATGGTGCTGACCCGCCTCGGTCGTGGTTCGCGCATGGTCGTCACCGGAGATCCCTCGCAGACCGACCTGCCGCCCAACACCAAGTCCGGTCTCGGCCACGCCATGTCGATCCTGAAGGGCGTGGAGGGCGTTGCCATCGAGCAACTGACGCGTGCAGACGTGGTGCGCCACGAACTCGTCGGCCGCATTATCGACGCCTACGACAAGGACTCAACGAAGAGCGCTGCGCGGGAGACCCCGCGCAAGTGAGCGACGCTCTCGTCAGCAACGGACTTTCGCTCGACCTCAGGATTGCCGATCCGCGCTGGGAGGCGCTGGGCGATCTTGATGCCCTGGCCGCTCACGTGCTGGGCTGCGCCGCGACCCGGATGAAGTCGGGTGGGGAACTGGCAATCCTGTTTACAGACGACACCGAAATGCGCGCCCTCAACAGGCAATGGCGGGAACTCGACAAACCGACGGACGTCCTGACATTTCCCTCCGGCCAGCCCGAAATTCCGGGTCAGCCTCAATACCTTGGCGATATCGCACTGGGATACCAAACGGCTCTTCGGGACGCTGAAATGATGCACAGGCCATTCGAGGGGCATGTCAGCCACCTTTTGATTCATGGCTTCCTGCATCTGCTTGGCTATGATCACATCGAAACGGAAGATGCGCAGGTGATGGAACCACTCGAAACTGAAATCCTGGCCAGCCTCGGCTGGCCCGATCCCTATGCCTCCGGTCCTTATGCCGGCGATCCCGAAGCCCATGACAGGGCGGGGGACTAACCCATGCCGAATGATGGAGAGCCTCCTCAGGGCGGATCCTTTCGCCAGCGCCTCGCCCGCCTGATCGCCGGGCAGGCCGGCAGCGTCCTGCCCGCGCCGACAGGCAGCACAGCCGTGACCGCGCCGACCGCAATTCGTCTGCGGCTCAAGGAGTTTGAGACCGCGACCGTGCGTGACGTCATGACGTCACGCATCGAGATCGCCGCAGTTGAGATCGATGCGACGCTCGGCGACCTGATGAACCTGTTCGTCATCGAAGCCCACTCGCGCATGCCGGTCTATCGCGACTCGCTGGATGAGCCTCTTGGCTTCGTCCACATCAAGGATGTCGTCGCTGAGGGGGTGCGCCGTGGCTGGACAGCCGAGACGCTGGCCTCGAAACCGCTCGACCGCCTCGTGCGCGAGATCATGTTCGTGCCCGAGTCGACCCCTTTGCCTGATCTGCTGGTTCGCATGCAGGCGAGTCGGATCCACATCGCGCTGGTGATCGACGAGTATGGCGGCACCGGCGGCATGGTCTGCCTCGAAGATCTGGTCGAACAGATCGTCGGCGACATCGAGGACGAGCATGACGAGGCGCCGCCGATGATCGCGCGCCGCGGCAAGTCGAGCTGGGAAGTCGCCGGCCTCGCCACGATCGAGGATGTCGTGCGCCAGACCGGCCTGCCTGTCCTTGTCGCCGATTTCGAAACCGAGGTCGACACGTTCGGCGGGCTCATCTCCGCAATCGCCGGCCGCGTGCCGGCGGTCGGCGAGACGATCGAGCATCCGCGCGGCCTGACCATCGAGATCATCGAGGCCGATCCGCGCCGTGTCATTCGCGCCAAGCTGCGCGGGCCCCGTGCGGCGCCATCCGTGCTTGCGGAAGGCAAGACCGCGGCGGTAGACCCTTGAGCGGCAGACTGGTGATCAGCCGCCGCCTGCGGTCGAGCGCCGGGCAAGGCGGGGAGGGGCGATGAGGGAACCACGCACAGGCGCTCCGCCACAACCCCATGGCCGTGGTCACATCCTCGCGCCAGCCTATCTCTGGGTAGCCGGGCTGCAGGGTTGGCGCGCGCTGGCCTTCTGCGCCGTGCTGGGCGCTATCTCAAACCTCGCGTTTCCGCCCTTCCACATATGGCCCGCGCTGGCGCTTGGCCTGTCGGGCCTGATCTGGATGCTCGACTCGGCGCGCCTGATGGAGCGGCCCCGGCGTGCAGCATTCTGGCGCGTCGCGGCCTTCGGCTTCGCCTACTATCTTGTGGGCCTGCACTGGATCGCCTGGGCCTTCCTCGTGAACCCCGGCTCGCACCTTGTTTTCATCTGGATGCCGCTGGTCGCGCTGCCCGGCATTCTCACCGCCATTCTCGCGGGCTGCCTGTGGGCGATCTATCCCTATTGGTGCGCGGGCCCTGCGCGGCTGATCCTTTTCTCGGTCGCCTTCATGTTCGCCGAGTGGTTCCGCTCTTCGCTGTTCGGCATCGGCGGCCTGCCGTGGAACCTGCCGGGCATGATCTGGGCGCCTGGAGAGCCGGTCTCGCAGTCGGCGTCGATCTGGGGCATCTACGGACTTTCGGCACTCACCGTCGTCGCGATGGCGTCGCCCGCCATGCTGGCGGATTCGCGCCCGCGCGGATCGGCGGTCTCACGCACGGCGCCGCTCATCGTGGCGGCCATCGTCTTCGGCGCTATCTGGGGATGGGGCGCGCGGCGCCTCGGCGAAGCTCCGATGACAGAGCCGACCGGCGCGATGGTGCGCCTCATCGACGCCGGCATCCCGCAAGCCGCGAAGCACGACCCGGACAACGCGGAAGCCGTCGTGCAGCGCTTCCTCGACCTCAGCGGACCCGACACGCAAAGCGCGCCGCGAATCCTCATCTGGCCCGAGGGCGCACTGCCTTACGATCTGTTCCGGTGGGATCCCGCGCTCCGCGCCGTCACCGACGCCGTGCGCACACGCAAGCTGATCATCGGGTCGGCCCGCGTCGAGAATGCCGGCGCGGCTGACCAGAAGTGGTACAATTCTCTCACGGTACTGGACGGGGACAGCGCCGTGCGGATGCCGGGCTGGTATGACAAGCACATGCTGGTGCCGTTCGGCGAGTTCGTGCCGTTCGCCTGGGTGCTGAAGACGGTCGGCCTCCAGACGTTGCAGGATCTCGCGCCCGGTGGTTTCGAAGCAGGCCCGCGGCCATCAACCTTCACGGCGGAAGGCGTGCCACCCTTCGGTCCGCTGATCTGTTACGAGGCGATCTTCCCAGGCCTCTCGCCCAATGGCGAGGATCGTCCGCAATGGCTGGTCAACATTTCGATCGACGCATGGTTCGGCGAATTGTTTGGGCCCGGACAGCACGCAGCGCAGGCGCGCTATCGCGCCATCGAGGAAGGCCTGCCCATGGCCCGCGTCGCCAGCCGCGGCGAGACGGGCATGATCGACGCCTATGGTCGCTGGACCGCGCGCGCGGCAATAGCCGACCCCGCCCGGTTCGGCGCAGATCCCGAAGGCTGGCGCTCTGCTGTCGTCGACGCGCGCATACCCGACGCGCTGGCCGCCACGCCCTACAACAACTGGCGCGACGGATTGTTCTGGATCATTTTGCTGGGACTCAATCTCGGATTGTTCGTCCTGCCGCGCCGCTAGGCTAGGTGTTACGCAACTTCTGGCTGTGGCAGGTCGCGTCATGGCCTCATCGTGCGGGGCAGGCATGGAACGCGGTATCCATCCGATATCGATCGCATTGTCAGCGAGCGCATCCTGGCGCGCCGCAACCAGCGCGACATGTCGCAGCCGGAGCTGGCTGAGCGCGTCGGCGTCACCTTTCAGCAGGTCCAGAAATACGAGAACGGCAAGAACCGCGTCTCCGCTGGCCGGCTCCACGAAATCGCCCCGGGCGCTCGGCGTCCCGATCCAGTACTTCCAAGAGAGCGCCCCCCGCCTGGCGATCGCGCGCCGTGGCGTGGCCGTGGAGCGGTCCGAATTTTCCGGCCCGGACACCGGCGAGGAGCTTGAATTGCCGTGGGCGTTTCGCCGCATCGGGCAGGCCGGCGCCCGAAAGGCGGTGATCGACCTGGCGAAAAAACAATCACGGCCGCCACCAAAATCCGTCGCCGGGCCGCCGCCGCGCAACCGCCAGGCTCAAACCTCGGTTCGGCAGCGCCAAATCATATAAAGCTTTCCTTATATGCCCCCACAGGCTATGGCGGGCGGGTTTCCGGATGAGGAGTTTCGCGTGGCACGTTCCGAATACCTTTTCACCAGCGAATCCGTGTCCGAAGGACACCCCGACAAGGTCTGCGACCGCATCTCGGACGAGGTGGTTGACCTCTATTACCGCACCACGATCGAGCTGGGCCTCGACGTCTGGTCGCTGCGTTGCGCTGCGGAAACCCTCGCCACTACCAACAAGGTCGTCATCGCCGGCGAGTTCCGCGGCACCGATGCGGTCACCAAGGATCTGATCGCCCACCATACGCGTCTGGCGATCAAGGACATCGGGTACGACCAGGAGGGCTTCTCGTGGCGCACCGCAGACATCGAAGTCCTGCTGCACGGACAGTCCGAACACATCGCCCAGGGCGTCGACGCGTCCGGCAACAAGGAAGAGGGTGCGGGCGACCAGGGCATCATGTTCGGCTACGCCACCAACGAGACACCGGAACTGATGCCGGCCCCGATCCAGTATTCACACCGCATCCTGAAACTGCTCGCCGACGCCCGCCACAGCGGAAAAGAAAAGACGCTGGCGCCCGACGCAAAATCCCAGGTCACCGTCCGCTACGAGAACGGCAAGCCGAAGGAAGCCGTCTCCATCGTGCTCTCGACCCAGCACACGGACGCGAAGCAGACCTCCGAAGACATCCGCAGAATCGTCGAGCCCTATATCCGCAAGGCGCTCGGCGACACGCTGCCGATCGCCAAGAACTGCGTCTGGCACATCAACCCGACAGGCAAGTTCGTGATCGGCGGACCCGATGGCGATTGCGGCCTCACGGGTCGCAAGATCATCGTCGACACCTACGGCGGTGCAGCCCCCCATGGCGGAGGCGCGTTCTCGGGGAAAGACCCGACCAAGGTCGATCGCTCAGCCGCCTACGCCGCCCGCTATCTCGCGAAGAACGTCGTGGCCGCCGGCCTTGCTGATCGCTGCGTGATCCAGCTCTCCTACGCGATCGGCGTGCCCGAACCGCTGTCGATCTACGCCAACTGCGACGGCACGGAAAAATGCGACCTCGCCAGGCTCGAAAAGCGTCTCGGTGAAGTGATGGACCTGCGCCCGCGCGGCATCCGCACCCATCTCGGCCTCAACAAGCCGATCTACGCACGCACCGCCGCCTACGGCCATTTCGGCCGCGAGCCGGATGCCGATGGTGGCTTCTCATGGGAGAAGACGGATCTGGTGAGCAAGCTCAAGGATCTGGCGTAGGCCGGATTGGTGACTTGGGGCCCGGCATGGCGGGAGCCAGCGGGTCCCGGTGATTCCACCAGCGCCACTGAAGCGAGAGAACACCGTCATCTGCGGACATAGCGCCCATCGCTGAGAATTTGCTGCGCGAGGCTCTCGACCTGGTCTCGCGCCTTCGCTGCAGCCATTAGAATTCGCTCAACGCGTGCGCCGAATTCTTCTTTTCCGATTGGGTCCAAGCCGTCTTAGCTAGCGATCGAAAGTGGCCACCAACGGTAGAGGCTTCCTTCGGCGAACAACTGACGTGCGGCGGCATCAACTTCGGCGTCGGTCGGCATTTGCATTCGGCGAGCTTGATCTGCCCAACGAGTGAGCTCAGCGTTCGCTTGGGGCCAGGGCCGACCTTGCACTCCGATCCAGCAAAGACGGGAAATCGGGCCTGCTCGATCGTCGGGGGTCTGCTGCCATTCCTGTCGCAAACCCGGCGACGCGAGCAACCCACGCCCCTATCTTCCCCGCATGATCGAAGGCTTCCGTTTCCTGCCCGAATACTTCAGCCTGCCCGCCCAGAAGGCGCTGCTGGCCGAAGTGCTCAGCCTTCTCGACGACAACCCCCTCTATCGGGGCCTCATGCCCCGCACCGGCAAGCCGCTCTCCGTCCGCAACACCAATTTCGGACCTCTCGGATGGGTCAGCGACATCAAGGGTTATCGTTACCAGCCAACCCATCCCGTCACCGGCAAACCCTGGCCGCCGATCCCGCAGGCGCTGCTCGATCTCTGGCAGGACGGGGCCGGCTATCCCGCGCCGCCGCAGGCCTGCCTCGTCAACTGGTATGAAGCGGATTCGCGTCTCGGCCTGCATATCGATGCAGATGAGAACGCAAAGGATGCGCCGGTCGTGTCGGTGTCGCTGGGATCGCGCGCGCTGTTTCGCCTCGGAGGTCTTGAGCGCAAAAGTCCCACCTCGTCCATGCGCCTCGCATCAGGAGATGTCGTCGTGCTGGGAGGTCAGTCGCGGCAGGCCTATCACGGCGTCGATCGCATCTACCCGGAGAGTTCGTCGCTCGTGCCTGGAGGAGGGCGTATCAACCTCACCCTCAGGCGGGTGACCGCGCCATGATGTCATGGCGCGGCGTGCTCGTAACGGCAGTGGGCCAGGTCAGGCGGTCTGCGGACCGTCAACGCGCCAGTGCAGGTTGAGCACAGGCAGCTGCGATGAATTCGGCTTGTCGTCGAGCGAGCGCCCTGTCGGATGCTTGCCGATCTTCCGACGAATCTCGTCAACCGGGGTTTCCGATTGCATCCGATAGACGCGGTTCTGAGGGTCGCGCTCGTCGATGATCAGCACATCCGCATCGCCGCGGAAGTAGGCACCGCGCGCCTGGCCGTCATGGTCGATGTGGAACACTACAACCGCCTTTGTCTTCCGGGTCTGGAAAGGCCACATGTTGCTCAGCCCCGTCTTTGAAATGTGTCCGAAAAGACGGCACAGCGCCGTCTGACACAAGCAACGGACGACGTTGAAACCTGTTCCCGATCCGAAAGCATTCCGTTTCGGGCGTGTTCCTGCCGTTCCGTCTTGCCGGGTTAAGCGGCAGTTAACGGCGATATGGCATGGTGGCAGAATGCTCCTGTCGCTTTCCACGATCAGCATGCTGTTCAGCTCGACGCAGTCGTCGGGCGGAGTGGACTTCTCGTTCATCACGCGGGGCCAGTCCGGCGCGAGCGCCACGGCCGACGCTGGTTCGATCAAGCTCGCCCTGTCCAACGCCGACAAGAATGAGGCCAAACAGCTGGCCGACGTCGCGAAGGACCCGCAGGTCGTGAAGGACCTCGCGCGCTACGAAAAGGTCCTGAAAAACGCCACCTCCATCGACGGCGTGCTCAACGACCCCGTCGCCCGCAAGGTGCTTATGACCGCCAGCGGCCTCAAGGGCGACATCGACAATATCGGCCTCCTGAAGAAGGCCATGCTGTCTGACCCGACGGACCCGAAATCCGTGGCGGTTCGCATGTCGCAGATCAATGGCGCATGGCTGGCGTTCGCCAAGGAATACGACCTCGCCACAAACGGGCTCGACCGTCTCCATCCGCAGATGGATGGGATGGAAGGCCGCTGGCGCATCAATCTCGACCGCGAGGGCGAAACCATCGAGGCGATGCTGGAAATCAAGCAGACACGCGGCGTCTGGCAGGCGCAGGTCGACGGCGTGCCAATCCCCATCACCGTCGATGGCGATAACGTGACGCTGGACCTGCTTTGGCGTGATGCCGCTGACGAACTCCGCACCAGCCGCCTGATCGGCACGCTGGACACGAACGGCCTGTCAGGCGCGCAGTTTGATGACGGGGTTGAAGTAGAGGCAGACTGGAACGCCGCGCCCTATTTCAAGGACGCGTTGAAAAGCGTGAGCGACAACTACATCGCCGAAAAACGCCTCGACATGCTGGACGCCCAACTCCCCGGCCTCGGCTCCGCCGTGCTGTTCAAGCAGGTCGCCAGGACATTCAAGGACGCTGTCGACGTGCTGGGCTCGCCCCTTGGCCGCGAGGTCGTTACGGTGGCCTTCAACATCCCCAAGCAGATCGCGGTCCAGTCGATCGAGGCGCAGGAAAAGGCGATCAACCAGCGCATGAGCCCCGCCAAGCTGGCAAACGAGGCCTACGCCGACATCGTCGCCCAGCGTTACCTGATCATGCTCAATGGCGGCCTCGGCGGCGTCACGGCCTGACGTGAATTGAACTTCGCCCTGTTTGCGCCCATCTCCACACAGGGGGGGATGCGATGCCACCACACGATGCCTTGGCCATCATCGCGCTCACCACGCTTGCGCTGTTTGCCGTCTCCTTCGCCAGCCTGATCCGCCTGACGCGCGCCGGCGTGCTGGATGGGCGCAACGCAGACGGCACTCCGAGCCTCGAAGTCATCCTCCATTCCCTCGCAAAGATGATCATGGTGATCGTGATCACCGTCGCCCAGTCGCGCATCGTGCTGGCGCCCGACTGGCCCGGCGGCCCCTTTGCGCCTGACTTGGCCATGCTGCTTGCCGGAGCGGTGAGCCTGATCGCTGCCGTTCCCGCGGCCGGTCTTCTCGCGATGACGGTCCGCCCCGGAGCCCGCCCCCGCCTCGCTGTCCTCATGATCGCCGCGCTCGCTGCGATCATTGCCACCGGAGCAGGGCAAGCGGTGATGAGCGGCATCGCAGCCGGTCACGACCTCGGTGCGCTGCTTGCGCCGTCCGCAGCGCCCCCAATCCTTGCCTGCGGTCTTGTCGGCGCCGCCGGGCTCTATCTTCACGCCCGTCTTGTCCGTCAGCTCCTCGCGCAACCGAACAACATCCGGCTTGCGCTCGCTGACACCGCGACCAGCGCGATCTCAACCGCGCTCTCTGTCTGGCTCGGCTGCCTGGCTTACGCGCTATCAGCCTAGCATTCCGAAACAGAACCTATACTGCCGCCCGCTTGCGCACTGGCAGGTGCTTCTTGCCCCAGTCCTTCAGTCCGACCAGCGCCGGCGCGAAATCCCGCCCCTTGTCCGACAGCCGATACTCATAGCGCAGCGGCCGCTGGGAATACGGGTTCCTTTCCAGAACTCCTTGATCGACCAATCGCTTAAGCCGATCCGACAGCACATGCCGGGTCACCCCCAGGCTCGTCTGAAACTCCTCGAACCTTGATTTTCCAAGGAAACAGTCGCGCACGATCAGCAGCGTCCAGCGATCGCCGATAACCGAGAGCGCCCGCGCCACCGGGCACCAGTCACCCGCCAACTCGTCCCAGCGGCTTGCTTTGGAGGGCACCCTACGTTCCATCAGAGAACTCTGCACTGATTGCTTCGATCTGCAAAGCATGTAGGTTCCTTTTCTGAACGGAGAATTACCAGTGCCCGAAAAGAGGTCAGCCTTGATCGTCGGCGCCGGTGACGCCACAGGCGGCGCCATCGCCCGCCGCTTCGCCCGTGAAGGCTACGCCACCGTCGTCACCCGCCGCGAACTCGCCAGCCTCGAACCCCTGCTGGAAAAGATCCGGGCCGATGGTGGCGAGGCGCACGGCTTCGGCGCCGATGCCCGCGACGAAGACCAGACCGTCGCCCTTTTCGACAAGATCGAGACCGAGATCGCGCCGCTGGACCTCGTCGTCTTCAATATCGGCGCGAATGTGAACTTCCCGATCCGCCAGACCACCGCCCGGGTCTACCGCAAGGTCTGGGAGATGGCCGCGTTCGCCGGCTTCCTCGCCGGCCGCGAAGCCGCCAAGGCCATGGTCCCGCGTGGGCGAGGCACGATCATCTTTACCGGCGCCACCGCGTCCATCCGCGGCGCATCCGGCTTCTCGGCCTTCTCCGGCGCCAAGTTCGCGCTGCGCTCGCTCGCCCAGTCGATGGCCCGCGAGCTTGGCCCGCAGGGCATCCACGTCGCCCACACCATCATCGACGGCGCGATCGACACCGATTGGATTGCGAAGAATTTTCCGCAACGCCACGCGCTGAAAGATCAGGACGGCATCCTCAACCCGGACCATATCGCCGACGCCTACTGTATGCTCCACGCCCAGCCGCGCGACGCCTGGACCCACGAACTCGATCTGCGTCCGTGGATGGAGAAGATGGCGTGACGCGCCCGGCACAGGTTTCCGAATACAATTACGGCAAGGGACGATCCGCATGACCAAGGCCGTCGAATTCTTCTACGATTTCACCAGCCCCACGGCCTATCTTGCCTGGCGGCGTTTGCCCGACATTCTAGCGCGCACGGGCGCCACGTTGAGATACCGCCCCATGTTCCTCGGCGGCGTGATGCAGACCACCGGCAATCGCCCGCCCGGCACGTTGCCGCAGAAGGGCAAGTGGATGGCCGCGGACCTCCAGCGCTGGGCGAAGAAATTCAACACACCCTACCAGCTCAACCCCCACTTCCCGATGATGACGCTTATGGTGCAGCGCGCAGCCCAGGAATGGGTTGATCGCCCCAACTTCGAGAAATACCTCGCCGCCATCTTCACGGCAGCCTGGCAGGACCAGAAGAATATCGGCGACAAGACCGTGCTTGCAGAAGTCCTCACAGGCGCCGGCCTGTCCGCAGATGACTTCTTCGCCGCCGCCGAAAACCCCGCCAACAAGGAAAAGCTCAAGGCAGTCACCGACGAAGCAGTCGCCCGCGGGGTCTTCGGCGCGCCTACCTTCTTTGTTCAGACGCCCGACGGCGAAGAAATGCACTTCGGCCAGGACAGGCTGGACTTCGTGGAGGACGCGCTAAGTCGTTTCTGAGCCCGCGCGTCGCCGCCGATTGCCCCACCCCCGAAACCCTGCCAAACCGCATAAGGGGAGAAGGCCGGGGCGATGACAGACCAACCGAAATCCAACCCGTTCACGGGCCTCTCGCGCCGCGTGCTCTCAATCCTCGTCGGCCTCGTCGTCACGCTCATTGTCGGTGCCGTCGCCGAGCGCGTCACCAGCCCCGAATGGTTGAGCGGTGCCAGGGCCGCGCAGGCCGAATGGGTCAACGCCGTCGCCGAAACCTCCCCGATCAGCGTCGCCACGACGTTCGGTGCTGAACTTCAGTCAGCAATCTCGGGCGAGACCAGCAATGGCGGCTGGTCCGGCTTCGGCGCGCCAGAGGGCAGGGGCCTGCAATCGCCCTTCTATGCACTGGTCTTCACCGCTGCGCGCCTGTGGGAGTCCAGCGGCATCGCCGCCCTCGTGCAGCTGGCCCTCGGCGCGCTCGCCTTCGCGGTGCTCAACGTCTGGCGCACAAAGGGTGAGACCATCTTCATGGGCGATTTCTGGCTCTCGCTCATCATCGCCCCGCTTGCCATTGTTGCGCTCGCCAGCGTCATCGGCCTCGCCCTCTGGGCCATCATGCTGGGCGCGCTCAATGCGCTGAGCTGGGCCACAGGTTTTGCCGCGACCGCCGCAGGCGCGACCGGCGTTGCCGGCTTCGCCTGGGTCTGCATCACCGAACTCACCAAGAAAGGCGCTGAGCACGTCATCACGCCGAAGGGACTAGTTTAGATCTTCAGCCCCGCCTTCACCGCCAGCTCGCGCAAATTCGCTGACGGCCGCGGTCCGATATGCGAGATCACTTCGCCCGCGCACAGATTGCCCAGCACAGCCGATTCCGCAAGCTGAAGCCCATGCGTGATTCCATACAGCACGCCCGCCGCATACTGGTCGCCCGCGCCCGTCGCATCCACCACACGCGCCGGCGCGACCGGCGCCGTCCACGTGTCCGCACCTGACACGATCACCGACCCCTTGGACGACCGTGTGATCGCCGCGATCTGGCTGTCCTTGGCGATCTGCGCCACAGCGGTGTCGAAATCGTCGGTCTCGTAGATCGCCAGCAGCTCTGCCTCGTTCGCGAATACCAGATCACAGTGCGAGCGGATCAAATGAACGAAGCTGTCGCGGTGCCGGTCCACGCAGAACACGTCAGACATGGTGATCGCCACTTTCCGCCCCGCCGCCTTCGCGACTTCGGAGGCGTGCACGAACGCCGTCTTGGCCGCCGGCTTGTCGAACAGATAGCCCTCGAGATAGAGCCACCCCGCCGCCTTCACGGCGTCGGCGTCCACATCGTCCGCCGCAAACTCGGTCGACGCGCCAAGATAAGTGTTCATCGACCGCTCGCCATCCGGCGTCACCGCGATCATCGAGCGCGCCGTCGATGCGCCCCCGACCAGCGGCTTGCCGAAGAAGTCCGCCCCGATCCTGCCCATGTCAGCGACATAGTCGCTGCCGATCTTGTCATCGCCAACCTTGCCCATGAACGCTGCCTTGGCGCCAAGGCTGCGCAGCCCCGCAATCGTGTTCCCGGCAGATCCACCGCTCGTCTCCACCCGGCTCGCGGGCAGGGCGTTGTAGAGGTAGTCGCAACGCTCCGGCGTGATCAGGTTCGTCCGCGCCTTGGGGATGTCGTGCTTCACCAGGAAGGCGTCATCCACGTGTGCGATCACATCCATGATGGCGTTGCCCAAGGCGACGACGTCATACTTCACCGGCATGAGAATTCTTCCCCGAGCCGCGGCAATTTCCACGATGGAAAGCCCGGCTGGTCGGACTTAAAGACCGTGCAGAAGCCTCACGCAAGTGAGACCACGGGAAGCATGTGCCCATGACTGAAATCGCCCTGCTGACGGCTGCAAACCTCGTGTCCGATGCGCCCGATCGCCGCGCCGACGCGCACCTGTTCGATATCCAGCTCGATATCCTGCGCCACGGTTTCGCCCCGCACGGCCTCACGCTCACGCCCGTCCGATGGGTCGACCCCATCGACTGGACGCGTTTCGGCGCAGTGCTGGTCAACAGCGCGTGGGATTACCAGGACCGCCACGAGGATTTCCTCACGACGCTTGATCGCATCGCCGCCCTCGGTGTCCCCGTCTTCAACGACCCCGCCACCGTCCGCTGGAACATACGAAAGACCTACCTTCGCGAATTCGAGGCGCGCGGCGTCCCTGTCATCCCCACGCTCTGGCCTGAGACGCCGACGCACGACGACATCGTTCACGCCATGTCCGCGTTCGGCGTCGACGATGTGGTGTTGAAGCGCCAGGTCGGCGGCGGCGCCCGCGCCCAGGTCCGCTACACGCGCAGCAATCTCCCCGCGCCCGGTCCGGTGATGGATCGTCCCGGCATGATCCAGCCCTTCATTGCCTCCATTGCGACAGAGGGCGAGTATTCCTTCCTCTTCGTCGACGGCGCTTTCAGCCACGCTCTCGTCAAGCGTGCGAAATCCGGCGACTACCGCATCCAGGAGGCCTATGGTGGCACATCGCAAGCCATCGCCCCCGCGTTGCAGGACCTCGCATCAGCGCATGCCGTCCTCTCCGCCCTCAATGAGCCGCCACTCTACGCCCGCGTCGACATGGTCCGCGGGCAGGGTGACAAGCTCCTGCTGATGGAGCTCGAAGTCATTGAGCCCTTCCTCTTCCCAGGGGACGGCCCCCACATAGGCGAGATGCTCGGCGCGGCGCTGAAGAAGCGGCTCTGACATCTCGACCGCAGGAATCGCGAACTGACATCTGCACTTCACCCCTTCCGCAGCGCATTGCGCCTGCCTACCTTGGCAGCGGGAGAAGTCATCACATGCAATATGTCTGTGACGCCCCCAAAGGGCGCACCTGGTTCCGTATCGAGACCGAGGCCGAGGCCACCGCCGAGTCGCGCCTGATGCGCCACGCCGTCGAAAAACACTTCCTCACCGCGCAGCAGCGCGCCCGCCGGAGCTATGTGCCCGGGCAGGGGCTCGAGCGCGATATCGGCCTCAAGGGCCATATCGCCCGCACCATGCCCGTCTTCATGACGCTGCGCGCCGAAGACGGGTCAGGTCTCGCCACAGTCATGCTGCCGCCCGGCCCAAAGCCGTCGAGCGATTTCACAATCATCATCGTCGGACCCGAGAACGCCGACCCCTATGCAGATCACAGCGACGCGGTCGAAGCGCTCGCCCGCCATGTCCGCATCGCGCTGCCCCGCGCCCGCTGCTACCCGTACGCGCAGCGATAGCGTCGCTCAGGGTGAGCAACAGGCCCGCAGGTCCGTCCCTCACACTGCGGGGCCGCCGCAGGCGGCGTCTCGAAGGGCGAGCCACGGGCCGACTACTCTCCTGTCTTCGCCTCATACTGACAGAGATCGCGGATCACACATTCCGGGCAGCCCGGCTTGCGCGCCAGGCATGTGTATCGCCCGTGCAGGATCAGCCAGTGATGCGCCCCCCGCTTGTATTCGTCGGGCGTGATCTGCAGCAGCTTCTTCTCGACCTTTTCCGGCGTCGAGTCCGGCGCCAGCCCCGTCCGGTTCGACACGCGGAACACATGCGTATCCACAGCAATCGTCGCCTCGCCAAAAGCCTCGTTCAGCACGACGCTCGCCGTTTTGTGGCCGACCCCTGGCAGCGCCACCAGGTCCTCGCGCGTGCTGGGCGTCTTTCCCCCATGCTGCTCAAGGATGATCTTCGACAGCGCGATCACATTCTTCGCCTTGCCCCGCCAAAGCCCGATCGTCCTGATGTAGCCGGCAACGCCGTCTTCGCCGAGCGCCACCATCTTCGAGGGCGTGTCGGCCACTCTGAACAAGTCCTTCGTCGCCTTGTTCACCGACACATCCGTCGCCTGCGCCGACAGGGCGACAGCAACCACCAGCGTGTAGGGATCGGTGTAAGTCAGCTCGGTCTTCGGATCGGGCCGATGTTCGGCCAGCCGCCTGAACAGCTCGCCCGCCATCTCCGGCGTGAATCCCTTCGAGGGCTTCTTCGCTTTCCTCTTCGCCGCTGCCTTCGCCATGCCCCTCTAAAGCCCAGCGCGCCTCCAATGTCATCCGGCTCTTGCGAAGAACGCGTCCCAAACTAGTCTCTGCAAATGGCCACCGTCTATCTCGACGCCGTGCTGGAGCCTCCCCGCTCGCTGACAACGCGCGGACTCAACCGCGTGATGCTGATGCTCGGCGCGTTCAGCGCAGTGTTCAGCCTTGGCTTCCTGCTTGTTGGCGCCTGGCCCGTCGTCGGATTTCTCGGCGTCGAAATCCTTGCGCTCTGGCTGGTCTTCCAGTGGTCCTTCCGCGCGCAGACCGCCCGCACCTATGTCCGCGTCACGGCCGACGAGGTCGATGTTCGCAAAGTCGATGGCTGGGGCAGGGAGCGACGCGCCAGCATGGCGTCCCACTTCGCCCGCGTCGAATTCGACCGCACGGACACAGGCCCAAACGCCCTTCGCCTCGCCACATCGCGGAACGCCTATCCGCTCGGCGAGTTTCTAACCCCGCGCGAGCGCGAGACCTTCGCCCGTCGCCTCATGCAGGCGATCAGCGAGGCCCGCCGTGAACGCCATACGCAGGACAACTCATGAGCATCGAATTCCTCCACGCCATGATCCGCGTCGGCGATCTCGACGCCGCCGTGAAATTCTTCCGCGACGGCCTCGGCCTCACCGAGATCCGACGCAACGACTATCCGCAAGGCAAGTACACGCTCGTCTTCCTGGCCTCGCCCGACGACATCAAGCGCGCCGGTTATGACGGCAAGGAACGCCTCCCGCCCGGTGTTCCCATGGTCGAACTCACCCACAACTGGGACGAACGCGATTACACCGGCGGGCGCAATTTCGGTCATCTCGCCTATCGTGTCGACGATATCTACGGCGCTTGCGGGCGCCTCCAGAAGATGGGCGTCACCATCAATCGTCCGCCACGCGACGGCCGCATGGCCTTCGTCCGCTCTCCCGACGGCATTTCGATCGAGCTGCTGCAGAAGGGCGACGCGCTCGCCCCCGCCGAACCATGGGCCAGCGCGCCGAACATCGGCAGCTGGTGAGTCGCGCGCGTCCTTCGACGGATGCTCGCTTCGGGCGCCGCCGAGGATGATGAGCGCTTTCCAGCCGGCCGCATAGAAGCGCCCATGGCGAGCAGGCGATGAAGCCGCAGTCCATTGAGCCACGAGCGCGTGCTTGCGAAAGCCGGACTACGTCTTTGCAGGCTTCAACGGCTTGGGCGGCTTCGGCTTCGGCGCAGGCTTGGGCCTTTCCACCTTCACAGGCTTTGCGGGCTTGGCCTTCACCTGCTTCGCCGGCTTGGGCACCGCCTTCGGTTTTACCCGCACCAGCGTCGGCAGCGCCTCCAGCGCGCTCTCCGGCGGACGCTGGAAGCCGCCCATCTGCGCCTCGATCGCCTCCGCGATTGCGAGCACATCCTCGTCGCGCCCTTCCGGTCCGATGATCTGCACGCCGCACGGCAACTGGCCCGGCCGGCGCGGCACGGGGATCACGACCGCTGGCAGGTGGCACACTGTCGCCAGCGCGATCCAGCCGTGCAGCATGTGATAGGGGATCGACTTGCCGTCGACGCTCAGCACGCGCGTCACCGCGTCCCCTGTCTCGATATGGGGAAACGCCGCCGTCGGCGCAACCGGCGTGATCAGCGCATGCCAGCGCGAGAAGAAGTCGGACATGGTCCGCTTCAGCCGGCGCCGGACCTCGTCGGCGCGCAGCCAGTCATGGTGTGTCGCGGCAGAATAGGCCGCCCACTTGCCGCGTCCGAAGGGTTCGCCGCGCGCGATGATCTTCGCGATCGGCCGGCCTGCCTCCAGCGCCTTAAGCAAGGGCCCCGGCATGTCGGCCGCAAGCAGGGGCAGGAGAAGTTGCAGGTACAGGTCGATCAACGCCACTCCGTCCAGGTCGGGCTTCGCGACCAGGACCTGAGCTCCGATCTCGCTTGCCGCTTCCGCGGTCGTCTCGACCGCCGAGCGGCAGTCAGCGGATACCGGAAACGTCTTGTCCTCCGCCCACACGCCGATCCGCAGCGCCCGCAGCGACGAACGCCGCTGCTGGGCCGCATCCGCAACGCCGGTCAGCACATTGAACATGAGCCGCAGATCCGCCACGTCACGCGCCATTGGTCCCGCGACGTTGAGATCGCGCACCGCCAGCGATCCCGGCTCCGGCGGCACGTGGCCGATGATCGGCGCGCGTCCGAATGTCGGCTTCAGCGCAGCGATGCCGCAGAAGTGCGCCGGAAAGCGCAGGCTCCCGCCAATGTCGGAGCCAAGCTCCAGCGGCGTCATCCCCGTTGCGAGCGCCGCGGCCGCCCCGCCCGAGCTTCCGCCCGGCGTCCGCGTCAGGTCCCACGGATTCGACGTGCGCCCGTGCAGCGCGTTCGATGTCTGGCTGTCGCCCGCAAGGTAGGGGGTGTTGGTCTTGCCCCAGATCACCGCGCCCGCCGCGCGCAAGCGGGCAACGGCGGCGGCGTCATTCGTACGGGCTGGGCGCTTGGCGTATTCCGGTGCGCCGGACGTTGCCGGCATGCCCTCGACATCGAACGTGTCCTTGTTCGTCATCGGCAGGCCATGCAGCGGCCCCGCCGGCATGCCGGACTTCAGCAGCTGGTCAAGCTCGCGCGCCCGCACCCGCGCCGCGTCGAGATCGGTACGCACCACGGCGTTCACCGCCGGGTTCACCGCCTCGTAGCGGGCGACGTGTTCCTCGAGCAGTTCGACCGCGCTCACCTGACCAAGGGCAAGCCGGTTGAGCTGCGTCCGTGCTGACAGAAATATGTTCGGCGCCTGCGTCATGCCGCGCGCCTACCCCCATCCCAAGTGCTTCCACCACCGCAGCTCATCCCGGCTGGGCTGATCCGGTCTAAGCGGGCAGGCGGCCACACGCAAAGTGAAAGCCCGGAAACAATCTGAAACAGAAGCGCAAATCAGAGCGCCGACCCGGTCATAGCCTGAGAACATCTCTCATCGCATAGAGCCCCGGTTTCTGCGCCACCGCCCACCCGGCCGCCGCAAGCGCGCCCTTGGCAAAGATCGCCCGGTCAAGCGCGCGGTGACTGATCGACAGCACCTCTTCGTCCGAGATGAAGGCCGCCTCATGGTCGCCGATAATCCCACCGCCACGGATCACGGAGAAAGCGATCGCGCCCTCCTTCCGGGGCCCGGTCTGGCCGTCATGCGGCGGAACCCGAATGTCGCCCAGCGCCGCGCCGCGTCCGCGCGCCGCCGCCTCGCCGATCATCAGGGCCGTCCCCGAAGGTGCGTCCACCTTGCGCCGGTGATGACCCTCGGTGATCTCGATATCCCAGCCCGACTTCAGCGTGGCCGCAGCCTGCTCGACCAGCCCGATCATCAGGTTGACGCCCAGCGAGAAATTCCGGTCGCGCACAATTGCGAGCCGCTTTGCGTGCTCGGCCACGATCCGCTCCTGTTCGGGCGACAGGCCGGTCGTGCCGATGATCGCGGCTTTCACGTCGGTCTGCTTGAGCTGTTCAAGGGCTTCGAGCGATGCGGCAGGCGTTGTGAAATCGATCCACACATCGGCAGACTCAGCGGCTGTGGCAGCGCGGTCGCTGACAGTCCATCCGCCCGTCGTCACGCCAAGTGCGTCGGACCCCACCCGCTCGCTGCCGCCGGCAATCGTGAAATGCGGGCCCGCCGAACTGACAAGCGCCTGGCCCATCCGCCCGGCAACGCCGGCAATTGCGATCCTGATGCTCATGAGCCGCCTTATAAACGGAAATCGCAAACAGGCGAGGGCGAGGCGTTTGACCTGCCGGGCCAACCGCTCCAATTGATGCTCCATGAAACAGATGGCGGCGCTTTCCCTTGTCCTGCCCGTGCTGGCCTGCAGCCCCGCCCCGACAGCCGGAGACCCGGGGGCCGAGGCGGCGTCTCCTGGCCCGTATGCCTTTGATGTGCAGCTCACCCTGACGCCACGCGCCGCCGGGAAGCTGGTCTCCACCAGGGAGCGCATCATCGTCGCCGGCATGTTCTGGGGTGCCCCCAGCGGGGCCGCGAAGCCTGCGGCAGATGAGATGGGCCAGATCCCGCTCGGCGAAGATTTCGTCGAGGTCGCGCCCGAGAACGCCACGGTCACCGTTCCCGCCGCAAGTTTCGATCCGGCGCAGTTGCCCAAAGTCGAAGGCGCGCCACAGGTGCTGGTCAACGTCTATTCGGCGCGCAAGACCCACGACGACAATCTGCTGTCCTGCGGAATCTACGAAGGCCCGGTCGCGATGGCGCAGAAGCAGCCCGTCGATATCCAATGCGACCTGATCTATGACGAGAATGGAGAGCCGCTTCCCTCAGCGCCGTCGCCCACCTGAAGGCGCGCAATTCAGACCTTCAGCTGATTCATTCCTCGAGAATTTTGGCCTTGTCGCGCAAGAGGGGCAAGCACCAGCGTCCAGCCCCTAGGCCCGGCTGTCTTCCTGATCAAAAAACTTCTTCACCTTCCTGAAGAAGCCCTGGCTCTCGGGATGGCACTTCCCGCTTGGGCAGCATTCGGCTGCGAACTGCTTCAGCAATTCCTTCTGCTTGACGGAGAGATGCGTCGGGGTTTCGACGAACAACTCGACCACCATGTCGCCATTGGCCCCGCCGCGCAGGTTCGGCATGCCCTTGCCCTTGAGGCGCATGCGCTTGCCGGTCTGCGCGCCTTCGGGGATCGACACCTTCATGCGCGCGCCGTCCAGCGTCGGCATCTCGATCTCGCCGCCGATCGCAGCTGTCACCATCGGAACCGGCGTACGCGCGAACAACGTCTGGCCGTCGCGCTCGAACAATTCGTGCTCGCGCACGGAGACAAAGATGTAGAGGTCGCCCTTCGGGCCGTTCTTGATGCCTGGCTCGCCCTCGCCCGACAGGCGAATGCGCTGCCCGTCCTCGATGCCGGCCGGAATGTTGACCGACAGCGTACGGTCCTTGCGGATCGCGCCGCGCCCGCCGCACTGACGGCATGGCGTCTTGATGACCGAGCCGGATCCCTGGCAGCGGCCGCAGGTCCGCTCCATGGTGAAGAAGCCCTGGCTCACGCGGACGCGGCCATGGCCCTGGCAGGTGGTGCACGTCTCGGGCTGCGTGCCTGGCTCTGCGCCGGTCGCGTTGCACGGCGCGCATGCCTCGGTCGCGGGCACGGTTATCTCGGCCTGCTTGCCGTGGAAGGCGTCTTCGAGGCTTACCTCGTAGTCGTAGCGAAGATCGGCGCCGCGCGCGGGTCCCGCACGGCCATTACGCTGCTGGGCGCCGAAGAATTCGGAGAACACGTCGCCGAACACATCGCGGAAGACGTCTTCCGGCCGGGCGTTTCCGCCCCCGCCGCCGTTGCCGTTCAGGCCCTGCTTGCCGAAACGATCATAGGCCGCGCGCCGCTGCGGATCGCTCAGGACCTCATAGGCCTCGGACATTTCCTTGAACTTGGCTTCCGAGTCCGTGCAACCCTTGTTGCGATCGGGATGGTACTCCATCGCCTTCTTGCGGAAGGCGGATTTGAGAACCCTCTCATCAGCGTCCTTCGCGACGCCGAGAACATCATAATAGGAGCGCTCGCTCATCGTGACGCCCAAAACAGAACCTGGCGGACCTTGCCCAAGATGCTCATCCCCGCGGACATGCAATAAACGCTGTATTGCAGCCGAACCTTAGCAACCGCTGAAACAAGATGGGTCATGGCCAGGGTGGATTAAAGTCCCCACCCGGCCACAGCCCATTCATTTGTTCAGCTGACCTGACACTGTCTGACTCGTTACTGACTACCGAGATCAGGCGCTCTTCTTGTCGTCTTTGACTTCCTCGAAGTCGGCGTCGACAACATCATCGCCGCCACCGCCCGTCGGGGCGCCCCCCGCGTCAGGGCCGCCGCCCTCAGGTCCCTGACCCTTGGCGTAGATTTCCTCGCCCATCTTCATCGCCGCAGCGGCCAGAGCCTGGCTCTTCGCCTTGATGTCCGCAGCGTCATCCTTCTCAAGAGCCGACTTGAGGGTGGCGATGCCGCCCTCGATTTCGCCTTTCAGCTGGGCGCTGATCGCGCCGCCATGTTCGGCAAGCTGCTTTTCGGTCGCGTGCACCAGGCCTTCGGCCTGGTTGCGCGTCTCGACCGTCTCGCGGCGTTTCTTGTCGTTTGCGGCGTTGGCTTCGCCGTCCTTCACCATCTGCTGGATCTCGGCCTCGGTGAGGCCGCCGGACGCCTGGATGGTGATCTTCTGTTCTTTCGCGGTCGCCTTGTCGCGCGCCGACACGTTGACAATGCCATTGGCGTCGATGTCGAACGTGACTTCGACCTGCGGCACGCCGCGCGGGGCAGGGGGGATGCCTTCGAGGTTGAAATTGCCGAGCAGCTTGTTGTCGCCGGCCATCTCGCGTTCGCCCTGAAGCACGCGGATCGTCACCGCCGACTGGTTGTCGTCAGCCGTGGAGAACACCTGGCTCTTCTTGGTCGGGATCGTTGTGTTGCGGTCGATGAGGCGCGTGAATACGCCGCCCAGCGTCTCGATGCCGAGCGACAGCGGGGTCACGTCGAGCAGCACGACGTCCTTCACGTCGCCCTGCAGCACGCCGCCCTGGATCGCTGCGCCGACGGCGACGACTTCATCCGGGTTGACGCCCTTGTGCGGTTCCCTGCCGAAGAAGGCCTTCACCGCTTCCTGCACTTTCGGCATGCGCGTCATGCCGCCGACGAGGATGACCTCGTCGATCTGCGAGACGGACTTGCCAGCGTCGGACAGCGCCTTCTTGCACGGATCAATCGTACGCTTCACCAGATCCTCGACGAGGGCCTCAAGCTTGGCGCGCGTGAGCTTCATGTTGAGGTGGACCGGGCCCGAGGGGCCCGCAGTGATGTAAGGCTCGGTGATGTCGACCTGGGACACGGTCGACAACTCCTTCTTGACCTCTTCGGCCTTGGAGCGGACGCGCTGCAGCGCCATCAGATCCTTGCGGAGATCGACGCCGTTCTGCTTCTGGAACTCGTCGCAGATATAGTCGACCAAGCGATTGTCGAAGTCCTCGCCGCCGAGGAAAGTGTCGCCATTGGTCGACAACACCTCGAACACGCCATCGCCGATCTCGAGGATCGAGACGTCGAACGTGCCGCCGCCGAGATCGTAGACGGCGATGACCTTGCCAGTGTCCTTCTTCTCAAGCCCGTAGGCGAGGGCGGCTGCCGTCGGCTCGTTGATGATGCGCAGGACTTCAAGGCCGGCAACACGGCCGGCGTCCTTGGTCGCCTGACGCTGAGCATCGTTGAAGTAGGCGGGAACGGTGATGACGGCCTGCGTGACCTTCTCGCCGAGATAGGCCTCGGCCGTCTCTTTCATCTTTCCGAGAATGAAGGCGGATATTTCCTGCGGCGAGTAATCCTTGTCGCGGCCCTTGATCCAGGCGTCGCCGTTCGGACCCTTCACGATCTCATAGGGGACAAGGTCCTTGTCCTTCTTCACCATTGGATCATCGAAATTGCGCCCGATCAGGCGCTTGATGGCTGAGTAGGTGAAGCGCGGGTTTACCGTGGCCTGGCGCTTGGCGATGACGCCGACGAGGCGCTGGCCCGAATCCTGGAATGCAACGACAGAAGGGGTCGTTCGCGCGCCCTCCGTGTTCTCGATGACCCGCGCCTGTCCGCCATCCATGACGGCCACGCAGGAGTTGGTCGTCCCCAGATCGATGCCGATGATCTTAGCCATTCTACAA
>Ga0163144_10003360_pt1 | contig 36462 bp, 36 predicted proteins | sample OliLak19BULKMAT1_FD_123175 | JGI IMG/M metagenome (GOLD analysis project Ga0163144, IMG submission 123175) | Freshwater microbial mat bacterial communities from Lake Vanda, McMurdo Dry Valleys, Antarctica - Oligotrophic Lake LV.19.BULKMAT1 | ecosystem: Environmental > Aquatic > Freshwater >...
ACCGAATGGCTCCCATATTTTTTCAAGGTCAACTTTTGCTTTAACCGCATTTTCATTCAGAATTTCACACCTGTATTTATACATAAATGCCGAAACTCTCATATTTGCAGCACAATGAACCCACGTCTTTTCAGAGGGTGAATTCTGCATAGACGTGACAAATTTTTGAAAGTCCTCTCTTGTCGGATTTTTGAAGTCCACCGGAATATGATCGTATTTCATACCTAGCTGACTAAGTAATAAGGCCTCATCTGGCAGTGAGTTTTCAGCATTGTGCGGCGCAAGATTGATAATTAATTTGTAACCGGCGTCTCGAATTAGTGAAAATTGCTCTGCGGTGGGTTGCCCGGAAGTGGCTGTTGTTTCGTCAATAATATGATAGTTGTAAATACCCTCAAGACTATTTTTACTTAGCTTTAACGGTGTATATTTTCTAATCATTGTCACGAAAAAACCGATCACTGTCTTCAGTGTATTCGAGGTCATAAATTTTCCTTAAACCTGATAGCTATCGTTTGGCTTATTCAGATACAGAAACCGCTCGGTGATCACGCATCCGTATCGCGTCCTTGAATAATTCCTTTACTCTATCAACGAGTTGCAGAGTTGGATACCGTAAGATTCTGCAGATATATTGATTCGATCTGTTTACAGAGGGACGCAGTCAGGTTTAGCTTGGTCCCTCATCTTTGTTGCGGAGTGTCTCTATGCGTTGGTTGCTGGGCCTGGTAGCGGTGGTCGGTGTGGGCGTTATTCTTTTGCTGGTGCTCCCTGCGCCAATTGATCCGGTGAGCTGGACGCCGGATCCAAATCCCGATTTGACGGGTCCCTTTGAACCCAACATGCAATTGGCCGAGGTTGAACGGTTGCTTGAGGGGGTGGGCGTGGGGCCTGAGGATGTGGCCTGCGCTCCGCAGGGCGCGCATTACACGGGGTTTGGGGATGGACGCATCGTTCGCTTCGGGGCTGACGGCAGTCATACGGAACTGGCCAATACGGGTGGTCGTCCCCTGGGTATGCAGCTCGATGCCGCTGGCCGCCTGATTGTGGCGGATGCCGTGCGCGGCCTGCTCGCGGTATCCGCGCAGGGCGAGATTGAAGTGCTGACGGACAGCGTGGGCGGCAAGAAAATGCTGTTCGTGGATGATCTGGATATTGCGGCGGATGGCACTATCTGGTTTTCCGATGCGTCCACGCGCCACGGTTATGCGGACAGCATGTACGACTTCATCGAGGGGCAGCCCACGGGCAGGCTACTCAGCTATGACCCAATCAGCGGGGAGACGCAGGTGCACCTCGATAAGCTGTTTTTTGCCAATGGCGTGGCGCTGGGGCCCGACGATGATTATGTGCTGATCAATGAAACTGCCGCCGGGCGTATTCATCGCCTGTGGCTTAAGGGCACGAAGGCCGGTCAGCGCGACCTGTTCGCGTCTGGCCTGCCCGGGACTCCCGATAACATCTCCTTCAATGGCAGGGATACCTTCTGGGTTGCCATGCCAAGTTTGCGCGCGGGTGCCGATGCTCTGGCGGGCTATCCCCTGGTGCGCAAGCTGTTATCGCACTTGCCGGCTGAATCCCTGAGGGCAGGCGTCACTCCCTACAGCTTCGTGGTCGGACTGGGTTTGAATGGTGAGGTCGTACGAAACCTGCAGGATACCAACGCGGGCTTTCATATGATTACCAGCGCCAATGAATGTGACGGCAGCCTGTATCTCGGCAGTGTGCTTATGCCCGCCGTGGCCCGGTACCCGTTGTGATGGACAGATCGGCGCTGCGCATATGCCGATCTACATGCGCTCGATAGCGAGTGCAATTATCAGCAGCATGCCGAGCAATGCCACAATGCCGTTTACTACCATGCCCCACCGCGCGCCATAGCCAGGCGGAAACTCAGCGGGACTGAGCGTTTTCAGTACCGTGGCATATTGCCGCGAAGCATACAGGGCTGAAATTGCGCCGAGCAGGATAAACGCGAGCCCCAGCCAGAATGTCAGGCTCCCACCTGCGGACTGTGCCTTTCCGGATTCCAATACTCGCAGCAACAAACCCGCTCGCTCCACGACAAAGCCGAACGCGATCAACGCAAGGCTGGTTCTATTCCATGCCAGCAGGGTACGTTCTGCAGCAAATAGCACTCTCGGATCTTTGATATCAGACATGTTCTCTCCAAAACACAAAATGCCGGGTCAGGCAGCAGTACTGAATATTAAAAAGTGTAGCTGGCGGTGAGGCCGTATTCTCGCCCCGGATACTGTATGCCGACCAGTGTCTGCGTGTTCTCGTACTGCGTCGGGTCGATATTGAGGTCTTCATCTGTGATATTTTTCACCCAGAGTTTCAATTCCATTCCCAGATCCGCTTCAAGCAGTCCGACAGACAGGTCGAAGCGGCTCTTGGCCTCATCAAAGCTGCTGACATCCGGCACTTCGGGCTTGGTACTTTCGGCCAGTACCTGCCGCGCGGGTTTGGATTGCCAGGTCCAGTTCAGTCGCGTGGCGAGATTCCAGTTACCGCTGAGGGCGCGGTCATAACCGAGCTGGAAATTAGTCTGCCAGTGGGGCAGGCCATTTAGCGCTTCGCCGTTCCTGGGACAGTACAACTGATCGGGGAATGGTGACTGCCCGGGTAGCAGCGGGGGTTCCTCGCCGCGCTCACACAGGCGTTCGTTCCACTTCTCAATGGTCGGGTCCGAGTAGGCGCCGCGCAGAGCGGCTTCCCAATTTTCGGCGAACACATAGGTGACATCGAACTCCACACCCTGCGTCAACACCTCGTCGGCATTGCCGATCTGGTTGTTGAACAGCCCGCCCAGCGGGTCCAGCGCCGGCACATCGGCCGGGAATCCGATCTGGTGATCCTGGAATTCCTGGTAGAACAGGCCGACGGCGAAGCGCAGGCGGTTGTCCAGCAGCAGGCCTTTCATGCCCACCTCGTAAGAATCGGACGTTTCCTCCGCAAAGGTCGCCACCTCCCGCCCGAAGGCGGCGATCTCCGGGAAAAACTCCTCCAGCGCGAACACGCCGGGTACCAGCGGGTTGAATCCCCCCTGCTTGAAGGCGTTGTCTGCTGAGGCATAAAAGGTCAGGTTATCATTGAAATAGTGGCTGAGCTTGATACTCCAGGAAAGATGATCAAACTGCAGCTTGTCATCGATGATGGCGACGTACTCCAGAAAGCGGATGTCATTGTCCAGCGTGGTGTCGATGTCGTCATAGCGCGCGCCCAGGCCCATCTCCCATTTGTCCGTCAGCTTGTAACTGACGTTGCCGTAAGCCGCATTGCCGCTATCCTCGCCGGTTGAATCCCCCATGACGTCCGTCGCTGAAACCACCACGTGAAAGAGGCCGTCGGCAGGGCGCTCAAAGTGGTACAGGCCGCCAACGTAGCTTAAGTCATCCAACACATCGGAGAAGCGCAGCTCGTAGGTGGTAATCTTGTAATCGAGATTGATATTGAAAATTTCGCTGGTGCCAGGAAACGGTTTGCGATTCTCGTTCGACTCGGTACTGAACTGCTGGTGCATGGCCAGAAAATCGACGTTGGTGATATTGGCGTCCCAGGACCAGTGCGCGCTGACGTCCTTGATGTCCCCGTCGACGTTGCCGACGAAGTCTCCATAATCCTTGCGGTCCTTGAATTGGGTGAAGATCGCGGGATTGCCTGTGTCTGTTCCCGTGCCCGGCAGCTGACCCTGGTAGGCAAAGGACGACACGTATTGGGTCAAATCCTTGTAGTTGGCTGTGGTATCCAGTTGCATGGTGTCGCTGATGAGCCAGCGCAATTTGGCGCGCACGGCCTGCGTGTCGCTGCCACCGTTACTGTCATCGGGTGAGGCCGGGTTGACGTTCCTGATGTAGCCCCTATCGTCGCGGTATACGGTGGCCAGTCGCAGCGCCAGCGTGTCATCGACCAGCGGGACATTGACCGCACCGCGCGTGTCATAGGCCGCCAATTCGGATGAGTCGTACTGGCTGTAGCTGCCTTCCACGTAGCCGCTGACGCCATCGAAATCCGGGGACCGGGTGGTGATGTTGTAGGCGCCTCCGGGGGCGTTGATCCCGTAAAGCGTACCCTGTGGGCCGCGCAGCAGTTCCAGTCGTTCGATATCCACCAGCGTGGAAAATACTGTCCCGATCTGTGCCTGCGCGAACTGGTCGACGAATACGACGACGCTCTGGGGCGAGTTCACGGCGAAAAAGCCGGGACCGACGCCGCGCAGGCGGATCGCAGCTGATTGCAAGCCGGTAACCAGCGCCACCCCCGGCGTAAGTTGCTCCAGATCCTTGAAATTGAAGGCGTTGATATCAGCAATGTCCGCGGCGGTGGCGACGCTGATGGAGATGGGAACATCCTGCAGGGTCTGCTCGCGCTTCTGGGCCGTCACCAGCAATTCTTCAAGCACCGTGGGCACGGGGTTATTTACGTCGGTCTGGGCATTACTACACAATGAAACTCTCGTCAGCAACACAGCGCAGGCAAGGTGCTTGATCGGGAGGGGCATGGGCTCACCTTTATTTTTGTGGTTCGAGTATAGCGCAGGTGGCCGGGCAGGGAACCCGAGGGTTACCTCTGCGCCAGGGGAGGTATCTAATCCATCGTGCCAAATTTGGATAGAGGTCTGCCAATTCCATGCGTACACTTATGGCATTACCCGCTGGGGGTATTTAACGGGAGCGGGATAGATACTCAGGCGATAACACAACCTAATGGGTCACTTTTGATGGACTGGAAAATATTCCTGACAATATTCGGATCAGTATTTATCGCCGAGCTGGGTGATAAAACGCAACTTGCCACAATGCTGTTTGCTGCTGATAAGGAAGTCAGCAAGTACACCGTTTTTCTGGCGGCCTCGGCGGCATTGATTGTCGCCTCCGCGATCGGGGTATTGGCCGGCAGCCTGCTTGCGGAAACTATCAATACACGGTACCTGCACTACATCGCCGGTATCGGCTTTATCGGTATCGGGATTTTTACGTTGTACACCGCGTAACAACCAAGGCAAGGGGGTAGTTCGTGAAGAAATCAACGAAGGCAGTGCTGCTGTCAGCCCTGGTTTTCCCGGGCCTGGGGCATCTGTACCTGAAGCGCTGGGCGGCCGGTGCCGTATTATTGGGCGTTGCCGCTTATGCAATCTATACCATCGTTACCGTTACCATGAGTATAGCAATGGAGGTAGTCCACAAGATCGAAGGTAGCGGTGTTACGCCCGATATCGATACGATCAGCAGGCTGGTAACACAACAGCTAAGTGGCAGTGAACAGGCAACGAATACGGCGGCGATCGCCTTTGCGGCATGCTGGCTGATGGGGATTATCGGTTCCTACATTCATGCGCGGGCGCAGGACAAGCTTGCCGCTACGCCACGTGAGTCTTTAAAAAAAGAAAGCACTGTCGTGTAGTAAGGCAAGCAACCAGCAGGAGGTAAGAGTGATGGCTTGGGAGTCTGCGCTGGGTTCAGTGATAGAGGCCGCCATTGCCCTCGTCGGGTTTTCCGGCTTCGTGGCGGCCGTCGGGCGGCGCGGCGCCGGACATTGGAGCCCGGTTGACCAGGTGCGTTTGCAAATACTCCTCACAGCAGGCGGCGCTGCACTGTCCTTCGCATTTCTGCCGTTCACCATGGTAGACGCCATCGACCCCTCTCTGGTGTGGCGTATTTGCAGCGGATTGCTGGCCACTTTGCCGGTGTCATCGTCTGGCGCTGTCGCCAACGTTGCTGCGTTACCATTGATAGCTGCCTGACGCGGAGCTAGGTATCCGGTGTGTCTGTGTCCGGGTTGCCAAGCAGCAGTTCTTTTCGCGCTGCTTCAGCAAGCGCCTGGTATTTACTGCGAAAGGCATCAAGCTCTCCTTCCTCGATTTCCTCCAGATCCAGCAGCGCGTTGTGCGCCCCTTGTGTGACACGGATAAGTTCATCCAGCTTTACCTGGATGGCCTGCGTATCGCGGTTTTGAGTGTTCTGAATAAGAAATACCATAAGAAAAGTAATAATCGTGGTGCCGGTGTTGATGACAAGCTGCCATGTGTCGCTGAACCCGAATACCGGCCCGGTTACGATCCAAACCAGAATCACACCAACTGCCATGGCAAAGGTTATTGGCTTACCGCTGAAGTGAGCGATTCTTTTCGCTAAATGTGAATACCAGGTCTGGTTCATAATTGTGTTCCTCGAGGCCGTATGATCAACCTATGTTCTCGTCGCAGTTTTACCCGCCAATCTCAACGTGAATCAGCAGATCGTCGGCAGCCACCTGCTGGCCAGCCACTGCCATGACCTCACTGACCACACCCGCAGCGTCGGCGACAATTTCGTAGTGCATCTTCATCGCTTCCAGCACCGCCAGAGTCTGGCCCACCGTTACCGTATCACCAGTGGCGACGCGCACCTCCAGTAACAGCCCGTGCATCGGTGCGACGATCCTGCCGCTGCCACCTGCATGATCCAGCGCGCCATCCAGGCGGATCATATCGCGGTACTGTGCGGCGCGACCCGCGCTGGACAGGTACAGTTTGCCCACCTCGGACAGGTGATAGCGCACCATGTGCTGCGCTTCGTCGATTACCACGTGCGCGGTGCTGTCGGCCATAGAGAGTAACTCGATCACCACGCTGTTGGCGGCGTCGAATACGCGGTAGCGCGCGTTGCCCAGTGGGGTGATCGCCAGGTCGTGGACCTGTTCGCCATGGACATACTGCTTGCGCGACACCAGCGGACTGGCGCTGGCCCAGTCACGCAGCTGCGGCGCCACGATCACACTGCTGTCGTACAGGTCGCGGTGCTGTAATGCCAGCTCCAGCACGGCGGCCACGGCGCTGTCGGCGAAGTGGGGTAGTGGATCAGTAATTTCACCGGCAGCAAATTCCTCGGCGATGAATGCCGTGGTGGCCTGCCCGGCGGCAAAGCATTCCTTCTCCAGACAGGCCACCAGGAAGTCCCGGTTATGGCGGGTGCCAAACAAGACGGTGTTATGCAGCGCTTCGATCAGGCGCAGGCGGGCGATCTCCCGGGTGGGACCACTGGCAATGATCTTGGCGACCATGGGATCGTAATAGGGCGAGATGTCCTGGCCGCTGCAAATGCCGCTGTCCACCCGTATGCCGGTGCCGACCGGCGGCGACCACAGATCCACAGGGCCCGAGGTAGGCAAAAAATCCTGGGTGGGATCTTCCGTGTACAGCCGCACCTCTATGGCGTGCCCGGTCAGTGTGATGTCGTCCTGGGTAAGCCCCAGTGGCTCGCCCTGGGCAACCTGCAGTTGCAGTGCCACCAGGTCCAGTCCGGTGATCAGTTCCGTGACCGGGTGCTCGACCTGCAGGCGCGTATTCATTTCCAGGAAATAGAATGTGCCGCTGTCATCCAGCAGGAATTCCACGGTGCCGGCGCCGCAATAGTCGATGCTGCGGGCGGCGGCCACCGCCGCTACGCCCATGGCATCGCGCAATGCGTCGGTCATGATGGGGCAGGGCGCTTCTTCCACCACCTTCTGATGCCGGCGCTGCACGGAGCAGTCGCGCTCGCCCAGGTGCACGATGGTGCCGCGACTGTCGCCGAACACCTGCACTTCCACGTGCCGTGGGCGCATGATGGCTTTCTCCAGGATCAGGTCGCCGTTGCCGAAGGCGGAGCTCGCCTCCGCCCGCGCCAGTTTGATGGCGTTGGCCAGTTCACCCACCTTGTGTACCAGGCGCATGCCGCGACCGCCACCGCCGGCAGCAGCCTTGACCATCAGCGGTAATCCGATCTTTGCGCCCTCGCGCAGCAGGGTGGCGTCGCTCTGGTCCTCGCCTTCATAGCCGGGCACACAGGGCACACCGGCGGCGATCATGCGGCGTTTGGCTTGCGCCTTGTTGCCCATGAGATGAATGGCGTCAGGGCTGGGGCCAATAAAAATCAGGCCCGCCTTTTCACAGGCGCGCGCGAACGCGGCATTCTCGCTGAGAAATCCGTAGCCCGGATGTATCGCCTCGGCGCCGCTGAATTTGGCCGCCGCGATAACAGTGTCCTGTACCAGGTAGGATTCGTTGACCGGGCTGGGCCCGATGTGCACGGCGGCGTCCGCCATCTGCACATGGGGAGCCCGGGCGTCGGCGTCGGAGTAGACGGCCACCGTGTGGTAACCCTGGGCCTTGGCGGTGCGGATCACCCGGCAGGCGATCTCCCCGCGATTCGCCACCAGGATGCTGGTAAATCGTGTCATCGACTTCTCCACGGCCTATTCATTGGCACGCTAATCATTAGCCCACTAATCATTAGCCCACTTGGGCTTGCGCTTCTCGACAAAGGCGGCCACGCCTTCGCGACCCTCGTCGCTGAGCATGCAGGAGGCGAAGCCCCTGGCCGCAAAATCCAGTGCCTGCGGACGCGGGCGGCGCGTGGCCTCGAACACGATGCTCTTGGTCATCGCATTGGCGCCAGGAGCGCACAGGGCAATTTGCTCCAGCACCGCGGTACACTGAGTTTCCATGTCAGCGGCGTCCTCCGCGAGGAGGTGGCCGATGCCATACTGCACCGCTTCCGCGCCAGTAAAGCGGGCGCCGGTGAGCATCAGGCGGCGGGCATGGGTGAGGCCTACCCGCTCTGTCACAAACGGCGCGATCTGCGCAGGGGGAATCCCGAGACTGGTTTCCGACAGACGGAACTTGGCGTCCCGCGTGACGATGGTGACATCGCCGACACAGCACAGGCCCAGGCCACCGCCGATGGCCGCACCATCCACCAGCATAATCACCACCTGTGGTTGCTCGTTCAGCTTGATCATCAGGTCGCCGAAGCTGCGGTTGCCGCGCGCCACCTCGTCCGCGTCTGGCGCACCGCCCTGCGCGCCGGATTGGAAGCCCTTGATGTCGGCACCGGCGCAGAAGGTGCCGCCCTTGCCGCGCAGGATGAGTGTACGCAGGGTGCGGTCGTCGCGCACCGCATCCAGTACCGCATGGACTTCATCTACCATCTCGCCGGACAGTGAATTTTTGGCGGAGGGCCGGTTGAGCCAGATTGTGAGTACGCTGCCTGTCCTCTCCAGTAGCAGGTCCTTGGTCTTGGGTAGTGCTGTCATGTCCGTGTCTCCAGAAATCAATCGGCTTGCGCGTGCTGACCCGCCGCGCCCTCACATGCGCGCGACGCCGAAACTGTTTGGCCGCACCGTGCGGTGACGGGTTTCCCATACGGTTTCCAGCAAAAAGCCCAGGGTTTTGCGCGCATCGCGCGGGTCTATCATGCCGTCGTCCATCATATGGCCGGAGGTGTAGAAGGCGCTGGACTGGCTGTCGAAAATATTGGCCAGGTAGGCTTCCTGCTGAGCCAGCACTGCCTCATCCGCTGCCTTGCCCAGGGCTGCCGCCTTGCCCCGCGCGACCTCGGACATGGTTTTCGCCGCCTGCTCACCGCCCATGACACCGGTGCGGGCATTGGGGAAGGTGAACAGGAAATCCGGATCGAAGTGCCGACCGCACATGCCGTAGTTCCCCGCACCGAAGCTGGCGCCGGTCATCAGCGTGATGCGCGGCACTTCCAGGTTGCGCACCGCCTGGATCATCTTCGAGCCGTGCTTGATCATGCCCGCGCGCTCGGATTTGGTCCCCACAATATAGCCGGTGGTGTTCTGCAGGAATAACACGGGGAGATTGGACTGCTCACACAGTTGCAAAAACTGGGTGGCCTTGGTCGCGCCCTCGGGGTCGATGGGGCCGTTGTTGCCGAGGATGCCACAGGGCAGGCCGAAAATGTCCGCCTGGATACACACGGTGGTGGGGCCGTAGCGCGACTTGAAGTCCATGAAGTCGGAGCCATCGACCACGCGCGCCACCAGTTCGCGCATGTCGTAGGGATTGCGGTAATCACAGGGAATAACCCCGGCCAACTCATCGGCGTCGTGCAGCGGCTCGCGGTAGCTGCGCCGCTGCACTGTAGCGCAGTCCTTGTTCCATTGCAGCCGGTGCAGCAGCTCGCGGCACATCTGTACGGCGTGGCCGTCATTCTCCGCCAGATATTCCGCCAGGCCGGAAACGGAGGCATGCATTTCCGCGCCACCGAGTTCTTCCTCAGTGGCGATTTCGCCGGTGGCGGCCTTGAGCAGCGGCGGCCCCGCGAGGAATGCGCGCCCGTTGCCCCGCACCGCGATGACATAGTCGCTGAGGCCGGGCATGTAAGCGCCTCCGGCGGTGGACGAGCCGTGCAGGATAGCGATCACCGGGATGCCGGCCTTGCTCAGTTTGGCCAGGTTGCCAAACAGTGCGCCGCCCTGCAAGAAACCTTCCACCGTGTAGTTGAGCAGATCGCCGCCGGCACTCTCCACCAGGTGCACAAAGGGCAACTTCTGTTGCAGGGCGATTTCCTCACAGCGGCGCACGCGGTAACCGCCGGCGGAGGTGAGCGAGCCCGCCTGAATGCCGCTGTCGTCCACCACCAGCATGCAGCGCACACCGCTGATAAAGCCGATGCCGGAAATAATGGTGGAGCCGGGGATGGATTTGTCCGGGTCACTGGTATCGAGCAGGTAGCCGGCGAGATTGCCCACAGTGAGGAAGGGCATGCCCGGGTCGAGCAGGCGCGCCAGGCGCTCGCGTGGGGTCAACTGGCCGCGCGCTTCAAAGCGCGATTTGCGCTGCTGCGAAATCTGCGCGCCGCGCGCGTTCAGCATCTGCAACTGCTCGATATGCGCGAGCATCTCCCGGCGGTTTTTCGCATAGCCCTCGGAGTGGACGTTGATCTTTGAGTTGTACACCGTCATGACACAGTCTCCGCGATGGACGCCGGTACGGGAATAGGGCAGGACAGCAGCAATTGCGCATAGCCCTTACCCTGGGGGTCGTTGCGTATGCTGGCCACGCCGCCGCCGCCGAGTACATCGTGCAACAGGAAGTTGATGGCGTTACTGCCGGGCAACAGGAAACGCTCGACGCTTCCCGTCGATGCGTCTTCGAGGAAGTGCGCGAAGCGCGCGCGCACCACGTCTTCGGTCAGCGCCGCACAGATGTAGGGCAGGTACTCCGGGCGGCGCGCGATGATGCCGATATTGGCCTTGTTGCCCTTGTCGCCACTGCGGCCCCAGGCCAGGGCGATCAGCGGCACTTCCAACATCTTCCCGTTCGTAGTCGCAATGGGCATGGCTTGGCGCGCGATAGCGCCGGTATCCAGCGCTGCGCCGTACACTTCATCGCAATCCACCGTTGTGCCGCCCAGCAAAATCCGCACCTGCACCTGTGACTTGGGCACCGTGCAGGAAAACAGCCGCACGACAGGCGAGGGGCTGGGGCGACTGCCGGCGAAACCCGACAGGCCCGGCGGTGTCGCGAGGCCCAGTCCGACCGCTTCCTTGAGCATGATGCCGATGCCCGCCATGTCCGGGTGCTTGGCCGCGATTTTCATCGCCACTTCACGGCTGCCTGTTACTGCGCTGAATGCGCCGTACTGGCTTTCGGTGCCGATCAGTTCGATGCTGGTTTCGCTGAAGTCCGCCAGGCCGAAGGTCTTGAACATGCGGCGTGCAGCTTCGAATACGGCCGCACCCAGGGCGCGGGCTTTTTTATCGGCATCGATACCGTAAAACGTCATATAGGTGCCGCCGCGAAATTCATCGGCGTAGGTGGCGCTCACCTTGTACGTATCCGGCGCTGCCCGGCCCGTGGCGCCGGACACCCGCACGCGATTCTCGCCCACCTGCTCAATGCGGGCGGTGGAGAAATCGCAGACCACGTCCGGCAGCATATAGGCCTGCGGGTCGCCGATCTCGTACAGCATCTGCTCGCTCACCGTGCCGACGGTCACCAGGCCGCCAGTATTTTCGGGCTTGGTGCACACAAAGCTGCCATCGGCGCAGATCTCCGCGACGGGATAGCCCATGTCCGACAGGCCGGGTACCTGCTCCCAGTCGGTGAAGTTACCGCCGGTGGCCTGTGGCCCGCATTCCAGGATGTGGCCAGCGAGGGAACCCATGGCCAGTTGATCGATGTCGTCGCGGCCCCAGCCAAAGGCGTGGATGCAGGCGCCCAGCGTGACGGCACTGTCCACACAGCGCCCGGTCACCACAATGTCGGCACCCAGTTCAAGGGCCCGGGCGATGGGGAAAGCGCCGAGGTAGGCGTTAATGCTCAGCACTTTCTCCGCCGGGGGAAAGGCGCAGCCGGAAAACATTTCAGTGATACTCTGCGCCCGCAGTTGCTCCTTGCGGTCCAGCAGGTCATCGCCCATGACACAGGCCACTTTCAGGTCCAGTCCCTGCTGCGCTATCACGGCGCGCAATGCCGCGACGCAAGCCTGCGGGTTGACGCCGCCCGCATTGGAAACAACCTTGATGCCGCGCTGTGCGATCAGGCCGAGATTGGGTTGCATGGCCGCGCTCACAAAATCAGTTGCATAGCCCTTGCTGTCGTCCTTCGCCCTGGCCCTGGCCATGATGGACATGGTGATCTCGGCCAGGTAGTCGTAAACAAGGTAATCCAGCCCCTCTGCACTCAACAGTTGTGGGGTGGCGCGCGCGGCGTCGCCCCAGAAGCCGCTGGCGCCGCCAATGCGCAATACCTTGTCTGCCATCTTCTTATTCCCCTGTGGGCGCGTAGGCTGCAGTATGATACCGGATCAATGCGCTCGACACATGGGGTAGGGCGCCATCGGGAGTTTAGGGCCAGAGTAAAAGTCTTCCAGCAACCCGGAGGTTTTTGCTCTGACCCCAAATCTGCCACGCGAATAGCTTTATACACAATTGTTTCCATTGAAGAAATACGTTTCTATAGTGGCTGCAGATGATACAAGGTGTTGCACGGCTAGACTCGACTATCCTGACCGCATAACAAAGTGGAAGTGCTAATCTGTTGAACACGAGAAAGAAAATTACGATGGCCCGCGCACCGCATTCTGGTGTTAGGCGGCGGCATGCTATACGGTTGGCTTCGTATACTTAACGGTTAAAAGGCCTGAGATGGAGCCGAAATATCTATTTTTTTACACGGCCAAGGCAGCGATTTTCCAGTTCTATGCGTTTGTCGTACTTCTTATAGCTCTTTTTTTAGTCAAGCTCTCTTTCGATATTTCACAGCACACACTTATCGTAGGCACTATTCTCTATATAGGTATCATTGTGTTCTACGCATTTCATATTGATCGTAAAGGCAGAGGAAATCGAGGTGTATGAGCCGCCGCCATTTAACGAGTACCGGTAGCCGGGACGCACTTACTGCCATTCGGGACGCATTTATTTATTCATTTATTTATTCGTAGTCGAATTCGACCACAGAATTGACGCACGGCATCTCCGCGAATAGCCCAAAAGGCAAATAGCTCTGGAATCGAAGATACTCACGGTGCCAAGGAAGGCGAGAGCGATCGTTCCGAACTTGCCGCACCATGTGGTGCCGCGAGGGCATAATCGGAACGCAGTATTTGTCGAGACGTTCGACTATCAGTACTATCTGGAGACCTTGAAGGAGTGGAAAACCACACTCAGTATCAAGGTGTACGCCTGGTGTCTTATGACCAATCACGTTCACTTGATACTGAATCCTGGTGAGGATCGTCAGGCGATTGGGCTTTTGATGAAGCGACTTGCTGGGCGCCAGACGCGATACGTGAACAAGCATGAGCGACGCTCTGGTACTTTGTGGGAAGGCAGGTATAAGGCTAGCGCGATACAGACGGACGCTTATCTGCTGCAATGCTGTCGTTATGTAGAGCTTAATCCCGTGAAGGCTGCCCTGGTGTCCAGGGCTGAAACTTATCCCTGGTCGAGCTATCGGGCCAGACTCGGTCTTGAGAGTAATGTCGTGTTTGACCCTGCGCCCTTCGCTTGCTCGGCACGAGAATATCGCTTATTTATGGAGCAAGGCATCACCTCAGAGGAAGATCAATTTATCAAGGAACGCTTGCGGCGTAATGGACTTACCGGTAATAGTGCTTTCGTGGATGAAGTGGAGGGGTGTATTGGGCTGCGCATAGAAGCTCGCTCGCCCGGGAGGCCGCGTGGCCGAAAATCGAAAATAAACGGTCGAAACTAAATGCGTCCCATTGTTAGCGCATTGTTAGCATTGTTACTATGAACAAGCGCCGCGGCAATCCCGTATCCAAACTGCTGCGAAAAGTCACCAGGTTCCTGTGGGCAAAGGAATCGCTGGAACACCTGGCATCAATACGCCTGTTCGAACTGGAGTTTGCCAGGCGGTTTTTTCCGCACAGCGGCAGGATACTGGAAATTGGTGCCGGGACCGGCTGGCAGGCCCAGGTGCTGCAGGCACAGGGGTTTGAGGTCGACGCGATCGATCTCGACAGCAGCAATTACAAGGCGCAACGCGTCTTTTCGGTGCGGGATTACGATGGTCACACACTCCCGTTTGATGACGCTGCCTTCGACGTGGTGTTCAGCTCCAATGTGCTGGAACACATCCCTCACCTGAAAGAATTCCAAAAGGAATTACATCGTGTGTTAAAACCCGGAGGCATTGCGGTACATATTGTGCCATCCAGCTCCTGGAGATTCTGGACAAACATCACCGAAGTCCTCAAATCCTGGAGAATCCCCGGAATTCACGGCGAGCACGCCAGCAACGCGCTGACCGAAATACTGGTATTCCGTGAAAGCTGGTGGCGCCAGCTGTATGAAGAAACCGGCTGGCAAATCGTTGCAGTGACCGCGTGCCCTATTTTTTATACGGGACGCTCCATCATGAGCAAGCGGATCAGCATTGCCACCCGAGAACGCCTCAGTCATATTCTAGGCGGGTCAACCCGTCTCTTCGTGTTGCGGGAGAATACCTATACGCCGCCCGCCCGGTAGAGCTCCTCGGCCCGGGCCTTGAGTCCAACGGCGCAGGCATTGAAGCCGCGTTCCACTAGTGCACCCATCTGCTCGATCATGGGGCCCGCGAACTCGCCGCTGAATTCGTCGACGCTCAAGTAGCGGCAAGTTTTTTCATCGATGGGCGTGACATACTGCGCGCGGTCGGCGTGGATAGGGTCGCCGGGCTTGTTCTCCATCGACCAGACAATGGTGTGCATAGGCTCGACCTTCGTCACGTACTCCACTTGTAGCTGTAACCCACTGCCCATGTCTACCTGCATTTCGACCGGCGAGCCGACGACCGGTTTGCCTTTCATGCTGGGGCAGAACGTATTCCACAGTCCGTAGTTGGCAAAGTCGAGAATCACGTCCCACACGATTTTGGCTGGCGCGTTGATGATGATCTCTTCGCTGGAGACGCTGCTTGCTGTAATCATGTGTAACTCCTTCTCTGAGATGTTTGGTAATGCGCCTGGCATGCCCATATTTTTAGTTGGCGTAACTGACACCGCCGTTCACCCGCCACACCTGGCCGTTCACCCACTCGGCATCATCGGACAGCAGGAACGCCACCGCGCCGGCGATATCCTGCGGCGCTCCGTGGCGGGTGCTGCGCACGCCCTTGAGCATCCAGTCCTTCATCTGCCGGGGCATGCTCGCATCCAGTTGTTCGGTCAGCACAAAACCGGGCGAGACCACGTTACAGCGAATGCCCTGCTGACCCCACTTCGAGGCAATGTGGCGGCACAGTGAATTGACGCCGGCTTTGGACGCGGCGTAGGCGGGTCGCTCGGGCTCGCCAATCACCGCCGCATCGGATGAAGTCAATACCAGCGCACCTTTCCCCTGCTGTAGCAGGTGCGGCAGCGTGGCGCGCAGTACCAGCGCCGTGCCGATCACGTTCACCCGCAGGGTACGCTCCCACAGCGCACTATCATTGCTGAGAATATCCCCATCCACCAGCACGGCCTGCAGGTCGGCCACGTTGGCGAACAGGCCATCCAGGCGCCCGAAATGCGCCATCGCGGAGCCGAGCAGAGCCTTGATGGTGGTTTCGTCGGCCTGGTCGTAGTGCCAGGCCACGACATCTCCCCCGGCAGCGCGCAATTCCTTTGCCAGAGCCTCGGCTGCGGCGATATTGAAGTCGCCAATACCGACTCGTGCGCCTTCCCCACACAGACGTCGTACAGTAGCCGCGCCAATGCCGGTGGCGCCACCACAAACAAGGATGGTCTTGCCCTGCAGCTTGTTCATCGTATGCTTCCCACCAGTCGGTTCGCCAGAATGGTACACAATAGGCAATTTGAGCTCACCAGACGAATGTGCAAGTATCCATACCCGATGCACTAATATCCAGTGGCCTCCCCGACACCGGCAGGAGAACGCAGCAGTGATGAAACTATTCACCTTCCTGTGGAAACGGATCACCGCCGCGCTCAGTACCGTGCTAGTGCTGCTGTTATTGCTCGCGCTGTTTACCGGTTATCGCATGCTGGGCAGCGGGCAATCGGATGACCAGGCGCGGCTCAACGGCAAACGCGACTACCTGGCGCAGATCAGCCAGCACCGCAGCTCCGGCCCTGACACCCCGAATATCGTCTTTATTCTCTACGACGACCTGGGCTACGGCGATCTGGGCGCTGGCGCTGAGGGGAGTGCGATGATAGCCACACCCCATATCGACCAGCTGGCCGCGGACGGTGTCGTACTCACAGACTTTTACTCGCCCGCTCCGGTGTGCACGCCCTCCCGTACCGGCTATCTAACCGGGCGCCTGGGTCCGCGCGCGGGCCTGCCCAACCTGGTGTTCCCCACCGGAAGCGTCAGGGACGATGTCTTTCATGCGCTGTTTAATCCCGACGGCCATGTGCGCCTGCCGGCGGAGGAGATCACGCTGGCGGACCTGCTCAAGGCCGCCGGCTACGCCACCGGTATGGTGGGCAAGTGGCACCTCGGCGATCGCAGCCCGTCGCTGCCCAATGATATGGGGTTTGACCGCTATTTTGGCGCGCTGTACAGCAACGACATGGAGCCGTTCGCCTTGTACGCCGACCGCGAGATCGCGGTCGAAGCCCCGGCCGATCAGCGCTTCCTCACCGAGCGCTACACCAAGGAGGCAACCCGCTTTATCGAGCAGCACGCACAGGAACCGTTCTTCCTCTATTTTGCCCACAACTTTCCTCATGACCCGCTGTCAGTCAGGGAAGAGCGCAGCGGTAAGTCCAGGGCGGGGCTGTACGGCGATGTGTTGGAGGAAATTGACGACAGCGTCGGCGCCATCGTCACAACACTGCAGCGCACCGGGAACCTGCAGAATACGCTGATCATTATCAGTTCGGACAACGGGCCCTGGTTCCTGGGCGATGCCGGCAACCAGCGTGGCCGCAAGGGCAACACCTTTGAGGGCGGCATGCGGGTACCCTTTATCGCACACTGGCCCGCCGCCATCGCGCCCGGCCGGACTGAACATGCCATGGCCATGGGAATCGACCTGCTGCCGACGGTGCTGGAGCTGCTGCAGTTGCCGCCGCCGCCGGATCGCCTGCTCGATGGCCGCAGCGTCCTGCAGGTCCTCAAGCAGGGTGGCCCTTCACCGCATGACTACCTGTATTACTACGATGGCGAGGTCCTGTTCGCGGTGCGTGACCAGCGTTTCAAATATCGCGGCCCGGCCGGGGTGCTATACAGTACCGACCAGATTCCAGTGGGCCTCGCCATGCCAAAGAAGGAATGGCTGTTCGATCTAGCGGGAGACCCGCGCGAGGCCTATGATACATCCACTCGCAACCCGGAAGAGCTGGTACGCCTGCGCGCTGCCTTCGACGCCAAGAAACGCGACATGGCGAATAATCTGCGCGGCTGGAAATAATGTCTCACCAAAAAGCAGCTACACTGTTACAAGATACTCAAAATGGGGACGCATTTATTTATCCAAAATGGGGACGCATTTATTTATCCATTTTCTCATTTTCAGGCGCCCTGTTAATGTCACTGTTGCTGGTCGGCTGTCAAAACACAGCCCAGCACCAAACCGGTAGAGACACGGCGGACATTCCCCCCAATCTGGTGCGCGTCAATCACACCAGCGCCAAACTGGCCTTTGTGGACCCGAACGCTGAATTCAGCAAATACACGGCCATACTTGTCACTCCGCTGGGCGTGGACAACGTGGAGATCATCCAGCCCTCATCCAGCATCACCACGACCGGGAATCGCAACTGGCAACTCACCGACGCAGACAAACAGCGGCTGCAGCAGGACTTTCGGGAGGCGATGGTGAAACAGTTATCTGAGAAAGGCGGCTACCCGCTGGTCGACACCGCCGCTGACAATGTATTGCAGATATCTGCCATACTGACCCGCATTGCACCGACTGCGCCCAAGGACGATAACCGCTCCCGGCCCCCTGGGCGCGTCAGGATCTTTACGGAAGGGGCTGGCAAGCTGCGTGTCGAAGTGACGTTCAGCGATGCTGAAACCGGGGCCGTACTGGCGTTGGCCAAGGACACGCGCTCTGGCTCCGCCCTCTGGGGCGTAAACAATAATGTGACCAATTCAGCAGAGGTGCGCCGGGTGTTCAACGCCTGGGCCATGCAGATACGCACACAACTGGATCGGATACACAAGAAGGAGTAGACAAGCTATGCAACTGTGGCGGTTCCTGCAGCCCTCGGCGCTGGGCTTTACGCTGAAGACTACCGCGCAAGCCCTGATCGACAGGATCAAGGGCGCTCCCACAAGGCCGGTGCAGGCGGCGCAGTACGTGGCGCGCCACGCCCGCAAAGGCGACCCCGAGGACGTATTGCGCGCCCTGGACCAGTTTGCCCAGGAAGAGCGCTGGCTGATGAGTATCGGGCCGAAAAAAGGCCCCCTGATCAAGGAGCTGGCACAGCGTCTGCCTGCCAACGCCCGCATCCTGGAGCTGGGCGCCTACTGCGGCTATTCCTCCATCATGATCGCCAATGCCTTCGGGCCGCAGGCGCGTATTACATCGATTGAAATAGACGGGGACGCAGTGGCGAGTTCACGAGCCAATGTAGAAATCGCCGGCTTGTCGGACCGCATCACGTTCGTGCACGGCCCTTCCACCAAAATGATCGCCACCCTGGAGGGTCGCTTCGACCTGGTGTTCCTGGACCACTGGAAAGACCTGTATAAAACGGACCTGCAACTGATCGAGCAGCGCAATCTGATCGGCCCGGGCAGTATCGTGGTGGCAGACAACGTGGGTAAAATTTTTGCCCCGGAACGCTATCTGGATTACGTGAGAAACTGCGGACATTACGACTGCGAGCACCGCGAGGCGACGATTGAGTACACCTCCGTGCCGGACGCAGTGGAAATTTCAGTGTACCGGTCGCGCTAACACTGCTACTGGCTGGCGAACGCCTTTTTACTGCCGTTGTAAGTAACAATAGCCGTAGCCAAGGCGTCCTTGTCGTACTCGCGCAGGCCACTCAGCAACATGTGCTTTTTACCCCGTCCGACGATGTCATCGCCGTCCGCCAGATGGAACGCCAGTTCGACACTGCCGCGCTTGCCTTTGATTTTAAGAGTGTTGTAATCGCCCTGCAGCACCGGCTGCCTGATATCAAGCCGGTCCAGGTCGATTGACATGCTTTCATAGATCACCATGGGGCGAGAAGGATTGATCATCACATTCTGCGCGGCGAGCAGCGGCACCAGAATGTGGGGAAAGGTCTGCCCGGAAAACTCGATGTAACTCTGCGTCAGATGCTGGATCAGTGCTGCGTCATGGCTGGTGTCTCCCGCGCGCTTCACGCGCAGATACTCCCGCCCCTGCGTATCATTGATATGCAATTCGCCCGCGGGCTCGGGTAGAACAAGCTCCACGCCGGCACTAACCATACCGGAAAATACAAACTCCATGTGCTGGCTGACACCGTACTTGGCCAGGATGATGGCAAACAGCAGATCGCCCGGAATGCAAAATCGCGTGGCGTCAGCATCGTGCAGGGGATTGAAGTCATTGGCCATTTGCTTGGCAAAATTGCTGCCCTGCTCACGGGTGAAACAAATGCGCCCATTGGGCTCACTAAAATAGTGCTCGATGACCATGTCTTGTGCGTCGCCAATAGTTGCGCAGGAGTGCGCAGTCTAGCAGGAAATTAGAAGCGCTGGATGCGCTTGCCGATAATCCGGTCACGCAATTTCCAGAACAGGCTATCGGGATTGACTACGATGATGAAAACGCGGCGCAGCTGATCTGCAGGGCACTCGATAGTATTGACCGCGTGCCAGGCATGATCGGTGCGCTTGATCAAGGCACTGTAATTGCCGATGGACTTGCACTCGATAACCTCGTCGAAGGCGTCCAGAGCCGGTGCTGAGTTGTAGTCCAGGCGCCCACCGTCATTGAGCACCAGTGTCGCGCCGCCCCAGGCAGGATTCCAGTCCTCTATCGAATTGAAATAAAACAGGTGGGAGCCATGCTCCCGCCGCGCGTCACAATGCGGTGACACAGCTGCACCACTGGGCGTGTAGTGCCAGTGAAAACGAAACTCTGCTTTTCGGGAACCCAGCAGTCGCTCGATTTCATTGCGATAGGTATCCGAGCAAAGCTCGCCGATAAACTCCTTCCAGGGTTTGGGCACGGGCATGTCCGGGGTATATTCCAGGGAGTAACGGTCGTGCGGTACCTGCCCCGCGCGACGTTCATCACCGAACCTCTGCTCGAACATCTTCAGCGGCGGCATGTTTTCAAGTAGATCCTGGAACCCTGATTCTGTCAGCACGCCTGCGCTATTGAAATACGGATAAGGCTTCGTTGCCAGAAAATGGTCCAGGCTAAGGTTGCGCAGTTTCTGGATATCCAGGTATTTCATGCGGCTCTGACCTGCAGATCGGGTGTGCGCTCCAACACGTCGAAGGCGTCGTGGCGCACATGGTTTTTGCTGATTTCCTCCCGCACCAAAGCCTCGCTCACGTGTCCATCGCGCAGACACTCTTTCAACAGGCCAAAGAAGAGGTCCTGCTGGCACCGGTCCGGGTGTTCCCGATAGCGTCCCAGGAGTCCGTATTCCCCAAACACTTTCGTGCGCAGCCGATTGGCTGTAGCCAACAGCGGCTTGTCCTTGAACTTGTCGGCGGGAGTGTAATCCACGGGCAGCCCGGTCTTCCAAGGCTGTGTCTTGCGCTTGGTATTGTGCAGCAGGCGTGTGTTGGCATCCAGGTGATCGAAGTCATTCCAGCAGTCCGGCAGATAGCCGATATTGGCCGGGTCCTCGTAGCCCAACACCATCCACTCCTTGTAATCCTTTTCTGAGCGAAACAGTTGCTCAAACTCCTTCTCGGCGTCCCAGTGCCGCAGGCCTGCGCAGTCCAGCAACATAACACTGGTGGCCACCTGTGCACGTTTGTCCTCCTTGCCAGAGCGGTGACGCCCCATCACAGCGGCGCCGTGCATATCCATCTGCAACAATTCGTACACGTCACCCACCGCGAACACGTCCGGGTCGGTAACCACCGCGCGGCCCTGCCAATTCATTAACTGCGGCGGCAGGAAACGCAGGGGGGTGAAGGACTGCAAATCCGCCATATGCCAGATGCGGCTGGTACCACCGCGCAGGAAACTCTGCCCCTCCCTCGCGCGCAGGTAGGAGTAATCCCGTGTGTGGACAAATTGCACATCAAACTTATCGGCATTGGCGGAGTTGCGGCGAAAGGAATACTGAGCGACCAGGGCTCCCAGCCACTGCCGCTCATTGGTGTGTATGAAGACGCATTTGTCGATCACCGCGCTGCACCTACTTCGGCGCTCGTATAGCCAAATACCGGTAGCAGGTTTGCATCTACCAAGGCATTCAATTCCGCTACCTGATCGTCGTCAAAATAGTCGTGGTAGCCGCCGACCTTGGCTTTGCGCACCTTGAACGTATTGGGATCGTTGACATTCTTGGCCTGCACGCGGCTGCCACTGCGCCAGAAATAATTCTCCTGTTCCTTCTGGCGAAGATTCTCCACTGAGGCAAACTCCGCCGTATCCCTGAGATACTCCGACCTGGCTTCAAGCCCCAGAAACTCGACAATCCGCGCCATTTCCCGTTCCGGATGCGTGCGCAGGTCCTCGTAGCGCACCACCAGTAGATGCTGTATTTTTGGCAGCTCGCGCGCCCAGTTGTTCATGAAGTCGAGGATGTGCGAGAGCCCCTGGTTTTCGTCCTTCACAAAATGGTAGACCGAAATATCCATCTCGTGAGCCGGATACTTGTTCATGGCCTTTTTCTCCGGCCGCATGCGGTACTTCCACTGGAAAAACTGCGACACCGCGACGTCGATCGGATGGCGCACCAACAGCACCGTGTGCTTATTGTAAAAGTCTTTTTTGGAATCCACGTTGCCTGTATAGCCGCGCAGGTAGTTGTCATGGGTGAAGAAAATTCTCGGGATGTCCTTGTTGAGCCGCGTGAAATTGTCAAAGCCCATTAAAATATTGTCGGGCAACTTATACACCAACTGGTAGTAGCGCGAGATCATTACCCGCACCCAGGTGCGCCCGCTCTTGCCGTACGAGGCAAAGATGTACTGGCATTTGTTGTACTTCCAGAATTCTTCTCTGCCACGGCGCCAGCGCTGCAGTGCATGCGCCTGCGCCTCTGGTAAAAATACCGAAATCGCGCGTACCAACCATTTGATCAGTCGCTTGATAATCATGTGCATGTGGTTTCCCCTGATCTGGGCAGATCAAGCCGCGAAGGGTATAGGATGATCAGGTCATTCTCAAGATTGGGTGGTATTTTTAACGGCTTTCGCCCACCTTCACAAGCAATTGATATTCCTGGATTTTGGCAGTTCTTTTGCCCGCTGCGGTCCTGAGCCAGGCCATCCCCTTTTCATCACTATGGTTACACAACATGACTAAACTACCCGGGATTCTATTGATGGGCCTGTGCCTGGTGCTGGCGGGCGTCAGTCGGGCCGCCAACAATGAGACACCGCAGTTACCTGAGTGGCAGGTTTTGGAGTTCGAGGAAAAAGCGTTCTGGGCCACGGCGCGCTCCCGCCTGGAAATTCTCCCCATCCCCGACGACCAGGAACAGTGGGAGCTCAATGTGCTGAGCTCTGTTGTCGATAATTCGGAACAGGTCGTGGTGCGCTTTGCTCCTGCCACCGGCCGGGCGCTCACACGCTCACGACTGAGCCGGGGCAAAGAGCAGCGTTTCAAGTCGTACCGGTACGAGCCCGACTTTATTGTGCGCGAGCGCCGCAACCCCGGCGCTGACACCAGTGTGCCGCCGCAGGAGTGGCCCGTCACCTACAGCGGGAAAGTTGCCTATCCCACTGCAGCGAGCGACGCCGTGCTGACTGAGCCCTACCTGCTCCTCTTTCTCGCGCAGCGGCTGCAGGCACAGGGACCGGATAAATCCATGGAAGTTATTGTGCACACGGATTTGAATTTCTATCGCGTGCGCCTGACCAGCGGCAATGGCATACCGATCAACGCGGATTACGCCGTCACCGGGCAGGGCAGTGTCAACGGCCAGCGCGAAACTCTGGCAGTGGCGTTGCAGGTTACGCCCCAGGGCACGCTCGCGGAAGACACTGATTTCAGCCTGCTCGGTTTGCAGGGCGAGATCATTGTGTTTTTCGACCGCAGCTCCGGCCTGCCGCTGCAGATACGCGGCGTCGCACCGCGCATCGGCCCCACCGCTATCAATCTCAAATCCGTCACCCTGAGGGAATCCCGGTAGTGAACGTGGCGGCCGGTCCGGTGGGCTTGATCAGCAACCCCGCCAGCGGCCACAACCGCGACCAGTTCGAAGCCATCCGCTCGCGCATTGAGAAAACTCCGGGCATTCACCACCGCATTACCAATAGTCCCGCTGCTATCGCGCTGGCGCTGCAGGAGCTTGCGGCACTGCACATCGAGGTGCTGGCGATCAACGGCGGCGACGGCACTGTGGCAGCTATCCTGGGCGAACTGCTGGAGTCAAAGTTGTTCACCCGACCGCCGCTGATTGCGCTGCTGCCCGGCGGCACCGCCAACATGAACGCCGGGGACATTGGCGTGCGCGGTGCATTGCACAGGGCGGTTGAACGCTTCTGCCAGTGGTGTGAAGGCGAGCGCAATATTTCGAGTAACGTGGTGCAGCGCGCCATGTTGCGCGTGGTGACCAGCACTACGCAGCCGCCTCGTTACGGGATGTTTCTCGGTAGTGGCGCCGTCATTCACGGTACCGAATACGCGCATAAGGAAATCCATTCACGCGGCCTGCGCGACGATTTCAGCCTCGCGTTGGGCACCCTGCGCACCGTGTGGGGCGTACTGCGTAACGACCCGGCCTTTAATCGGCACGTGGCCATCACGCTCACCCTGGATGACAAAGCTGCGACCCAATACGACACCCTCATCCTCGCAGTGAGTACCCTGCAACGCCTGGCCTTTGGCATGCGCCCTTTCTGGAGCACAGAGCCCGGCGCGATTCGCATCACTCTCATAGAGCAGGGCTGTACGCGTTTTGCCCGCACCTTTTTTTCCATTGCGCGCGGCCGCCCCAGCCGCAACGCGCTACCCGCCAATGGCTACAACAGCCACAACGCCAACAGGATAAGGCTGGCGATGCAGGGCAAAATCAATCTGGACGGAGAACTGCTGGAGATCGCCGAAGCGGTGGATATCAGCGCCAGCGAGCCCCTGGAGTTTTTGCGACTGTGAGCGCCTACCCGCTCGTAGCCGGCCCCGATGCGGCCGCGGACCTCACACTGGCGGCGCTCCTGGCGCAGCTCGATGCACGCCACCACGGGGCTATCTGTTGCACCCTGGTGTACGGTTCCTGTCTGCGCAGCGGCGATATTTACGCTGGACTGCTGGACCTGTACCTGATCTGTGACAATTATCGCGCGGCCTATCGCCGCCCGCTGTTGGCCGCCGCTAACTGGCTGTTGCCACCCAACGTCTTCTACGCCGAACAGCCATCCGTGGATGGCACAGCGGGCGGCAAAACACTGCGTAGCAAGGTCACGGTGATTTCATTGCGCGATTTCCAGCGCGGCTGCTCCCCGGCTTGGTTCGAATCCTATCTCTGGGGTCGCTTCGCGCAGCCGACCCATATCCTGTACGCGCGCGACCAACACTGTCGGGCGCAGGTTGCAGCAGCGCTCACCGGGGCCGCGCGCACGCTGCTGCAAAACGCACTCCCCGCACTGCCTCCCGAAGGCAAGCTCGACACGCTGTGGGAGCAGGCACTGAGCTTAAGCTATGCCACCGAACTGCGCACCGAGCGCAGCGGCCGTGCGCAGGAGCTGGCACAATCCTCCCGAGATTTTTATTACGCCCTGACTGGACATCTCGCCGGGCAGCTTGGCTGCGCCTTTGAGCTGTTCCAGCGCGATGGCGAATGGCACTATCGCAGCAACATGGTCAATTGGAAGCGCCACACCGCGGCACTGGCCTGGGCCCTGCGCCGCGCACAGGGCAAACTGCTGTCTGTGGCGAGAGTGGTCAAGGCCTTATTTACCTTCGAGGGTGGACTGGACTACATCGCGTGGAAACTGGAGCGCCATTCCGGTGTGGCTATCCACATCCCGGACAAGGTCAGGCGCGCGCCGCTGCTCTACCTGTGGGGCTTCTTCTGGGCCCTGTACCGCCGCGGTATTTTCAAGTGACGTCAGCCTGGCGGGCATTTGCAATAAGGGGTTGGGACGGGTGGCTCCGGGCCACCAGCCCTCGTACTACGTACTATTCACGCGCAAAGCAGGCCCGCGAAAATGGCAAAAAAGGGCGCATTCCTTTATAGTTTCGGCTTCAATAAGCCCTCATGCGACCGCCCTGGCAACCCCATGAAAGCCTGTGTATTTATCCAGACCAACCACAAGCAAATCACCGGTGCTATCGTCGCCGAGCACGCACTGCGTCGCTACTCCAGGAACAACGACAAGTTTGATGTCCAGATCATGGACACCCGCGACTACCCCTTTTTCGCCGCCCGCGAAGGCCAGGAATACCTGCGCGACGGCGTCAAGCGCAACTGGATGAACGACGATTTGCAGTCCTTTACCCCGACCCGCTTCATGCCCCCGAAATTAATGGGCTACCAGGGCCGTGCGGTGGTGATCGACCCGGATATTTTTGCGGTCGCCGACATCTGGGAACTGCTCAGCCGGGACATGCACGGCAAGGCCATCATGTGCCGCATGCGCTCGGGTCCCAAAGGGCTGGTCGACAAGTGCATGGCCAGCAGTGTCATGCTGCTGGACTGTGCCAAACTTACCCATTGGGATGCGCACAGGAAATTCGAGGCGATGTTTGATTTCACCCAGGACTACCAGCCCTGGATCTGCCTGAAAGAAGAAGACCGCGACACCCTGGATTTTTTTGAGCCGGAGTGGAACGACTTCGACAAATTCACGCTGCAGACCAAGATGCTGCACACCACACGACGCAAGACCCAGCCCTGGAAAACCGGCCTACCCACCGACTGGCGTCCGGCCGAACGTTTTCGCCTGTTCCCGCCAGCGGCCTGGGTGATGCGCGCCCGGCGCAAACTGTTTGGCGAGTACGCCTTTTTGGGCAACTACAAACAGCACCCCGACCGGAACCAGGAAGTGTTCTTCTTTGGGTTGCTCAAGGAGTGCTTGCAGCAGGGCAAAATCAGTGAGGACTTCCTGCGCGCGGAGATGGCGCACAATCATGTGCGCCACGACGCTCTGGACATTCTGGCCAATACACCAGACCTGCCCCGCGCGCCGCTGCACCCGCTCAGCGCGATGTCACAAGCCGCCTGACCGCCTGCGCCGTACGCTGTAACTCATCCCCTGCAGCACAGACCGTTGCCGCTGCGGGCGTGACGACAGCCCTTGCCTGCAATCCCGCCGCCGCCTGGGGGATCATTCCCGGTGCCAGCCATTGCGCCCGGCCGTAGCCCACCAGAGCGTGCTGGATATTCCCGACGTCACGGCGCATGCGACGGGGAGCGATACGCATGGCCAGACGGTGACTGAGGGGTTTATAGCGATAGCTGTGCGGCAGTAACCACCAGCGCGCAGCGCCATCCCCCACATCAAAAATGTACAGGGGTCGACCCGTGTCCGCCGCCTCCCCGAGCATGGACATCGACTCGCCGGTAACCACGAAGGCATCCGCCAGCGCCAGCAGTCCCCGATAGGGATTGACCTTCCCGCTACCCCAGCGATAGCAAAAATGCGGCACCTGCAGCTGCGCCTGCAGGGCATCGCCCGCGCGGCGCGGAGTGCGTGGGCTGTCCGTGACCAACAAGGACCCACCAGCGGCCGCCGCCAGGTCCCGGGCCAGGGTGCCGAGGCGCTGCGCCTTGCTGCGGGTCAGCACAAAGCGGCCGCTATCGCCGCCCACCAATACCGCCACCCAGGGGCGTGGCAGGTTCGCCAGTTGTGCGCGTAACTGCTCCCCTGCACTGCGCAGATCATCCGCGGCAACACGGTGCAATGGCAGGTTGTTGTGCACAATATTGTCCTGCTCGGGCAAAAAGTACTGTGGTGTGGTAACCACCAGATCCCAGGCGGACAGGGGCGCCCAGGGACGGCCGATGTGTACCAGGCGAGTCCTGCCACCGGACTGTCGTTGAATCCAGCGCGCCACCGGCTCATTGCGCCGTCCCGCGCTGATCACAATATCCGGCCAGGGAGCCGCCAGCACACTGGAGCGCGACCGGTCGATACCGGCCAGCGTGACACCGCCACGGATATGACTGAGCAATTCCCAGGGCCGGGCCGCGATGTGTTTCTCCTCGTAACCCCAGTCTAGCTCCTCAGCCAGGGCCCGCACCTGGGTATTGTCGCCCGCCTTTTTCCCCAGCAGACACCAGACTGTGATAGGACCCTCGCCCACGCGTCTTCCTCGTTACCTTTATCGCGGTATGCGGCGCGCCGCCAGGGGAGCATCGCTCCAAAAAATGCCAAAGCCAGCCGTTTGTGGAATTGCGTGCTGGCAGTAGACTATCCCACAGATTAGCCATGAGTAGAAACAGTTTGAAGCCCACGGTCTTTATACACACCAACCACAAGCAGATGCTGGGTGCCCTGGTGAGTCGCTACTCGTTGCGCAAGCACTCTGCACACGCGGATAAGTTTGACGTGCAATTCGTCGAGGTGAAGAACTACCCCTGCATGTTGGCGCGCGAGGGACAGCTCTTCCGCCGCGACGGAGAAATGCGCCCCTGGGTGAATGAGGATCTGCAATCCTTTACACCACTGCGCTTCACGCCGCCGGAATTAATGCATTACGAGGGCCGCGCGGTCATCATGGACCCGGACATATTCGCCATCGGCGACATCTGGGAGCTACTGCAGCGCGACATGGCCGGAGCGGCGCTGATGTGCCGCCCCAAATCCGGGCGCAAGGGCCGCAAGGGTGCTTACGCCAGCAGCGTAATGCTGCTGGACTGCGCCAAACTCAGGCACTGGCAGTTTGAACGCAACTTCACGGAGATGTTCGAGCCGGTCAAACGGGATTACATGGACTGGGTTTCGCTCAAGCTGGAAGATCCGGCGACGATTGGCCTGTTCGAAAATCACTGGAACGATTTCGATACCCTGACCGCCGACACCAAATTGCTACACAATACCAAGCGCAATACCCAACCGTGGAAAACCGGCCTCAAGATCGACTATAGACCCGCCGATACATTTCAGTTGTTTCCCCCCAGGCACTGGCTGCGCCGGGGTCGCCGCGCCCTGTTTGGCGACTACAAATTTGCCGGCTCCTATATCACACACCCCGACCCACGCCAGGAAGCGTTTTTTTTCGGCATGATGCGTGCAGCGCTGGAAGACGGTGAGTTCACCGAAGCATTACTGCGCGACGAGATCGCACAGGGGCATTTGCGCCCGGACGCTTTGGAACTGGTTGGCGCCTGATTCTACGCTCCGCCGTAGTCCCACAGGAGACACGGCCTGATCGCTCAGAAGGCTGAGATATTCGCGCTCAGGCCGTGTCTCCTGTGGGACTACCACCGGCATATGTTCCGGCAGTCATCAATTCAGAAAAGCGAGAACCGCTCGAAACCTGAACCCACACCGACGCGAGTTCCCGGAGCGACGACAATCAGCGACAGGGTTTTGACATCACCCACCAATTCAGACCGGCAAGCGCAGTCGCAGGCGAACACTGTCTAGTGATAGTTAAACAGAGGGTCTAAAGTCTCAGCTAAGCGATAATCAATGGCCGCGACTTCCTCATCCGTAAAGTAATCCCGGTAACCACCCACCTTGGCGCGCCGCACCTTGAAGCTGTCGGGATTATCCTTGTCGCGTGGCATCATGCGCCCACCGGATAGGCGAAACTGCTGCGCGCCTTCCATTTTTTTCATGTTTTCATAGGAGGAATAATCGACCGCTGCATCGACCTGCGCGTCAGTGGCATCCACGTGCATGAAGTCCAGCAGGCGCCGCAATTCCTCGCGGGGCCGCGCGCGCAGCTCCTCATAGCGCAGCAAGTGGAAATGCTCCATCTTGCCCACTTCCGCCGCCCATAAATTCAGGTAGTCCGTGACCGCCTGCATACTGCCGCCGTTGTCGCCCATGACAAAATCGAACAGGCTGATCGCACTGCCCTGGGGCGGGTAATTATTGATAGTCACTTTGGTGGGCTTGATGCGAAATTTCCACTGGAAAAACTGCGACACGGCTACATCGCGGGGATCCCGCGCCAGCAGGATCACGCGCTTGTCGTAAAACGCTGCTTTACTAAGTAAATCTGCGGTGAAATCCTTGATGTAATTATCGTGGGTAAAAAAAGTTTTAGGCACAGCACTGTTGAGATTGTGGAAGTTATCAAAACCCAGCACGGCGTTCTTGGGCAACTTGTACATCAGCCGAAACAGGTGGGACATCATCACCCGCAGCCAGGTGCGGCCGCTCTTGCCGAAAGACACCACCACAATGTCGGCGCGCTGCAGTTTCTCGAACTGCTCCTCGCCGCGCTGTTGTCGTTCGGCGACCAGGATCTGTGCCTCCGGCTGGCCGCGCATACGCCAGTGCAATATCCGGCGCGCAAGTTTCTTGCGGCCCGTCTGCCAGCCCTGGCGTAAACTCTGCATGGCCAGCTTCATGCCGCCTGCCCCGCGTAGCCGAACACCGGGTCCAACTGCGCCACCATTTGCGCCAGTTGCTGGCACTGTGCCTCGGTAAAATAGTCGCGGTAGCCGCCCACTTTGGCCTTGCGTGTCTTGTAAGAGTCGGGATTATCCTGGTCACCGGGCCTGACCCGGGCACCGCTGCCCTTGAAAAATTTGTCTTGTTCCATTTTCTTCATGTTGTCGAGTGCCGCGAACTCTACCGCTTCCTGCACCTGCGCTGCGGTCACAGCGGTGCCGGTAAAGGCGAGGATTTTCGCCAGCACAGCGGCGGGGTCCTCGCGCATGTCCTCATAGCGGACGACCAGGATATCGCGCAACTCGGGGATGGCCCGCGCCCAGCCGTTGAAATAATCGACAATACGCGGCACGCCCGCTTCCTTATCCAGCACGAAGTCCCAGGCATCCACGTTCGCGCCATGCGGCGGATAATCGTTGATGAACTTCTTGTTGGGGCGCATGCGAAATTGCCACTGGAAAAACTGCGACACTGCCACGTCGCGCGGATCGCGCACCAGTAACACAATACGCTTCCCACTGAAGTGGCTCTTGGAATTCTGGTTACCGGTGTAATCACGCAGATAATTGTTGTGGGTGAAAAAAACTGCAGGCAACTGCGGATCGATATGCTTGAGGTTGTCAAAATCCAGTAATTTGCTGGCGTCCAGATTGCCCTTGAGCTGATAGGCCCGGGATAACATTACGCGTAACCAGGTCCTGCCGGATTTGCCCCAACTCATCAGCACCCAGTCACTGCGCTGCAGTTTCTTGAACTCCTCGCGACCACGCAGCCAGCGCTCTATCTGCTTGCGGCGCGCAGCGGGCAACCAGAAGCAGAGCAGCATGATGAGTTGGCGTACCACGACGCGTGCCTTGTCGGCCATGTGCGGGACCATCCTCGATAACAGCCTGAAAAGGCTGGAAATGTTACCGTAAAACGCACTCTCCCGCACTACGGGGACAAGCCCTGATTTACCGCACTATTAACATCCTGCGCCACGGCAGTGCCTTGCCGGGCCTGCAATTGCCGTACTAAAATGCGCCTATGTCACTGCTCAATATCGATGCACTGCGCGCCGCGCCGTTACAAACCGACCCCTTTGACTTTCTGGTGGTGCCGGGCGCCCTCAGCGCTGCGGCACTGGCGCGGGTCAATGCGGACTACCCCGCGATTGACACCGCCGCCAACCACGTTCTGGAAAACCTCACTTACGGCGCTGCCTTCGAGGCACTCGTGGAAGAGTTGCGCGGTACGTCACTGGCCACCGTGCTGGCGGAAAAGTTTGACATGGAACTGACCGCCCTGCCGACCACCGTGACGGTGCGTAAGTTCTGTGAGCGCACCGATGGCAATATTCACACCGACCACAAGAGCAAGGTCCTTACCGTGCTGGTCTACTTCAATGAACAGTGGGAGCACGAAAGCGGCCAGCTGCGCCTGCTGCGTTCAGCGGACGATATTGAAGACTACGCAGCCCAGGTACCGCCCCTGGGCGGCACCCTGCTGGCCTTTCGCCGCACCGACCACTCCTGGCACGGGCACACCCGCTTCGTGGGAGAGCGCCGCATGGTGCAGATAAACTACCTCGATCAGAGCCCGCTGGCCATTGCCGCGCAGCGCATCAGCCGCTTCGGCACGCACTTTATGAAAAACGTACTGGGCATGCGGTAAGCGGCGCACCGCTGCTCCTGCAAGAATAATTCCTGAATTTAACGCTGGGCATAACACCTTGAAAAAACGTGTAGTGATCGCGGGCTTTGGCGATACCGGTCTGTTAGTGGCGATCAACCTGGGAAAGGATTTCGATATCGTCGGCATCAGTCCTAAACCCTGCCTGGTGAGCGGCCAGGAGCTGGGCATGCGGCTGACGCAACCCCAGGTCTGGAAGCAGGACTATTTGATGGCGTTTGGGCGCTATCAAAAGCTGGAGGGGGTACGCACGCTGCAAGGCCTGATCACGGCGCTTGATCCCGCCAAGGCCACGGTTACCGTCAGGCTGCAGGACAACCGTGCACAGGTGGAACACTACGATGCCCTGGTGATTTCATCCGGGGTGACCAACGGCTTCTGGCGTAACAATGCGCTGGAAGATCTGGTTTCGATTAACCAGAACATCGACCACACCGCGCAGCAATTGCTACCGGCGCAATCGGTGACAATCATCGGCGGTGGCGCCACCGGCGTGAGTGTCGCCGCCAATCTCGCGGCACGCTACCCGGAAAAATCCGTGCACCATTTCTTCAGTGAGGCGCAACCCCTGCCCGGTTATCACCCCAGGGTACGCGCCAGTGTGGCGCAGCACCTGCTACACGTTGGTGTTATTTTGCATCCCCACCATCGCGCGATTATTCCCGCCGGCTTCCACTGCGACCGCTTTACCTTCGACCCCATAGACTTCTCCAGCGGGCAAGACCGCTTCAGCGCCGACCTCACTCTGTGGGCGATTGGCAAACTGCGTCCTAACAACGACTTTATTCCTGCCGACATGCTGAACGACGACGGCTTTGTAAAGGCCGATGAGCTATTGCGGGTGGCAGGCTACAACAATGTCTTCACGGTGGGCGATATTGCGGCCTCAGACCCGCATCGCAGCTCGGCACGCAACTGGGGCTATCGCCTGCTGGGCCACAATATTCGCGCCTATCTGGAAGGCCGGGAAGCTGACATGAAGCGCTATGCCTCGCCACTTTATCGCTGGGGTTCGATCTTCGGCGTGCAGGACAACGGCATGCGCGTGTTCCAACCCGACGGTAGCAGTTTTCGCTTCCCCAGTTGGACAATTCGCACCCTGTTGTTTCCACTCGCGGTGCGCAAAATGATCTACAAAGGCGTACGCAAAGCCTGACGAGCGTGGCGAACAACGTCCGATAGAGTCCCCGCATGGGCGAACCCTGAAGAGCGAATATCTCAGCCCTCTGAACGATTCAGGGTTCGCCCCTGCGGGGACGGGTGATCCACAGTAAGTTCTACTGAGAACGTATCAAGTCTGAGAGCGCTGTCACGGCGAGCAGCAGTAGACATGGCCTGCTTGCTCAGAGGGCTGAGATATTCGCCGCAGGCCATGTCTACTGCTGCTCGCCTCGTGAAGTCACTACGTCAGGCTAAAACAGCGCTTCGATGCGTTTTACCACCGCACCGACATCATCTGGTAGCTGCGCAACCGGTTGCTCAAAGGGCTGCCCGGACCACACGGCCAGGCCCTTCTCCACCAACAGGCGATGAAACGCGCGAAAGTCGCGGGTGGCGCAGAGCACCTTGAATACATCCACATAGTAAACACCCCTGGCAAGTCGGTGGCGCCAGCGATCCCATTGCGAAGCCTGGCGCGGATTGAACAGCCAGTGGGCCAGGGAGCGTCGCCACTGGTCGATACTGCCCAGCCAGCCTCCAGGCAGCGGGAAAATTGCCAGGGGTTTGTGCAGGTAGATGACTTCGACCATCATGGACACACTGTCGGCCGTGACGATGAAACCATCGGCGCTGCCCAACAAAGCCTGGTAGGGGTTGTCCGTGGCGTCGGCGGTCCATTCAAAAAAGACCGCCTGAGCGGGCAGGTCCCGGCGCAGCACTGCCACTACTTCGGCCGTGGTGCGCCGACTGGTGGTGACATAGGGCGTGCCGCCCAACTCATCGACGATCCAGCGCGCCGTTGCCACCAGGTCATTGGCGACCTGGCGATTCATAATGAAGGGGTTGGTCTCGCCACCCACCAGCATGGCGATCATTGGTTTGTGCAACGCGGCGAAGCGCTCCTGCCAGGCCAGCGCCGCACTGGCCACAGCCTCGGGCTGCACGCGCATCAGTGGCAGCGTTGTCGGCACAAAATTGTGCATGGGCGGCATCTGGTTCTCTGCACTGGCGATCACCAGGGAGAAATCGAGCATATGCCCGGAGGGCTTGCCCACCAGTGCAATGCGGGTTTTATTGCCGGACTGTTGGCGCACCCACAAGGCCACCATGGAAGGGCGCCGCCCGACGGTGATGATCAAATCGGGCCAGGGCGCCTCGAGAGTATCGCTGCGGCTGAGGTCGAGGTGATCAAGCGCGGGACGGTAGCGCGGCTTGCCCAGCACATACTCGGGTCGCATGTGCACGTATTTATGCTCTACCGGCCAGGTCAGGGCCTCGACGATAGTCTCTACCTGACCGTTATCGCCGCGCTTGTCACTGAGGATAACCCAGGTACGCGGCGTCACAGTCAGGTGTCCGCGCCGTCCTGGCAGTAGCCCAGTTCCGGCAGGATTGTGGCGCGCACCAGTGCCTCGAGTTCGGCAACCTGCTGCGCATTAAAATCCTCGCGATAGCCACCGACCTTGCCGCGCCGAACCTTAAAAGTGCTGGGATCGTTGGCGTCGATGAGTTTCATACCGCCCTGGCTGAAGGTGCCGCTGGTCTCCAGTTTCTGCAGGTTGTCGAAGGAGCCCCACTCGACCGCTGCGCGAATCTCGTCTTCACTGAAATTCTCGCCCATCAATTGCGTGATAGCTTGCAATGTCTGCACCGGCTCTGCGCGCAGGTCTTCATAGCGGGCGAGCATGCCATGCTCCAGCTCGCGCACGTTGCGCGCCCAGGTGTTCTGGTACTCGATAAGGCTGGGCAAGCCGATATCCGAGTAGCGCACAAAGTCCCACATCTGCACCGTGCGGCGGTCGATGGGGTGCTCCACGAAGTGATTGATGAGCTCCTGCTTGGCGCGGGACTGCCTCTTTGTAAACTGGTGATACCAGGACACCGCGATGTCGATCGGGTTGCGCGCCAGAAACAGCACTGGCTTGTGTCGCAGCGGGTTGTCAGGAGCACCGCAGGCCAGTAGTTTTCCTACCTCGCCCTCATAACTGTAATACGCGTTGGTCGCCGCCAGACGGGGAATCTGCGGGATTTTACGGGCGAACTCGTCAGTATTAATCAATTTTGATTCGGGCAGGTTATAGCGCAACTGGTACAGGCGCGAGAGCATCGCCTTCAGCCAGGTGTTGCCGCTCTTGGGATGCCCGATAAGCAAAAAATTTGCGCGCTGTGCTTTGGCCAACTCCAGGCGGGCCAGATACTTACGGCGCAGGGCGACCCGAGTCGCGGCCGGCAGCGGTTGTGTCGGAATGAGAATCAGCGCCTTCTTGACGCCATCACTCAGATTAAACATGTGCTGTATTACTCACAGGCAGGGTGCGACGACATGCGCAAAGCGTGTAATTATGGGTGAAGCAGGCCAAAATGACCAGACAACGGGGGCTTCATGTACAATGGCCGCCAGTCTCAACAGGAACACTACCCCCTTGATTATCGACCGCCATATCAGCTGGGAGATCCTGCGCCCCTTCTGCACCGGGCTAGGCCTGCTGGTATTGGTTTTTATCGGTTTTTCCGCAGCGCGCCAGTTATCCCTTGCTGCCGATGGCAAGCTGGACATGCTGACCGCGTTCAAACTCGTCGGTCTCAACACGCTGATCACGCTGGAGATTTTGCTACCCTCGGCGTTTTTCTTCTCGGTGTTGTCGGCCATCGGTCGGCTGTATCGTGATTCTGAAATGCGCGCGCTCTATGCTGCCGGGGTGAGTCGGGCACGCATTCTGGCAGCCGTTTTAAAGCTGTCGCTGGTCATCGCCGTGATTACCGGGTTGATGTCAATCCTGGGGCGCCCCTGGGCCTTTCGCACCAGCTATGCACTGGAGTCCCAGGCGACCGCGCAGTTTGATCTGAAAAGGATGTCCGCCGATGAGTTTGTCAATATGGATGGCAGCGATTACACCTTCATCGCCCACGACATTGATCTCGCCAAGGGTCTGCACAAAGGTGTATTCCTGCAAAAGAATTACTTCGAGCAGGGTCGCTCGGAAATTATTGTTGCGGAATCCGCAGCCATGCCCACACTTAATCCAGGGCAGGCCTCGCGCGCCACGTTTTACAATGGCTACAACTACCTGCTTGACAATCGCAATCGCCAGGACATGACCCTGCAGTTCAAGGAGCTGGTGGTGCAGCTTCCCAACGAGGAGGCCCAGGAGAAATACCGGCGCAAGGCGGAAACCACGCTGAATTTGGCACAGTCCACCGACCCGAAAGATGTCGCCGAATACCAGTGGCGCATCACCACACCATTGGCGACGATACTGCTGGCTCTGCTCGCCGTGCCGCTGGCGCGCTCCGCACCGCGCGAATCCCGTTTTCGCAACACCGCCATCGCCCTGCTGGCGTATATCTCGCTGTTCGCCATGGTCAGCGTGCTGCGCACTTTCATTGAGCAGGGCAAACTCGGTGCCATACCGGGCCTGTGGGCGGCCTATGCCATACAGGCGGTGCTGCTGGCGGCTCTGGTCACAGAACCCAGACTAAAACGGCGATGATCCTGCAGCGCTACATTGGCGTCAGCGTGGTCAAGGGCTGGCTGTTGGTATTGGTGGTACTGGGCGCCATATTCGGCCTGATCAGTTTTACCCAGGAGCTGGATCACACGGAATTCAACTACAACGTACTCGCTGTAGCCCGCTATACACTGCTCACATTGCCCAACCAGTTGGTGAGCCTGGCCCCGGTGATCGCACTGCTGGGCAGTATTGTGGCACTGGCCAACCTCGATCGCTATAACGAGTTAACCATCATCAGTTGTACCGGCTTTTCACCGGC
>Ga0163144_10003361_pt1 | contig 36461 bp, 26 predicted proteins | sample OliLak19BULKMAT1_FD_123175 | JGI IMG/M metagenome (GOLD analysis project Ga0163144, IMG submission 123175) | Freshwater microbial mat bacterial communities from Lake Vanda, McMurdo Dry Valleys, Antarctica - Oligotrophic Lake LV.19.BULKMAT1 | ecosystem: Environmental > Aquatic > Freshwater >...
CTTTTCCCTAGCCCAGGCATTTATGCCTGGGTTTACGACACCCCTAAAAAGTCGTCGTCGGCAGCGGGCAACGCCCTCCACCGTGGCCATTGGGCCCTGAAGGGCGTGTACGACGAATCCCTTGACGACCGATTTCCCAGGCATGAATGCCTGGGCTAGTGAAAACTCAGACGCCACAATCCGCGCAACGCACATGCAAATTCAACGTTTGTAGTACGGATCGACACGGATGATAAGAACCACGAAGACAGGAACGAGAAGAAATGAAGAAACCGCCTTTGTTTTCGGACTTTCGCACTTTCTGTCTTTCGCGATTACATGGTCTTGTCCGTGTTTAATTCGTGTTCAATCCGTGGCAAATTGAACAGGTTATTTATGTGCGGATCCCAAGTGACTGAGCTGGTTTCAAAACTGAATTGGGTGCCACTGCTGGCTTGTCCAGCAGTGCGACACACAGCAAAACACTGCTAGACGAGCTAGCAATGGCACACATGGGATGCCAATCCGGTTTTGAAACCGGTTGTAGAATGCGAATCATGCGGAAGCCGACGCCCCGCGTCGCGTGCGAAACCAAGGCCTGCCGATCATGACCTCCAACATCCCACTTGGCATTTTATTGCACGTGTTGGGCGGCATTGGCGCAGCCAGCTTTTACCTGCCGTTCATGCGGGTGCGGAATTGGGCCTGGGAAAGCTATTGGCTTGTGGGGGGGCTGTTCATTTGGATCGTGTGTCCCTGGATCGTGGCGGTGGCAAGCGTGCCGGATTTGCCGGGACTTTTGCAGGCTGCGCCTCGTGAGAGCATCGTCAGGGCGATCGTGCTGGGCTTGGGTTGGGGCATCGGCAATCTGACATTTGGCTTGTCGCTGCGGTACTTGGGAATGTCGCTTGGATTTGCCATGTCGTTGGGGTTTTGCACGTTCTTCGGAGCGATCTTGCCGCCGCTCGTTTCTGGCACGTTGCCCACGCTGCTCGCAAGTCCCTCGGGGCAGATGACCTTGGTAGGCGTCGCCGTTTGTGTGGCGGGCATCGCTCTGTGCGGCTGGGCGGGCATGTCGAAGGAACGCGAACTGCCCGATACGGTCAAGAAAGAGAGCGTTCGCGAATACAACTTCGTCCTGGGACTAACGGTTGCTCTGGTCGCGGGAGTCGCCAGCGCGTGCATCAACTTCGCGATCACGAACGACGAACCGATCTCACGCCTGGCCTACGATCGCGGCGCGCCGCAACTTTGGAAAAACGGCGCCACAATGGCGATCTTTCTCACCGCCGGTGGACTGACGAATATCGCCTGGTGTCTGCTGCTCAACTTCCGTAATCGCACCCTGCACGATTACGGCAACGCACACGGGGCCTCGCTGGCGGCCAACTACGCGCTCTGCCTGCTGGCAGGGCTGATTGCCTACGCGGAGTTTTTTTTCTATGCCATCGCCGAATCGCAGATGGGTAAGTACAGCTTTACGAACCTGCCCATTCACTTGGCGTTTATCATAGTGTTCAGCAATGTTTGGGGGTTCCTTTTCAACGAGTGGAAGGGGACCGGCATTCGCACGCGGTCATTGATTGGATCTGGCTTGGTCGTGCTCGTGACCGCGACGATGTTCATGGGTTACGGAAATCAGCTCAGCGAAAGCGAAGGACAAACATCCGGCGACGCCATGGCGCCGGCCATCGATCCGCTGCCCTAAAATCGATCGAAACTGTAGAAAACCTAAGAGGTCGCCGTTGCGGCGATGCGAGTCCTATGTCGACGAAAACCGAAACTGTTCGCAGCGGAACCCTGCATGACTTCATTGATGGCGCGACCGTTCGCGAAGCCCGCGCCGCGTTGGGAACGAGCTTACGCTTCGATCCAGGACTGACGTCAGACCCGAGCCTGTCCGGCTTGCTCGGCCGCGTCGTACGTCCGCGCATCGGCCTTTTGCCCACGGGTCACTTCTACTATTGGGACCAGTATCCTGGCCTCAAAGAGGCCGGCATGCGAATGTATGCCAAGCTTCGAGGGCATCTCGATCCCCTGGGCGATGTCGTGGCCTGCGAGCTGGTCGATACGCAGGAAAAAGCCGCGGCAGCGGGCCAGTTCTTTCGCGACCAGGGCATCGATTTGTTGCTGATCTTTCCGTTCGGATACACGCCCGCTATGTGCATGGTGCCCGCCGTGCATGGTTTGGATGTCCCGCTGCGATTGATCAACGCCCACGAAGACCGCTCGTACGACTACGCGAACTCGGACACGTCGAATTACTTGCATCACGAAGGGCCCTGCTGCATTCCTGAGTATGCCGCGGCGCTACTAAGCATGGGACGCAAGTTCCGCGTGCGCTCCGGGCCGTTTTCCGACAACCGCTTGTGGAACGAGCTGCGGGCCGATTGCCTGGGCACCGCGGCGGCTCGGCGCTTCCGAGAGTTGAATTGCGGACTGATCGGTCAGACCTACACGAACATGGTCGACATGCCGACCGACGAGCATCGAATTCTGCGCGCGACCGGCAAGATGCTGTTGCGGCCCGAAGTCGAAGAGATCGAAGCCGCCTACGCCCGCGTTACGCCAGGGCAGCTCGACGCGATGCTGGCCGAGTTGCGGGCGATGTACGACGTCGATCCGACGGTTACGGACAACGACATGACCGTTTCGGCCAAGTTGGCCGTGGCCTACGACGAAGTGATTCATCGGCACGACATCAGCAGCTTCGGTTATTTCTGGTGGGGTGAGCGACCGCTGATCACGGAGCTGCGCTCGCAATCGGCCGTGGCGGTGTCGCGGCTCACGTCCTTGGGCCGGCCGGGTGTTACCGAGGGCGACGTCAAAACGGCCATGGGCATGAAGTTTCTCGATCTGCTGGGAGCGGGTGGCATGTTTGTCGAGTTCTTCGCCTTTGACTACGACGAAAACTTCGTGCTGATGGGCCACGATGGCCCCAGCAATATCAATGTTGCGGAAGGCCGGCCCAAGCTGCAGCATCTCGAAACGCAGCACGGTAAGTCGGGCGAGGGGCTGGGCATCGACTTCGACATGCGGCAAGGCCCCGTCACACTGCTCAATTGGACACAGTTTAATTCCGGTGAGGGCTTCAAGCTGATTTACACGATCGGTGAGGTCGTTCCCGGAGAAGTCTTGCGGATCGGCAACCCCAACTGCCGCGTCAAAGTTCAGAAACCGCTGCACCAGTTCATGGACGATTGGTGCCAGCAGGGACCGTGCCACCACGTGGCCCTGGGCTTGGGCGATCGCAGCGGAGAAGTCGAGGCCTTTGCCGAATCCATGAAGTTTGGCTGCGTTCGTGTATAGTCGTTAGTAGAGATTGTCGCGGGGGGAACTGGGAGAGGCCTCTTGGAAAACTCGCGTCGTGCATTGCCGTCGTCGACACCGTCCGACTGGGACGACGTGCCCGTAATGAATGTTGCCCAGCTTGGCGGCATCGAGACATCAGTCCTGGATAATGGACCGGGTCGCGGGGTACGCATTGCCTGGGTAAACACCGGCGGTGGACTGCGGTACAAGGTCGTCATCGATCGCGGACTCGACATCGCCGACGCCGAGTTTCTCGGCCAATCGCTCACCTGGCATTCCCCCACGGGCATTACTTCGCCTACGGCGGCGCACAACCAGGGCCTGGACTGGTTGAAGAGCTTCTACGGTGGACTGGTCGTCAGCGCCGGTCCCTTGAACACGGGCGACCCCTTCGTCGAGAACAACCTGCCGTTCGGCCTGCATGGCACGCACTCCAATACCGCGGCCACGCTCGAATCGGTGACCAACCCCGAGCCCTTGCGCGGCGAACTGGCCATGCGGATCGTGGGCGTCGTGCGCACCTCGCGGGTCTTCGGTCCGAACGTGGAACTGCGTCGCACGATCTCCAGCCGCTTGGGCGTGCCGGCCATCGAAATTAGCGATCAGTTCACCAATCGCGGCAACGAGCGCGTGCCGCTGGCGTGGCTATTGCACATCAACTTTGGCTTTCCGCTTTTGACGCCCCTGGCCAGCACGTATTGCTATCGCGGATCGGTCTCGCCGCTGCCCGGCAGCGAGAACTGGTATCGGCATGGTGGCGACTATAAGTCGGCGCCGAAGCCGCTGGATGAGCATCGCGGCGCCGGCGAGTTTTGTGCCTACATCGATCCCCAAGCGGACGCCGACGATCGCGTTATGGTGGGCGTGGTCAATCGCGAGCGGCAGTTGGCGGTCCGCATCGAGTACTCGAAACGCGATTATCCGAGGCTGGTCAACTGGCAGCACTGGGGGCCACGGGGTTCGTATGCCGGGGCACTCGAACCGACGAACGCCGGCGTTGAGGGGCGACCTGTCGATGTCGCGCGCGGCTGGTTGGCGCATCTCGAGCCGGGCGAGTCGCGCACGCTGCAATGCACTTTGTCGGCCACGTCCGATCCTGGAGATATCCAGCAGTTGTTGGATTTGAATGATTGATCCCTGTTGCTCCTCATTGGCAACCGACGGCACGCCCAACGTCGGACGCAGGTGAGCGTTTTTCGCGGTCCCCATTTGATTTCGCATCATGAAGAAGAAACAACCGCGTCCGCGCCGGCCCGATCGTCGGCTCGAGCGAATCTCGTCTCGCCGCCGCTTGAGCATCGAACCGCTCGAGCCGCGCATCGTTTTGGACAGCACCGTGGTCTTTAACGAGATCATGTTTCATCCGGCCTCGGCCCCGCTCGACGAGGGCGACCACGAATGGTTTGAGCTGTTCAACCAAATGGCCGTCAACATGGACATCTCTGGCTGGTCCGTGCAGGGCGCGGTTGACTTCACCTTCCCCGAAGGCACGGTCATGCCCGGTCGCGGGTATTTGGTCGTGGCGTTGAACCCGACTGCATTGGCTGCTGAAACGAATTACAACGGTGCGCTGGGTCCATTTTCGGGCCGCTTGGGCAATGAGGGAGAAGAATTGCGGCTGGTCACCAAGGACGGCCGGTTGATGAATGCCGTCGATTACGGCGACAACGGAGATTGGCCCGTCGGTCCCGACGGTTCGGGCTTCAGCCTGTCCAAGCGCGAAGTCTATTCCTCGAGTAGTGCGCCCGACAACTGGACTACGAGCAGCCAATTGAACGGCACGCCGGGAACGCAAAATTTCCTTCAGCCGGGCGATGTGATTTCCCAGGTTGTGATCGCGGCGGGTGCAACGGCCAGCTATTTCGTGCCTGCTAACGGCAGTTTAGGCGCGACGTGGACCACGTCGGGATTCAACGATTCATCGTGGGCCACCGGGCCGACGGGAATCGGATTCGACACGACCGGCGGTGGCGGCGGAAGCGGCGCCCAGCCCAGCGACGACCAAAGCCCGTTGCCGCCTGTCGGTGGGGGCGCGGACGAGCCCGACGAAACGGGTGGCAGCGAGAGTGACCCAGGAGGTGGAGGCGCGGCCATCGACACCTCGTGGACCGGAAACGCCGGAAACACGCGCTGGGATGTCGCAGGCAACTGGGACAACGGCGTGCCGATCGCCACCGGGCGGGGCTTCATCAGCGGCAACGGCACCACGGTCCTCATCGATTCGGCAACAACCGCGCAAGCCGGGCGCGTGCTGATCGGGGACACGGCCGCCAGCAATACCACGCTACGAGTCACCGGGGGATCGCTCGACGTATCGGGGGACGTGCAACGGATCGATGTCGGCACGAATGGCCGTGGAACGTTCGACCTATTGGGCGGCAGCGTGCATGTCTTTGGCAACATGTATGCCGGTGTGAACAACAACGCGGCCAATGCCCAGGGCACGATCAACATCCTCGGTGGGTCGCTCCAAGTCGATGGACGCATCCTGCTCGGCGCCGGCAGCAATCTGCCGCTGACGCAGACTCTGAATATGTCCGCCGGCACGCTTACCGCGAGCGCCTTGTTCGTGGCCGATGCGGCGTTCGATCACGCGGTGGTGAACATGACGGGCGGATCGATGGTGCTCGGAACACTGGCGATTCCCACGAATTACGGCGAGCCGGGTCTGACCGGTCACTTCCAGCTCGACGGTGGAACCGTCATCGTCAACGGAAACAGCACCGGCGGAACGCAGAACCTGCCTAGCGGTTTCCGCCTGGCCAACGGCGCGCCGAAGCCGCCGAACAATCCGTCGGATGTCGAACAGGGCACGATGGACATTACGGGCGGAACGCTGGTGCTCGCCGGCGACGCGACGACGCTGCTGCAATCCTATGTCACGGCGGGAGTGTTGACTGGCTTCGGCGATCCCGACTTTGTCACGTATGACTACAACGTCTCGAATCCGGGCTATACGACCGTCACGGCGCACATGCCAACCGTGGGAGAGCACGTCACGACCAGTATCGCGACGGCCATGCACAATGTGAACGCGTCGGTGTATGTGCGCAGCGAGTTTAATGTGTCGAGCGTATCGAGCATCGACACCCTTTCCTTGCACATACAATACAACGACGGGTTTGTCGCCTATCTTAATGGCCAGGTCGTCGCGAGCCGAAATGCCCCGGGAAGCGTCTCGTGGAATTCAACAGCCACGGGCAACGTGGGGATCGTCGCGGAAGAGACCATCGACCTCTCCGCGCACATTGGCGCGTTACATCCAGGCGCCGACAACGTATTGGCGATCCAAGGCCTGAACGCGAGCGCGGCCGACAACACGTTCCTCTTACTACCGGAGCTGACCGCAACGCTCAGCCCACCCGTCATTCCGAACGTGGTTTTCAACGAGATTGCTCCCGCCGCGGCGAGCGGCTTTTGGCTGGAGATTGTGAACCAGGGGGACACGACTGTCGCGCTCGACGGCTTTTCGATTGCAACTTCTGCCGGCGCCGGAAGCGCCTATGTATTCACCAGTCAGAATCTCGCCGCGGGTCAACGCCTGCTGGTGTCGCAAGCTCAGTTGGGCTTTGGCGCGGTGGATGGCGACAAGCTCTACTTTTACACGGCCGGGCAGGACAGTCTGCTCGACGCTCGCAGCGTGGCAACGCAGCTTCGAGGTCTCGCTCCCGGTCACGGCGACGACTGGCTCTATCCCGCGGTGGCAACGCCCGGGGCCGCAAACAGCTTTGTCTTTCACGATGAGATCGTGATCAACGAGATCATGTATCACCAGGCGCCCCAGCAGAATCCCTTCACTGAATCGCCCGAAGAGTGGGTCGAGCTCTACAACCGCAGCGCGTCGCCCGTCAATCTAACCGGTTGGACGTTGCGGGATGCCGTCGATTATGACTTTCCGGCGAATACGAATATTCCCGCGGGCGGTTACCTGGTCGTCGCCAAGGATGCCGCGTTGCTCCATGCCAAGTATCCTGCCATCGCGATCGTGGGCAACTTCGACAAGTCGCTGTCGAACTCCAACGACCGGATTCTGCTGCTCGCGCCCGACCAGAACCCGGCCGACGAGTTGCGCTACTACGACTCGGGGAATTGGTCGGAGTTGGCTGACGGCAACGGCTCGAGCCTCGAGCTGCGTTCGCCCAACGCGGACAACTCGAAGGCCGAAGCTTGGACCGCGAGCAACGAGCGCAACAAGGGCGCCTGGCAGACTTACACCTTCCTACAAACGGCGTCAGCGGATACGGGCCCAGGCATCTGGAACGAGCTTCTATTCGGCCTGCTAACCGATGGCGAAGTATTGATCGACGACGTAAGCGTGATTGCCAATCCCAGCGGCGCGGCGACGCAACTCATGCAAAATGGCGGCTTTCAGGGCGATGCCTTGGGCAGCTCTCCGCTGGAATGGCGGATTATCGGCAATCATCACGGCACCGTCATCGCCGATCCCTCGAACGCGGCCAACAAAGTTCTCGACCTGCGCGCCACGGGCGTGACCGACCAATTCGGAAACAACGCAGGCACGACGTTTGCGGGGAACACGCCGATCGTCAATGGCACACAGTATCAAATCTCGTTCAAGGCCCGCTGGGTCGCGGGCACAGGGCAACTGAATGCCCGCGCCTACCTCAGCCGCGTAGCCGACACAGTCGAACTCACGGTTCCCACGGTGACAGGCACGCCGGGAGCGCAGAACACGGCCTTCGTGGCGAATTTTGGACCCACGTACAGCGAGTTTCAACATGGGCCGGTTCTGCCGGCGCCGAACCAGCCGGTTACCGTGACCGTCAGAGCCGCCGATCCGAATGGCGTGGCATCCATGACGTTGTTTTGGTCCGTCGACGGAGGCACGTGGTCGAGTGCAGCGATGACGCTCGGCGCCGATGGACTGTACTCAAGCAGCATCCCTGGGAATGCCGCTGGCACCGTCGTGCAGTTCTACGTGCGTGGCCAGGATTCGCTAGGAGCGGTATCGACTTTCCCCGGCGGCGGCACAGGCTCTCGCGCGTTGTACGAAGTCGACGACGGCTTCGGCACGTCCAATCCGATCGACACCGTGCGGATCATCTTGCTCACGTCCGAAGCCAATGCGTTCTTGGACACCACGCAAGCGATGAGCAACGAGTTCATCAGGACAACGGTTATCTACAACAACCAAGAAGTGTTCTACGACGTGGGCGTGCGCGTCAAAGGAGGCGCCCGCGCTCGATTGGACCCAACCTACTGGGGCAGTTACAACATCCATTTCAACCCGGACCACCTGTTCCGCGGAGTCCACGAGCAAATCACGCTCGACGCCTCGGGAGCGGGCGGACAAGTGAGCTTTGCCCAAGACGAAATCCTCGTCAAGCAAATCATCAACCACGCGGCCGGCGGCCTGCCCAGCTTCTACAACGATCTGGCCTATGCGATCGTCCCCACGAGCGCGCAGAACGGAACCGTGCTGCTGCAGATGGCGGGGTACGAGAACGATTACTTGGACGAGGCCTACACAAATGGCTCGGATGGCAATTTGTTCGAGTACGAGATCATTTACTATCAACAGCAAACCGTCGACGGCAATCCCGAAAGCCTGAAGAAGACCGAGCCCAACGGCGTGATCGGCACACCGATCGCCAGCAACGACAACAGCAATGAAGATTATCGCTGGAACTTCCTGATCAAGAACAATCGCGATGCCGACGACTACAGCGCGATCATCAACTTGGCGCATACCTTCAACCTGACGGGCACGCCGTTCCTGAATGCCGTCGGCTCCGTGATCGACGTGGATCAATGGCTGAGGACCTTCGCGGTGGCCAACCTCACGGGCGTCGGCGACAGCTACGTGACGGGCGGCAACCGCCACAACACGATGTTCTATGTCCGGCCCTCCGACGGCAAGGTGCTGTTGATGCCCTGGGATTGGGACGTAGCCTTTTCGCAATCGATCGGCGCCGGCTTGGTGCTCAATAGTGATTTGACGAAATTGCTGGCTTCTCCCGAGTACAAGCACGCCTATTACGGTCATCTGCAAGACATCATCAACACGACCGCAAATACGTCGTACCTCGCGCCGTTGGCTAGCAACTATGGTGTCTTGGCAGGACAGAACTTCACACCCGACGTCACGTACATTCAGAACCGCGCCAACTCGGTGACGAACCAACTGGCCACTGCCGCGCCCCAAGTTCAGTTTGCGATCACTACCAATGGCGGCAACAATTTTTCGGTCGATGCCCTTTCGACGCAGTTGGTCGGCAGCGGTTGGATCAACGTTCGCGAGATACGCCTGGCGGGGAACAGTCAGCCGTTGCCGCTGACATGGACGGCGCTCGACCAGTGGCAAGTCACGGTGCCACTCAACTACAGCGAAAACAATCTCCAGATCGAGGCCTACAATTTCCAGGGGGTTTTGGTCGGCGCCGATACGATCACGATCACCAGCACGCTGGCCGATCCCCGGCAAGCCGACTCGCTGCGGATTACCGAGCTCATGTATCATCCCTCGGCTCCACCCCCTGGGGGTGCGTTCGATAGCGAGGAATTCGAGTACATCGAGATTCAGAACATCAGCGCGCTGCCGATCAATTTGGAAGGCGCCAAACTCGAGGGAGGCGTTGACTTTACTTTCCCCGCCATGACGTTGAATCCGGGCCAGTTCGTGGTCGTCGTGGAGAACGCGGCTGCCTTCACGTCTCGGTATCCCGGCGCGATCACGATTGCCGGGCAGTATTCGGGCAAGCTCGACAACGCGGGAGAGTCACTCACCTTTCGCGCGGTCAACGGAGTCGTCATCCAGAGCTTCGCGTACGCCGATGACGACTGGTACCCACCGACAGACGGCGATGGCTATTCGATGGTGATCGTCAACCCTCTGGCGGCCACGCCCACCTGGAACTTGCAGGCCAGTTGGCGCGTCAGCACAAATCTCCAGGGATCGCCGGGCCAGGCAGATCCGCTCTACCTCGACGCCGACGTGAACCAAGACGGCCAGGTGAATATCTTCGACATTAATCTGGTGTCGTCGAACTGGGGCCAAGCGGGCCCCACGGGAGACGCCAACCACGACGGTACGGTGAACATCTTCGACATCAACCTCATCAGTTCCTCGTGGGGGCAGTTGCCCGGAGGTGGGGGAGGCGGAGCGAGCACCGTGACCGCCAGCGCCGCGGAGGGAACCGAGTCCTCGTCCGTGGAGACCACCCCAAGAGTCGTCAGCGAATCGGTCGAGCCAGTGATCATGCCGACCGTTGAACCATCGCGGCGGCAAGCTGCGACTGCCCCAAGTGCAAGCTCTGCGGTCGCGATTGGTTCGGTCGCCGATGCCTGGTTCCGCCGACGAAACGACACGGTCGATCAATTGCTGGCAGGGCTCGCGGATGGAACGACTGAGCGATCGCGTCAGACGCAAATCGGTCGCTTACCGATCGCGCAATCGCGGGCGAGCGCATCAGCCGATTCTGCGACTGCAGAGCGTAGCGTGGAACACCGCCGTGGTTCGTCGGAAGCAGCGCTGCGTGCCAGCGACCGGGCCCATGTCGAGTTGGCCAACGATCCAGAAGAATTGGCAGTCGCTAACGTGGTTGACGACAGTTTAGCCGACGCCGAGCTTGCGGACGTCAGGGAACTCGGCGGCAACCTGAGAGTGGTTCGCGGCCAGAACCCGCAGCGACGACCGACGCAAACGCAGAGACAAAAACCCGCCCAATGAGCCAGCGACCGAGGGCGTTGCAAGCCGCGACTTACCACTGCCAATTCGATCGCAATTCGTGAGTGAGCACTGCTCCGTTAGGCCACTCGCCTCGGTGCAACGAGACGATGTTTTGAGCGGCCTCGATGGCCATGTCCTCGAGCGCCTGCTTGTCGCCGCCGGCGACGTGCGGAGTGAGAACGACGTTGGGCATCGCCAGTAGCGGGTTATCGGCCGCCGGCGGCTCCTTGACCAAGACATCGAGCCCGGCGCCCCACAGGTGGCCCGAGCGCAACGCCTCGATCAAATCGTCCTCGACGACCAGGCCGCCTCGGGCCGTATTGATCAGAACGCTGCCCGCTTTCATCAGCCCTAGGGCCTTGCGATCGATCAGTCCGCGCGTGGCCTCCGACAGGGGGCAGTGCAGGCTGACGAAATCGGCTTCCGCCAGCAGTTCATTCAGCGGTACGATCTCGACGCCATGTTCGCGGGCGAACTCGAGGTCAGGCGCCCCGTCGCACGCCAGCACTCGAAGCCGCATGGCAATGGCCCGCGAGACGACGCTCTTGCCGATGCGTCCCAGCCCTACAAGCCCGAGCGTCTTTCCGCGCACGGACATCATCGACGTGCTGGGCCAAGCGCCGGACCGAATCAATCCGTCGCTGCCAGCGACCGATTTGGCCACCGCGAATAGCAGTGCCAAAGTATGCTCGGCGACGGCCTCGTGATTGGCGTTGGGCGTGATGGTGACGACGACCTTGCCTGCCGTCGCGGCCGCGATGTCCACTCGGTCGTAGCCGACCCCGGCTCGCGAAATCACGCGCAGCTTGGGGAGCGATTCAATGACACGCTTGGAGTACGACTCGCCCCAGGCGATCACCGCGGACGCGTCGCGGAGCAGGTCGATCGTTTCGTCTTCCGTGCATTGTCCCAGCGCCATGCGATCGTCGCAGGGGTACAGCAAGTCGAAGCCCGCGTCGCGCAGCACGCTGGTGTGCGGTCCTGAGTGCGAGAAAACTCCCTGGGGAGAAAAGAGGACTTTTGGTCGATCCCGTGGCGTCATCTTGATCCCAGCGAGCGCGGCGGTCGTGGATCTGCCTTGTACGGATGGTTGCATGGTGGGCTGTCTGGGTCAAGACACAGTCGTTGAAACGGTCGAAAACGCACGGCTACGGTAGGTCTAGCGAGGTTGGTCAGTCCAGGACTGCGATCGCCGAGATTTCAACCCTGGTGCCCAATGCCAGTTTCCGGACCTCGACCGTGGCGCGAGCCGGCGGCGACGACGTGAAAAACTCCTGATAGACCTTGTTCATAGGGCCAAAGTCGCCATCCAGGTCGATGAGATAGATGTTGACCATGGTGACGTGATCGAGCGATGCCCCGCCCAGCGCGAGCACGCTCTTGACGTTCTCGAGGGTCTGCCGAGTTTCGGCCACGATGCCGCCGGAAACAACTTTGCCCTGGGCATCCACGCCGAGCTGCCCCGAAACGAAAACCAGCTTGCCGTTGCGCGTGCCAGGGCTATAAGGCTTGCCCCCGGAATCTCCCAATACTTGACGTGGCATTCACCGTCTCCTGTATTCTTGGTTGAGTGAAACGAAATTTTGCGGTCGCGACTTTTGTCTCAAACTTCCGCCCACAAACAGATTTGCAACGCAGCGCCGAGCGGCATTTCATTCACGCCGAGCGCGATGCGGGTGTGCTTTCCATTTTCGCCGTACAAGTGATTCAATAGCTCCGACGCGCCGTTGAGCACGTTGGCATGCCGGCGAAACCCGGGAGCCGCATGCACATAGCCCTCGAGCCGCAGAATGCGCTTCACTTTGTCCAAACTGCCAACGCAGGCCTTGATCTGGGCCAAGGCATTCAGGGCGCAAATCTGCGCCGCTTTGACACCGTCTTCTTCGGTCAGTTCACCGCCGAGTTTGCCGGGCAGCACGAGCTCGCCGTCGACAAACGGAATCTGACCGCTGGTAATAACCAGATTTCCCACTTGCGTCGCCGGCGCGTAGGCCCCCACGGCCGCCGGTGCGGTCGGGAGCTTGAATCCGAGTTCTGTCAGTCGCGTTTCGATTCGGTCAGGCATGTTGAAATGCACCTTGATCCTTTGTGCCTTCGTCGTTTGTCACGTCCTTAATTGCGGCCGCCACCGAGATGTTCTTTCCGGTCTTCGCGGATTCGACCGCCGCGTCGATCGCTTCCATTGCATAAAGCCCTAGTAAGGCTGGCGACTTATTGGGAGCATCGCCCAGGACCGCATCGACCAGGTTTTCGGCCGGAGCGTGCATGGGGTACCACTCTTCCGGCGGAAGGTCCGGATAGTCACGAACCGTTCCGTCGGCGCCGACAAAACGCATCTTACCCGTGAATAATTCGAGCGAAAGCTCCCCTTCCAATCCGTACAGCCTGAACTGCATGATCCGTTCGTTCAATCCGGTCGCCCCCGTGGCGGCGAGCGTGACCAAGGTTCCGTTGCTCATCGTCAGCAGCATGGCGTCGAAGACGTCGACCCGGGTATCGCCATTGTCGAAGCGGGCGAAAACTTCACGAGGCCGGGCGTCCGTCAGAAGCGACAAATAGGCCGCCGGATGCGAAACCTGACAGTACACTTGGCCACCGCCGGAGATGGACGGATCGCTGTAGGACGTTTGTTCGGGTTCGCGATAAGGTTGGGCTTCGCACTCGGCGTTTGGGTTCTCGCCGAAGCACTCTTGCCACGGCAGCCCGCGATAGAGTCCGATGCAAGAATCGGCCATCAGCACGTTGATGAGCTTCACATCGCCCAATGCTCCCGATTGAACCAGACGTTTTGCTTCTTCCGCGTAGCGCGTGTAGTGCCAGGGAGCGCTCAAGACGAATTGCAGATTCTTGGCCTGCGCGATTTCGACGAGCTCAGCGGCCTGGCGAGCCGTGATCGTCATGGGCTTCTCGATCAAAACGTGCAGCCCACGTTGCAGTGCGGCCTTTGCTTGGGGATAGTGCAGGTGGGGCGTCGAACTGACCACTGCGGCGTCCAACTCGTCGAGGGCCAGCACTTCCTCGGCCGTGCTGAACGCATGGCGAATGCCGAAGTCGCTGGCCGTCTTTTGCGCGGTCGCCAGGTCGCGATGCTGTACGGCCACCAAGTCGCATTTTGGATGGCGCAGCAGTGCCGGAACGTGGGCTGTCGTCCCCCACCAACCAGCGCCAATGACAGCACATCGGACCCGGTCCATACGGTTGACCCTGTAAGCCTTTTACACCGTCGTGCGGAAAGCAGCGTGCCCAGGCAGCAACATCTAAAAACCCTCTGGACGCGACGTAAGTATGCTTCGCATGGTTGTATACTTGCCCAACCGCTGGGGTCAATTGCCGACGCAAACGCCTGCACGCTGGTCGACGCAACTCATTGCTGCGTTGGTTCTTCTCTCGATCGGCAAGGGGAATTCAGTTCACTCTGTCGGAATCGATTCGGCACGTTCTAGGCCTTCGAGCATCTGGACGCGCACAATCGGCACGACGTAGGGCATTCGAGATTAATCCATCACCAATTCATCGCCGGGCCGGCAATAAGCGTGGGAGTCGATAAGGTGGCTTGGTAACTGCAAAGAGTGTGAGCAGGCGGGAAGCATATTGCGGTAGCTAATTGTATCCGGGATCCTGACCAGTCGCAAACATCCGGAGCGGCTTTTCTTAGAGATAGAAATATTGCCGTGGCGAGGGTGCGTCTCCAATAATCTGCCCACGAAAATGCTGGCAATCAGCGTTTGGAACCGCTAGAATCCATGGCGGAAGATTTGGGATACCGGATCCCGACTGCCGCGAAGCTAGAACGTGTCCGGCTGCTTCGCGGATCGCCCCCCCTTTCTCCATTGCAAATCTCAATGCAAAGCAGACTTGCGCGAAAGCGGCTATTGTAAAGCAATAAGGTAGTACGTTATTTGATTTTACTGATGCCGTGAGCCCGATATGCAAGGCCTCGTCAACACGCTGAAGCAGAAGCTCGCTCGCAACGAGTGTACGCTCGGGCTCTGGGTGACCCTCGAATCGCCGACCGTGACGGAAATCGCCACGATCCTGGGCTTCGATTGGGTCGTCATCGACGCCGAGCATGGGCAACTCGACTTCAAGGACATTATGGAGCACGTTCGCGTGACGCGCGATTCGGGCACCACGGCGCTCGTCCGGATCCAAGAGCTCGAGATGGGCGTCATCAAACGCGTGCTGGACGTCGGCGCCGACGGAATCATGATCCCCAACATTGCCACAGCCGACGAAGCCCGGCAGGCCGTGCAGTTCGCCAAGTATCCGCCTTGGGGCGTGCGGGGCGTGGGGGGCGAGCGGGCCACTCAGTGGGGCATGCAACTCAAAGAGTACACGCAGGTCGCCAACCACGAGATCATGGTCATTCCGATGATCGAGTCAGTCGCGGGTGGCCGAGTCGCCGCGGAGATCGCCAGCGTGCGCGGGGTCGACGCCATCTTTTTCGGGCCCGTCGATTTTTCCGCATCGGCCGGATACATCGGCCAATGGGAAGGACCGGGCGTCGCGCAACAAATCCTCGACGCCAAGGACGCCATTCTCGCCCAAGGCGTGCCGTGCGGAATGACGGCCACGGATCTCGACGACATCAAGACGCGCGATCAACAGGGCTTTCGCATGATCTCACTGGGCGCCGAGACGGGCATGCTGATCAAAGCCATGCGCGCCGGCTTATCGGCCAAGGCGAAACTGGCGGCCAGCGCGCCAGCAGTTGACGGCGACGGCAAGGGAACGAGCCGACTGCCCGAGACACCCCGCGGGACGAAAAGTGAAAATGGAGCAACCGCCGCTCGCAGGGGACCGGGCCAAGAGTTGTCGCGAGAGTAGGGTACGACCGACCGATGAATCTCAGTGAGTTGCGGATTCTCGATACACATCAGCATCTTTGGGATCTGGGTCATGTGCATTTGCGCTGGCATGCGAACCCAGGCTTTGAGCGGCTGTCGCGAAACTTCCTTGTGGAGGATTATCGCGCGGCGACTGCGGGGCTCAACGTCGTCAACACAATCTATATGGAGGTGGACGCGCTCCCTTCGCAGCACACACACGAGGCCGAATGGGTCCTGGGGTTATGTGTTCAGTCCGATAGCCGCATCGCCGGCGCGGTGATTGGCGGTCGACTGACCGACGAAGGATTCTTCCGTTATCTTCAGCCGTTTGAGGACAATCCGTACTTGAAGGGAGTGAGAGACCTGTTAGATGAACAGCGCTCGCCGCCGGGGCGGTGTTTGTTGCCGGAATTCCAGCAGGCCGCGCGGCGACTGGGCGAATTGCGATTGCGCTTCGACATTGCGATCCGGCCCGACGAGCTGCCCGACGCGGCCCAATTGGTCGCCGCTTGCCCAGGCACTCGATTTATAGTCGATCACTGCGGCGGCATGCAGATCCGCACGGTCGATCGCACGTCGTGGCGACAAGGGATGGAACGAGTGGCCAACAATCAGAATGTGTTCTGTAAGATCTCGGGGTTGTGTTCCTCCCCGAGTCTGGGGCAGTGGCGTGCGGAGGAGCTTGCTCCTGTCGTCAACGATTGTTTTGCGGCGTTTGGACCGGACCGCGTCATGTTCGGCAGCGATTGGCCAGTTTGTACGCTGGGGGGCTCGTTTCGCAAGTGGGTCGAAGGGCTGGCCGCGGTTGTCGCCGATCGGCCCGAAGCGGAACAAAAGGCGCTTTTTTACGACAACGCAGTCGTTTGCTATGGACTTTGAGGCCGCCCAATAACTGCCTGTGCAAGGTTTCACCCATGAAGCGGTTCGTTCGATTATCCAAGCCAACGGTTTCTCTTGCAGCCGCGCTTTGCAGCTTTGTCTGTTGCGGTCTGCCCGGGTTGGCAGGCGTCGCAAACGCCGACGAGCCGGCCGCGAAGGCATTGCCGGCGGCGGCCAGCCGTGCGATTGACTTCCATAAGGATGTGTTGCCGATCCTGTCGCGCCGCTGTGCCTCGTGCCATGCTGGTGGGAAACAGGAAGGCGGGCTCAGTATGTCCTCCCGCGAAAGCCTGCTGAAAGGTGGCGATTCGGGAGCTGTCGTCGTGTCGGGCGACAGCGCCAAGAGCCTGCTGATTCAACTTGTTGCGGGCGTCGAATCCGAACGCATCATGCCCGCCAAGGGGCAGCCGCTGTCGGCGGCCGAAGTGGGCCTGTTGCGGACCTGGATCGATAAGGGCATCGCTTGGGAAAAAGGCATTCGGCTGGACGGTGTGGGCGCAGCTCAAGCGCCGCTGGAGCCGCGCCGACCGGAGCTGCCAGTCGCGGCGGACGCGAGCGTCGGCAACCCGATTGATCGCCTCTTGCAACCGTACTTCCAAACGCACACGGTCACGATGGGCGAGCCGGTGTCCGACCGGTTGTTCGCGCGGCGCGTCTATTTAGACCTGCTCGGACTGTTGCCGCCGGTTGAAGTATTGCACGAGTTCGAGCAGGACAAAGCCGCCGACAAGCGTGCGCGTCTCATTCGTCGGTTGCTGGAGGACCGTGAGAACTACGCTTTACACTGGCTGACGTTCTGGAATGATGCCTTGCGGAACGATTATCGAGGCACGGGCTTTATCGACAACGGCCGCTCGCAGATCACCGGCTGGCTCTTCGAGGCGATTTACGACAACAAGCCCTACGACCAAATGGTGCGCGAGTTGATCGCGCCGGTCTCCGGGTCCGAAGGATTCACGAAAGGCATCTACTGGCGCGGCGTCGTCAATGCCAGCCAGCGCCGCGAGATGCAGGCCGCGCAAACGATTGCCCAGGTGCTACTGGGCACTAACTTGAAGTGTGCCTCGTGTCACGACAGCTTCATCAATCATTGGAAGCTCATGGACGCCTACGGCCTGGCGGCCGTCTTTGCCGACGAGCCGCTTGCCGTCCACCACTGCGACAAGCCGACGGGCGAAACGGCCCGCGCGGCGTTCATCTTTCCGGAATTGGGCGCCGTAAATCCCGATGGCAAGCCACGCGAAAGGGCCGAGCAACTGGCTCAGGTCGTCACCAGCCCCAAGAATGGCCGATTGGCGCGAACCGTGGTGAACCGGCTGTGGGAGCGATTCTTCGGTCGGGGCATCGTGGCCACGGTGGACGATATGGATCAGCCGCCGTTCGATGCCGATCTTTTGGATTGGCTGGCGGCCGACTTGCAGGATCACGGCTACGACTTGGCTCGCACCCTTGAGTTGATCTGCACATCGCGCGCCTATCAATCGCCGGCCGTTGGCACGCAGCAACCCGTGGCCCGCGATGCTTCGTTCGTTTTTCAGGGTCCGCTCGTGCGGCGCGTTTCAGCCGAACAATTTGTCGACGCCGTTTCGACGCTCTCGGGAGAATGGTCGGCCGAGACGCCCGAAATGGTCAAGGTCGACGGCCGCGGGCAAGGCGGACAACTCGTCGAGGTGTCCAACGTGCTGGTGCGGAAACGTCCGGCCGATGACCAGAAGTTTGCCTTGCCGTTCGTCGAGGGTCGAAATGGAAAGGCGATTGAACTGGACGGACGCCGACAAACAGTGCGCGTTCCGCACGATTCGGCCCTCAAACCAGCGCGCGAGATCACGATTTGTGCATGGATCAAGCCCCGCAAGGCGCTCGACGCGTGGCAGGAGATCTACCGCAAAGAAGATGGGGCGGGCCGCAGCCTGCTGGCCGTCGGCGGGGCACGCGAAACGTTTGGCCTGTGGGTAGGTCTGGGAATTGGGGGAGAGTATCGCGAAATCGGCGCTCCCCTCGACCGCGCGAAGATAAGCGACGGCAAGTGGCATTTTGTTGCCGCAACCTACGACGGCGCCATGGTCCGGCTCTTTGCCGATGGGCGCGAGCTACACGCCGAGGCCGTCACCGGTGCGCTAGATACCAGCGGCGCCAATGATGCTTTCCTCGGTTCACACAGTGACAAGGCCGAGTTTTTCGGCGGCGCGCTCGATGACGTTTGCGTCTTCGATCGCGCACTGGCGGCAAAGGAGTTGGGAACCCTGGCGGAAGGGGGCCAACCTGCGGCCGGGCCCATCGCGCGCTGGAAGCTCGATGGCGACCTGGTCGATAGCGTCACCGGCAAGGCGGGCAAACCTTCGGGCGTGACCACGCTGACGCGGCCGAAATTCATGCGCGCGGCGCTTACCGACAATTCGCCGCTGTTGACGAGTTTGGGGCGGCCCAATCGCGAACAGGTTGTGACGGTACGCGATTCCATCGCCACTACGTTGCAAGCGCTCGAATTAACCAATGGTTCGGAATTGGACGCTCATCTGCAGAGTGGCGCCAAACGGTGGCTCGCTCGTTCGTTGCCGCCGCGAGACCTAATTCGTGAGGTGTATCTCACAGCGCTCGGACGAGCGCCAACAGTGGACGAGGCCGGAATCGCCGAGCGTCTGGTCGGTTCGCCCGCGAACGAGGAAGGCGTCCAAGACCTGCTGTGGGCCATCCTGATGTTGCCGGAGTTTCAACTGATTTACTGAAGTCGTCGTTCCTGAAGGTTTTCGCAATTAGAATTCCATTTGCGGTCGCAGCCAACCCGCCTAGTCAAGGTTCCTACTCATGGTCACACCATTTTCCCGCCGGGATTTTCTGAAGACGACCGGCGCCACAGCGCTCGGTGCGTCGGCCTTCGGTCGCATGATGGCTTCCGAGACGAGCGCCGCGCCAGTTGCCGAATCGGCAGTGACCCATCCGAAGCCTACGGCCGACACGTTGATCGTGCTCTGGATGGCCGGCGGCATGCCGCACGTGCAAACGTTTGATCCGAAGCGCGAAACGCCGTTCCGCGCCGGCATGCAGACCTCGGAACTGGTCAGCACGTTCCCGGCCGTCGACACCGTGGTCCCTGGCATCAAGTTCAGCCAGGGACTGGAGAAGATCGGATCGGTCATGGATCGCGGCGCGGTCATTCGCTCGCACGTGCTGGGCAACTTGGGCACAATCCTCCACACGCGGCACCAATACCATTGGCACACCGGCTATGAGCCTCCACAAACGGTCGCCGCGCCGCATATTGGCGCGTGGCTGGCGCGGGTACGCGGGCCGCAGAACACGGCGGTGCCCGCGTTCATCGACATTGGCCAGCCGTATGAGGGAAATGGCGAGGCGGAAGAACTGAAGGCCTTCGAGACCGGCGGCTTTTTGGGCAGCGAGTACGGCCCGTTCAGGGTTCCCGACCCCAGCCAGGCCATGCAGGCGGTTCGCCCGCCGGCCGGCATGAGCGAGCGCCGCTTCGCCCAGCGTCGCAAGGAGTATCTGGAGCTGGTCAAAGCCGGCGCAGCGGCCAGCGGCGCCGAGAATCATCAACGCGAGGCCCTGCTAAGCTCGCTCGACAACGCGCACCGCCTGCTCGCCTCGCCGGCCGGCAAGGCGTTCGATTTGTCACTCGAGCCGCGTGAGTCGTACGACACCTACAATACGGGCCGGTTTGGCCTGGGTTGCCTTCTGGCTCGTCGGCTGACGGAAGTCGGGGCTCGGTTCATCGAAGTCAGCACGGAGTATGTGCCATTCTTGGGCTGGGATCAGCACGACAACGGCCACACGCGCATGATCGACATGAAGCGCCTGATCGACGCGCCGATCGCACAGTTGGTGCGAGACTTGGACCAGCGCGGTTTGCTCGACCGCACGCTGATTGTGCTGGCCAGCGAGTTCAGCCGCAGTGCACTGGTCGAGGGTGGGCCCAACAATCCCGTCACGCACGATTCGGTCAAGCAGCCCAATGAAATCTCGGAGCTGAAGTACTACGGTTTGCACCGCCATTTCACCGGAGCGAGTAGCGTGCTCATGTTCGGCGGGGGAGTCAAACGCGGGATTGCCTACGGCCGCACCGACGACGCGGCGCCGTGCGGGACCGTCGAAAATCCGGTGACGATTACCGACTTGCACGCCACGATTTACCAGGCAGTGGGCGTCTCGCCGAAGTTCAGCCTGGAAGTCGAACGCCGGCCGTTCTACGTGACGAAGGACGGACTGGGCAAGCCGATCGCGGAATTGCTGGCTTAACCGTGCCTTTGCCGCTCGCGACTAGTGCTGTGTCACATCTTGGTTTGCGGGTAGCGGAACTCGTGAGAGTTCCGTATTACCCTGATTCTGTCGCGAACATCCGAAGTCTCACGACTTCTGCTACCCAAAATCTGAGCATTGACAAAGCACTAGCCCGCCGCAGCCGCGGTGAGGAGCATCTCGAGGTCTTCGTCGAGCCGTCGCACCTGACTCGAAAGCTCGTCGACCAGGCGTTCGAGGTCGGCCTCGCGCTGGGCGGTTTGCCAGCCCGGGCGAATGGACTTGGACGCCGTTCGCCAGGCGCGGAGCGGATCGGGGCGGCGGTAGTGCGCCGCTGCGGTTGGCCGCATCAGGCGTAGTGCGACCATGTCGAGCTGCGACAAGGGCAGACTCTGGTTGGGTCGCGCGTCGGACGCGCCCAGCAGGTCGTTTAGATCGATGACACCGTAAACGCCGCGATCGGACCGAATCATGAACACGCTTTCCTCGCGGACGTGACGCGTGGCAAACTGTCGGGAGGTTGCCGGCCCGACGTGCTGTGCGGCTCGTGCCAATTGAAGAAACTCTACGTGCCCCTGCTGCTCGCGGTCGGGGCGTCCGAGGGACCGGCCAACCTCGGTCCTCCCGGATAGTGAAGAGAATCGGCATGGACCATCGCGGGCGGTGAAGCGCACTTGGCGCGATTGCGCGGAATCAGGCGGCACGGATCCGGTGGATCGATCTAGCGAAGATAGTCCGCGCACAAATGCACTTCTCGTCGACGATCGACGTGGCGAGAGGCAGTCTGCGTTTGCAACTATCGCGCTTGCGGCGAACCGAGAATGCGAGGCTCCGAATACCAACCACAAAGGGCACGAAGGACACAAAGACGGTCGATATTCGTGCGCGTCGATGGAATTGTCGGGTCGCTAGCTCGTGAGGAGCGAGGAGATCTCGCATTTCAATTGCCCCAGTGACGATATGCCGATTGCCTCCCCTTCGTGTACTTTGTGTCCTTTGTGGTTCTGATTTCGTATGACTGCCCGATTGGTCAGAAGTGCAATTGCACGCCGGCAACCGGCCCTTGGAAGTCGACGACGCCGATGCGGCGGTAATCGTAGCCGGCAAAGACTTCCAGGCGATTCCAGAGGACTCCCACGGTTCCGCGCGCATGGAACACTGAGAGCGTGGCGGAATGTACCTCAGTCGATGACGGACAAAAGCGCCAGCGGTTTGACCAGAATGACATCGGCGCCGCAGGTGAAATTGAAGCCGAAATCGGCCCCGCTGCTGTCGGTGAGCCAGTTGAATCCCAAGCCGGTGCGCATCTGGATGCGTAGCGTCTGGGCGATCCGCACCACGAAGTTCAGGTCGCCCAGTGCCAAGTGGTCTTCGCCCGTCGTCGTTCTGAATTCCATGGGTTGGGTGCCTGGGGTTGACGGGCACCGCGTACTCGTGGTCGGCGAACCCCCAGATTGGCAAGCGTCTATGGGCTCACTTCGTTCGACCACAGGCACCCTGAAATCAAACTGACCCACTACCGGTCGGCGGCAGAGTCGTCGACACCGCAGTTTGGGGGAACTGGATGACACAGCGGAGCCGGTAGCCCGGGCAGTCGTTCGCCTTCTTGGAGGCTCTCGCCCCTACTGAGGTGTCGGCGACGGCGCCGGTGCAGGCGCCTGTTGCTTGTCTTTGTCCTTCTGGTCGAGCCGTACCATCAGCCATTGTTGCGTACGGTCTTTTCCGAAGTGGACCAGCGCGGGCACCTCATTTTGCGTGAGGTTATAGAGGCCCATTTCGATCACCGTGTCGGCATTGTCGCCGATGGTCCATGCGACGCGTTGCGTCTTCTTGTCGACCGAACCGCGGATGGCCAGCGTCTGGTTCGAGATGCTGTCGGTGTAGTTGCCGCGGATGATGCCGGCCTTGTCGACCGCCAGTTGAACGACCGCATTGGATTGGGTCTGGTCGCTGGCCGTCATGGCGAACACGCCCAAGGGCATCCATTGCGTGTTGTCGGCCGGTTGTGCCTTCGCGCCGGTGCCGGCCAGCCCTTCGGCTTGCGAGTAGTACTGCTGCGGGGTTCCGACGTCCTGGTTGTTTACGTAGACGTTGTCGTCGTCGTTGTAGACGACCGTGTCGCCGTAGTTGTAGGAGACGGGGGTCGAGTCGTACCCAAACCAGCCGCTCATCGAGTCCCAGGTGGCAGCCGTCCAGGCCGCGGCCGTGAGGCCCGCAGCGGTCCAAGCGTACGGATGGGCTGCATACCAGCCAGGCGTATAGAAGCCATATCCGTAGAAGCCGCGGCGCACGGCAGCGCCCTGCGCGTAGCGGCCCGCGGGAGAAACGTAGCGGAATCCGGCCGCTGCGCCGTGAGGTCCGACGGCGAACCCTCGCGCGGCGGTGCCTCCAGCGGGTCCGCGAGCGACCGTGCCGCCGGCGGCTCGCCCGCCGGGACCAACCGCGCCGCCTTGCACGACACCGGCCCCGCCGGGGCCTACCGCGCCCCGCGCGCCGGCGACGCCGCCATTCGGACCGACCGCCCCGGCCCGTCCGACGGCTCCACCATTGGGGCCGACGACTGCCGTGCCGCTTGCCGTGCCACCACGAGGGCCTTCGACCGATCCATGGTCAACCGTGTAATTGCCGACCGTCCGGCTGCTGATCGATTTTTGAAAGCCGCCGTCGGAAGGCATACCGAGAAAGTTGCCCAAACTCGATCGAGTTGGTGCGGCAGCCGCTCCGACGTTGCCGACGCGGCCCGCGTCGTAGCCGCCGTAACCCCCGGCGCGAGCGCCGTCATAGCCGCCGGCCCGTGCGCCGCCGAATTCACCGCCTCCAAGCTCACCTGCGCCGCCGCGAAAACCGCCTGCCTCGCCGCCTCCATAACCGCCACGGTCAATGCCACCCCCTCCGTAACCGCCACGGTCGAAACTTCCGCCGCCGTAGCCGCCGCCTCCCCCAAATCCACCGCGGTCGCCGCCGTAACCTCCCCCGCCATAGCCGCCTCGGGCTCCCCCACCGCCTCCGAAGCCGCCACCACCTCCGCCATGAAAGCCGCCGCCGCCGCCGCCGAATCCGCGGCCCCAAGCGAGTTGGGCCGATGCAATCGTAAGCAGAAGGGCGAATGTGAACTTTAAGTATCGTTTCATGGCTTGGTTCTCCTTCGGTATTCGCCGCCTCGCTTGCGAGGCGTTTTGCCGATGCAGCTCGTGTTGCAACGACTCAGATGGAACGGGTGATGGCTTGGAACCGCGGAGCGCCCCGCGAGCGGGGCGGCTAACGGCGTGCGTATTCTTGGTTGTGCGCTCCGCTCGAGGGCTTTCCTATTTTCTCCGCAGTACGATTTCCTCGGTGTCCGGCAGGTTCGCGCCTTCTGCCGAGCGCAATACCGATTTCCACACAAAGGCGTTGTCCAATCGGACCATCATATTTACGGCCGTCGTGCGCACGCCATCGGGCGTGACGCCGGCGAACTCGATCGTCCAACCGTGCTTGCGCGGCAGCCAGATGCCGATGGCATGGCCGCCATCGGAATTAAACATCCACGATGTGATCCGCTCGTGCTGGGGATCCCAACCGATGATCTCACGGGCCGACTCGTCGGTTTTGTCTCCCTCGCGGTACGTGTGCGTCACTTCGATGAAGTTCTTGTTGGCGATCCAATGGCAAGTGATTTCGACTTTCGCGCCGTCCTTCTCGAATTCCCACGTGCCTACGAGCCAGTCGAGTTTTTTCAAATGGCCCTGGCTGGCCGGCAACTCGATGCGCATGTCGCGCACGCTGGCCAAGAGCCATTTGCCCTCGCGCTTGACGTGGACGGCCGTGTAGCGACTGGCGGCGGGCGGACCGGGCGGCGCGGGATCGAGCGATGTGCGACCATCTTCTATGGCCGTGTTGGGGTCCAACAGGTGAATGTCGTCGATTTCAATCTTGATCTTTTCGCCAGGATTGGCGGCGAAGAACTCCGCGTAGGACTTGGCGATGGACTCGCGTCCGCGCACTCGCTGGCCGCTCTCGTCGACATAGTCTCCGTCGGCCGTCCAAAGGTTTGCTACAGCCTTGGCATCGCCGCGATCGAAGGCGTCGGTGAAGGCCTGCGCGCTGTCGCGGATTGCTTTCTCGGCCGCTTGGGCGTCGGATGCGACCGTTGGCGTCGCAGTCGTTGTTGTCGCAGCCGTGGTTGCCTTTGTCGGCGCGGTTTTTTCGGCCGCTTTACGAGGCGCTTGAGCAAACGCATTCAAAGCGACGATTTGGATGGGATTCGCGATTAGTCCGATGGCCAGCAGCACGGTCACGGTGAGCAGCATTCGCATGGGAGGCGCCCTCGATACAGGTGTTACAAAGCGGCCAAGCGTCAACGACCAACGGCCCTCTAAACGTAGCATACCGCTTGGGAAAGCTCTGGCGAGCCCCGCGAATTGGGCATTTTCTCCGTAATTCCTGGTATTTTGAGATCGTTCAAGCCGCTGTTAGACTCGGGGCCTTCCGGGGAGGGATGGGAAGCAATTGGCGTCGTCGGACCGAGCAATCTTGCCGTTCGTACATTCAGATTCCGCGGATCAAAATCGGTCGGGAGAACTGGCACCCGTGACTTGGACGCAAGTTTACGACCCGTTTGGTTCGCTGCTGGCGTCGACACTGCTGGCCGCGTCGCCCATCGTCGTGCTGTTGGGGTTGCTCGTGGTCGGCGTCGCGGCGCAGCGCGCGGCGTTTGCGGGCATCGTGACGGCGTTGTTGGTCGCGACGCTGGGATTCGGCATGCCGACCCGGTTGGCACTGGCGGCGGCCGGATACGGCGCATGCTTTGGTTTGCTGCCCATTGGATGGATCGTTGTCGCGGCCGTGTTCATGTACCAGTTGACGGTCGTTTCGGGGCAGTTCGACGTGGTGAAGCGATCGGTCGCCGCGATCTCGCCCGATCAACGGCTGCAAGCGCTGTTGATTGCCTTCTCGTTTGGTGCGTTCTTGGAAGGGGCGGCCGGCTTTGGTACGCCGGTGGCCATTTCGGCGGCGCTCTTGATCGGGTTGGGCTTCAAGCCGCTCTACGCCGCGGGATTGGCGTTATTGGCCAACACGTCGCCGGTGGCTTTTGGCGCGTTGGGTACGCCGATCATCACGCTCGCCCGTTTGTCGGGCATCGACGAAATGGCGCTGTCGCAGATGGCGGGCCGCCAGTTGCCGCTGTTCTCGCTGATCGTGCCAGCCTGGCTGGTGGCCACGATGTCGGGCTTCAAAGGTGTGCGGCAGTGTTGGCCGGCGATTGTCGTCAGTGGAGGAAGTTTCGCGACGTTGCAATTCGCCGCGGCGAATTTTCATGGCCCCGCGTTGGTCGACGTCATCGGTGGATTGGGTTCGCTCGTTTGCACGACGGTCTTCCTCAGATTCTGGCAGCCAAAAGAGATCTGGCGATTTCCCGGACAAGAGCCGCCGCCGATTGACCATCGCCCGCTCACTCGCGGTCACATGGCTTATGCCTGGATGCCGTGGGCGATACTTTCGGCGATGGCGTTCTTGTGGGGCTGGCCGCCGGTGAAGGTTGCGTTGGATGGCGGCCCGCCAGATGAGCCCAATATTCTGGCGGGCATTAGTAAGGTTTCGTTCGAGGTGCCGTGGCTGCACAACTCGGTTTATCGGACCGCTCCGGTCGCGGCAGTGGTTGAGGGCGCGGATCGTGCGGCGATTCCTGAACCGGCGAAGTACGACTTGAATTGGCTCTCGGCGACGGGAACGGGGATCTTCTTGGCCGCCGTGTTGTCGGCCTGCTGGTTGCGAATTGCGCCGGGCATGTTCGTTCGCCAATTCGCGATGACGATTTGGCGAATGCGGCTAGCGCTGGCTACGATCGCTTGCATGTTGGCGCTGGCCTTCACGACCAAGTACAGCGGCGTCGACGCGACGTTGGGGCTGGCCTTCACGCGGACCGGTTGGTTCTATCCGTTTTTTGCGCCGCTGCTGGGTTGGCTAGGCGTGGCGCTGACGGGCTCCGACACGTCATCCAATGCGTTATTCGGCAGCTTGCAACGCATCACGGCCGAACAGCTCGGGCTGAACCCCGTGCTCATCGTGGCGTCGAACAGCACGGGGGGCGTCATGGGCAAGATGATCGACGCCCAGAGCATCGTCGTGGCCGCGGTCGCGACGGGGCAAGACGGCAACGAAGGGCAGATCCTGCGGTTCGTGTTTCTGCACAGTGTGGCGCTGGCCTGCCTGGTGGGACTGGTTACGCTGTTGCAGGCCTACGTCTTCCCGTGGATGATTCCAACGCCGTAGCCCTAAGCGAACGGAAGGTTTAATGGTGGTTCGTCCCTAATCGCCGCGAAGGGCGTGCTTGCGGCCCACCACGCCCTTCGCTGCGCTCAGGGACGTGCCACCCCGAAGTGAGCGAGGCGAGGAGCTGAGTCCTCTTCACGCTACTACGCCAGACTGCGCACGACACGGGCGGGGGCGCCTTCGGCCGAGACGCCCGCGGGCAGATCGCGGATGACGACTCCACGCGGGCCGACTCTTGTGCCGGCGCCGATCGTTCGATTCGGCCCGACGATGGCGCCCGCATCGAGGCATACGCCTCGGCAGACATGCACGGTGCCGGCCAGGTCGACGCCTGGCGCGAGATATACAAAGTCCTCGATAACGCAGTCGTGGGCGACCGTGGCATTGGGACTGACGATCACGTGGGCGCCGATCCGCACGCCCGGCTGAACTACGGCGCCGGCAAACAGGATCGATCCTTCACCAACCGAGGCCGAAGGAGGCACATAAGCCCTGGGATGAATGATCGTCACCCATTCGAGTGCCAGCCGCGCGACGACGGCTTCGCGCACTGCATTATCGATGATCGCAACGACCGCCGGCAGCGATGCATCGACGGCGCGATCGAGCGGTCCGACGAGGGGTACTCCCAGCACCGATTGCCCCCAACGGCTGGCATCGTCGACGTACACCGCTTCCACCACGAAGTCGGCCAGTTGAGCCGCACCGATCACGCTTTTGGCGAACCCGCTGTCGGCGAGCACGACAATCTTGCGAGTTCGGTTCATGCGATGTTTGCCGAGCAGTAGCCGACGCGGTTCGGGTGGCATCGATTCAGATGGAAACGGCGACGGCCCTGACGAGCGGAGCGCCTCGCGAGCGAGGCGGCTAATCGGTCCGCGACGTTCGTTACCGGCAAGCGCAGCCGCCCCAGAGGCGAAGCAACGGCGCGCCCGCTCCTGACGATTCGGTCAATTGACGATCCGGATAGTAGACCCAGTTGGCTTGCAGGGTTTGTTTGAGGTCTTCCATGTCCTCGGGCTTCACCGGCGGTATTTTTTTCAGGCGAGCTTGCTCCTTCTCGGCTTCTCCAAGTCCCGCGGCTTGGACCAGTCGGCCAAATCCGTTTGAGTCCTCCACATAGAACCAGAACGGAACGATCTTGCCATTGGAACTTCGCGCCGGCAGGCGGAACCGCATCAATCCGCCGAGTTCCGGGTATTCGATCGAGAGGTGCGGGTCGCGCACGTCCAAGCCTTCGAGCTCGGCCCGCTCGCCAATCTTCGGCAACTTGATTACCTGATATTCGCCGGGGGCGAGTGTTTTTACGTTCGTCCAAATCTCACCACCCGCACGTCGGAGCCGGAACTTGAACGGTGCATCGGTGATGTTCCATAATCGGCCGCCTTCGCCCAGGGGCAGGTTGCCCGTCCCCTCTTGCGCCAGGGCGCAGCAGGGAGCAAACGCGAGCCCGAGCGCAATGGCTGCTGTGGTTTTTGTGAGACACGCACGGACGGTTAGTTGATTGAATGGCATTTGAGAGTTCCTCGATTGTGAGAACGCATGGTCGGGCATCGTCTGGTGAAACATCTCGTAACCTACGGCCTGCTTTGTGGCCGCAGGGGGACGCACGGCGCAACGAGGCCGAAGACTCTACGGCACGTCCGTTCCAGAAAGTATAGTTGCCCGATCGGGGCATGCGGCGGAAAGACCGTCGATCAGCCCTGAATCTTCTTCAGGGCCGCGGCCGCCGCCTCGCGAACGGCGGGAGAAGGGTCGTTCAGGGCGTTCTTCAGTGCTGGCACGGCGTCGCGGGCTCCGACCCCGATATCGCCCAGCGCTGCGGCCGCTTCGACCTTGCCCAGCTCGGACTCGACCTCAGATAAGGCGGACGATAGCAACGGTATTGCCATCTTTACCGTTTGTACGTCGCCGGGCTGAATGCGCAGCAGGGCCCACACGCTGACCAGTTGCAGGAAGCGGTCTTTGGACGTGAGGTTCTTTGTAATCGCGGGCACCGCGGCCTTAGCGCCCGGGCCGATTTTTCCGAGGGCATAAGCGGCCGTAACTTGGGCCTGCGCATCGGCACCTTTGATCATCTCTTGGATCAGCGCGGGCACAGCGGGCGCACTGCCTGGACCGATCGCGGCCAGGGCGAATAACACCTCGTCGCGAGTTGCGGCATCCGCGCCCCGCAACATCGCTTCCAGATCGGCACGGCCGCTTTTGCTTCGGGCCCCATGATCGTCAGGATTCGCAGGGCCCGCTCGCGTGACTTGGGATCTTTGAGGCGCTGGACGACGCGCGGCACGGCCTTCGCCCCCAGCGAAGCCAGCGCCGTATACACGTTGCCCTGTACGGTGGGATCGGGATCTTCCATTGCAGCCACGAGCGCCGGAGCAACTGCCTGGTCGCCGGCGCCAAGTTCGAATAGCCCACGCGCTGCCGCACGGCGCACGTTCGCGTCGTTCGATTTGAGGCCCGTGATGAGCCGCTCGACGGCGACGCGCACCAGTCCCTCATCCATGGGCTTGATCTTGGCCGCGGCCCAGGGAGCCAATACTTGCAGGAAGGGATCCGTTTCGGCGCCTGCTTTCGCGAGTGCTGGCAGACTTTCGACTGCGCCGATCTTCGCCAATGCGTACACCGCCCCATAGCGGACTCCACCGTGCTCGTCGGAAAGCGCTTTGATGATGTCTGACGCCGCCGATTTCGCGTCGGGACCGATTTCGCCAAGCGTGATCACGGCCTGCATGCGTACTTCGGGGTCCTTGTCGCTCAGTAACTTCACCAGCGCCGGCACGGCTGCCTTGCCTTTGGGTCCCATTTCAGCCAGCACCAGGCAGGCCCAGTAGCGGCCACCAGGGTACGATAGCGCCTCGATCAGCGTGGGCATGGCGTCGGCGCCAACTTCGGCGAGGCTTTGGAGCGCCGGCATGACGACCGAGGGATCGGCGTCGTCCAGAACTTTGGCCAATAGCGGCAGCACGACCTTCGGTCCCGGACGCAGCCGTTGCAACGCGGCAATGGCGGCCCGCCGCACGCGCGCATCGCTATCCGTCACGCGGGTCACGAGAGCCTCGACGGCCTGGGGACTCTTGCTGCCAAGAAAGCCAATCGCCTGCGCCGCTTGAGCTCGGACCAGCGCGTTCTCGTCGGTCAATGCTTTGACCAGCGCGGGCGCTGCCTCGACCGCAGCGGGGCCAATCGCGCCCAGCGCGCGGGCGGCATGCCAGCGCAAGTCGGCATCGGCGCCAGTGAGCGCAGTCAAGAGTTGGGGCACCGCGGCTTTGGCCTGTGTGCCGAACTCGGCCAGTTCGTCGGCTGCCCGCAGGCGTTCATTCTTGTCTGGCGCGGTAAGCGTCGCGGCTAGCCGTTTCACGTCTTGCTCTTGCGCGTGCAGAGCGCGCGCTGAGACTAATCCAAGACAAAACACTACCGCGTATGTCGAAACTCGCATGTCGAATCTCCGAATGTCGTTCACGTGCGCTCCTAAGCCCCGGCGCCCACTGGAAAGCGGGCTTCGTACTCGAGGCTATCGATGAACTTCTTAGCGGCGATAAAATCGCCCGACTTGTAGCTGTTGATATTCTTCTTGAGCGCCGCTTGCAGAACCTCGGCCGACTTTTGCACTTTGAGGTAGATGTCCGGCGCGGCTGTGCCGGACGCACGCTCAACGAACAGTTGATTCAACGGTTCGATCAGCGCGGTGTACTGCGGGTCGCGCAGAATGAGCGGCCAATCGATGCTGCCCGTCAGTCGGTCGAGTTGGGCCGAAGTCAGCGGCCGAGGCGCAGCCTGCCGGGCCATGCGAAAAGCGTCTTCATTCGAGAGCCGTGGCGATTGTTCGGCTGCACGAGCTTCTTTGTTGATTCGCCGCATCTCGAAATAGTTCTGCGTGTACTTGAGACGGTTGTCGAGATCTTGGGATCGCGCGTCTGTGTAGTTCTTGGCCGCCTCGGAGGTCCGCAGGTTGTAGTCGCCCGCAGATCGGACGACATCGGCCATCCCTCGGGCGTAGCCCTCGCCTGCGGTCGAGGAGTGGTAGGAGGCGCCATACGGTGCATATCCGCCGCCACCGTAGTAGCCCTGTCCTTGGACAATCGCCCCGCACGCGACGCAAACGGCCAAGAGTCCCAACGCCAAGACTTTCATAGCACTCGCCTCCTAACGATCGGTAAATCCGCCTCCGAAATCTACCTCATCGTAACCGTTTCTGCGGGCAAGTCCATGCATGGGAAGTCGGACTTTTTCGCGAGGAAACCAGCACCGCACAAAACCGTTTACTTGGTCCAATAATCGAAGACGACCACTTTCTCGCGGCGGTCTTTGACAAGCTTGACGTATTCCAGGTGCGCCGGATGCACGAGATAAGCGTCGCGACCCTTCTCGTCGCGGAAGCTGACGACAAAGCAGTGAGTCAGCCCCTCGGACTTCCCTTCGGGACTCACGTTCGTGCCGTGCTCGAAGCCAACGACCGTGTCGATCTTCTTGGGCAGCGCGGCAAAGGCATCGATGACCTCTTGCACTTGTTGCGGCTTCAGCTCGTCCTTGAACTTGTAGAGCACGATGTGCCGCAGCGTCTTGGCCGTCTTCTCTTCGGCCGTGGCTTCTGTTGTTTTCAGGAACGTCATAGCGAGTCCTAATGAACCGAAGATTGACAATAACAAGATCCCAAGTCGCATGTCGGTCTCCTTCTGCAAGAGTGTGATCCAAGGATAGCGTACCCGAAGAATCGGCCCGAGACACCCCGTCAATTGGCACGTTCTGCGGAATGTAGGACGTGGCATTCGATCGCAAACCATTTCCTCTATCAGTCCCAATTCCGAAGTGCGGCTTAGGTCGGCCATAGCACATGCTTCCGTCGGCAATTACCATGAAAGTTGTCGGTGGTGGTTCGCTTCCCGCGGTCAGAAGGTTGCGGAGTTCAGCATGTTCAAGCGTCTATCTTCGATGTGGCTGGCAATAGTGGCTATTTACTCGGTCACAATAGCATGTGCTGAACTAATGGCAGTGGCTGCCGAAGCTCCTTTCACGCTCCAGCAGATTCTCAGCGCTCCGTTTCCTAGTGCAATGGTTGCCGCACCGGCTGGATCAAAGGTGGCCTGGGTGCAGAACGCTCGCGGCCTGCGAAATATCTGGGTTGCGACTGCAACCAAGTCCGGCGCGACCGAAGCGCCAGCGCGGCAAATCACGCATTACTCGCAGGATGACGGCGTCGAGTTGGGCGAGTTGGCTTGGACTCCCGATGCCCGTTCGATCGTTTTCGTTCGTGGCGGCGTGGCGAATAATCCTGGCGAGCATCCTAATCCCAGTAGCAATCCGGCCGGCGCGGAACAATCGCTGTGGATCGTTTCGGCCGAAGGGGGCGAGCCGCGGAAGCTGGCCCCGGGCAACGCGCCGGACGTCTCGCCGCGTGGCGATCGCGTCGCGTACTTGAATAAAGGTCAGATTTGGGTCGCTTCGCTCGAAGGGAGCCCTGATCCGCACCAGCTCGTGCGGACGCGCGGACGTTGCGATTCGCTGCGCTGGTCGCCCGACGGCGGACTGTTGGCCTTCGTCTGCACGCGGACTGACCACAGCTTCATCGGCCTGTACGACGCGGCCCAGCATCAGATCCGCTGGCTCGACGCAAGCGTCGACCGCGACGGGCATCCCTGCTGGTCGCCCGACGGCAAGCGGATCGCGTTCGTGAGGATTCCAGCGTCCAAGCTGTTGTTTACCTTTGGTCCGCACCGCGCGGCCCAACCTTGGTCGATCCGTGTGGCGAATGTCTCTAACGGGGCTGGCCGCGAGGTTTGGAAGGCGGCCGAAGAAGCCGGCAGTGTGTTTCAATCGCTGGCGGCGGAGAGCCAGCTCCTTTGGATGGCTGACGGCAAGTTGATCTTTCCTTGGGAACGCGACGGTTGGATTCACCTGTATGTCACGCCCGTCGACGTCGCGGCGGGCCAGGCGGCCATGCCGGCGCGCCTGCTGACGCCGGGTGATTTCGAGGTCGAGTACGCCGCGCTTTCGACCGATCGGAAGACGGTTTTGTTCAACTCGAACCAGGATGACATCGATCGACGTCATCTGTGGAGTGTGACGACCGACGCCGCAGCGCCGACGCAGTTGACCAGCGGCGCTGGCATCGAGTGGTCGCCAACGATTCTGAGCAACGGCGACATCACACACTTCCGTTCCGATGGGCGGCGGCCTGCGCACGCGGCAATTCTTGCGGCGGGACAGGCTCGCGAGCTGGCGCCGCAGTCCACGCCGCGCGACTTTCCTGAAAGCCAACTGGTCGAGCCACAATCGGTGATCTTTCCGGCCGCCGATGGGCTGAAGATTCACGGGCAGTTGTTCGTGCCGCATGGTGTTGCTGAGGGGCCATTGAAGGACGGCAAGCGGGTGCCCGCAGTGCTGTTCTTCCACGGTGGGTCGCGGCGGCAGATGCTTTTGGGCTGGCACTACCGCGACTACTACCACAACGCCTACGCCATGAATCAATACCTGGCCAGCCGCGGCTACGTGGTACTGAGCGTGAATTATCGCAGCGGCACGGGCTACGGACTGGAGTTTCGTGAAGCCGAAAACTACGGCGCGCATGGCGCGAGCGAGTTCAACGACGTGCTGGGCGCGGGCCTGTACTTGCAGAGCCTGGCCTACGTTGACCCACAGCGGATCGGCCTCTGGGGCGGCTCCTACGGCGGCTATCTCACGGCGATGGGACTTGCCCGGGCCAGCCACTTGTTCGCGGCTGGCGTCGATCTGCACGGCGTTCACGATTGGAACGTGGTGATTCGCAACTTCGCGCCGACGTACGATCCCAAGGTCGACCAGGATCTGGCGCGGCGGGCGTTTGAGTCGTCGCCGATGGCGTCGATCGCCTCATGGCGCTCGCCCGTGCTCGTGGTCCACGGCGACGACGATCGCAACGTGCCCTTCAGCGAGACGGTGACGCTGGTCGAGGCCTTGCGCAAGCAACAGGTGCCGGTCGAGCAGCTCATCTTTCCGGATGAGATTCATGGCTTCTTGATACATGAGCATTGGCTCAAGACCTATCGTGTGGCCGCGGAGTTTTTTGAACGGCGGTTGGGGGCGAAATAAGGTTGGCAAGGTTTGGGAGCCTTTCACCGCAAGCGACGGAGCGGTCGAGGTGGGGAGTATGTCTTGCCATCGGCAACGCATCGACGTAGCATTGAGCAATGCTGACGGTACTGCGCAACGGACTTTAGCGCATCTTTTTCTACGCGGAAGATGGCGGCGAACCGGCACATATTCACGTCGAACGCGATGACCTTCAGGCCAAGTTTTGGCTGCAGCCGGTTTGCCTCGAGTGGAGTACCGGATTCCGAGCCAAAGAGGTCAACACGCTTCAATCACTGATCGAGCGCCACCAGCACGATTTGTTGGAGAGTTGGAATGAGTTCTTCGGAAGTTGATCGTCAATCACTCGCGGCAACGGATGTCCGCCTGACGGACGACTCGCTGTGCGTTGAGTTGTCCGATGGACGCACGATCTCGGCGCCGCTGGTTTGGTATCCGCGGCTGTCGCGTGCCACTCCGCGCGAGCGTAAGCATTGGCGATTGATCGGTCGCGGTTTGGGCGTCCATTGGCCGGACCTCGATGAGGACGTGAGCGTGGCGAATCTCTTGGCAGGCAAGCGTTCTGGCGAGAGCCAACAATCCTTCGAGCGGTGGCTGGCGGGTCGGTCGAAAAAGACGTCGCGCCCTCGCCGGGCAAAAACGTAGCATGACAATTGGATGATGCATGACAACGATCGAAGACATTAAGGACGCTGTCAAGCGACTCACCCCCGAGCAGTTGATCGAGTTTCGCGAGTGGTTCACGGAGTTCGACGCGGATTTGTGGGATCGCCAGATGGACCGGGATGCGGCGTCGGGCAAGTTAGACGCGCTGACTGAAGTGGCGCTCGCCGAGCATCGTGCCGGCTTATCGCGGGATATGTCTTCGGAGGGGCCATGACGTCGCAAATTGACGACCAGTTGACGCCCAAGGAGCGCGCTGTGCTGGCGATGTATTGCTCACGCGAAGCGACTGGCGTGGGTCGCGCCGTACGCCTCAGTGTCCAATACGCACTGGGAGCGGCCGTTTTCGTTTATGCGTCCATCGCCTACGACGAGCCCCTATTTGTGCTGGCGGTTTATGGCATTCTTATCGTATTCATGACGCTACGGCTGGTTCGCGCTCAAAAGATTGCAGGAGTCATGCCTGCGATCATCGAAAAATACGAAAATCGCATCGATTCCTTGCGAGGGGAACTTGCAAAGCGCGCCCCGTGACGCTTGTCGAGGCGGAATCTGGCGCCTGCCGTCCTGTTAAGGGCGACTTCCGATTGCGGTTTGCTTTATGACTCGTCGTCCGTTTCCGCTTTCATCATTGGTGTTCCCATGCGACTCCCCACGATCCGCGGCAGGATTGACCGACGCATACTGGTCAATTACCGAGTCGATCCGGACATCTTGGCGGCGCAATTGCCGGCTCCCTTTCGGTCCAAGCTGATTCACGGTCGCGACGGCGAAATCTACGGCATGGCAGGCATCTGTCTGATTCGGCTGGTGGGCGTGCGGCCGGCATGGTTGCCCTCGTGGCTGGGGATCTCCAGCGAGAACGCCGCCCATCGCGTGGCCGTTGTGTGGGACCAGGACGGGGCCGATAAGCGCGAAGTGTCCCGCGAGGGGGTCTACGTCCGTCGGCGCGATACGAATCTGTGGCTGAACACGTTGGTTGGGGGCCGGATCTTTCCAGGCGTTCATCATCGGGCTCGGTTTGCCGTCGCTGAAACGACCGACCGACTCCAAGTGGCCGTGACAAGCGACGACGGTCAGACGAACGTTTCCGTGCGCGGCCATCGCGTCGACAGCCTGCCGACAACTTCGATCTTTGGTTCACTCGGCGAGGCCTCGGCATTTTTCGAGGCCGGCTCGTTGGGCTACTCGGCGACCCACGACCTCGGGCGTTACGACGGACTGGAGCTTTGTTGCCACAACTGGCACGTCGAACCGCTGGAAGTGGACGAAGTCACGAGCAGCTATTTTGATGAAGCGTCGCTATTTCCGCCCGGCTCAATCGAATTGGACTGTGCGCTGCTGATGCGCGGCCTCGAGCACGAGTGGCACGGTCGACCCGATCTCTGCTGCGAGCCGGCGAGCGCAAACCGGAGCGTGCCCGATGCTGTGCTCAGCTCATTGCGGAGCACGACAAACGTCCCGATATAGCGGTCATCAAGTACCTTCCCAATCGTGCTCGAACGACTACGATAGGGACGATGTCGACGAGATTATCA
>Ga0163144_10003362_pt1 | contig 36451 bp, 33 predicted proteins | sample OliLak19BULKMAT1_FD_123175 | JGI IMG/M metagenome (GOLD analysis project Ga0163144, IMG submission 123175) | Freshwater microbial mat bacterial communities from Lake Vanda, McMurdo Dry Valleys, Antarctica - Oligotrophic Lake LV.19.BULKMAT1 | ecosystem: Environmental > Aquatic > Freshwater >...
CGCCCCGCGAGTTTCGTAGGTTCCGCCTACGTCGGGAGAGAACATGGAGCCAGGGGGGTTCGAACCCCCGACCTCCGCAATGCCATTGCGGCGCTCTACCAACTGAGCTATAGCCCCATCACCTACCGTTACTTTTGCTTTGCTAAACCAGAAAAACAGTGGAAAAGATCGGGGTGGTGGGATTCGAACCCACGACCTTCCGCTCCCAAAGCGGACGCTCTACCAGGCTGAGCCACACCCCGTAATTGCCGCGAACCTGCCGGCCTTGCCAGTTCTGTTAAAGTAGGTGTTTGAGTATTCTACTCTTTTGTTACTTGCGTTTTTCCCTCACGAAACCATGTTTGATTACATCTTTGACTCTTAACAAGGATTCGGACCCACGACCTCTCGGTCCCAAACCGAGCGCTCTACCAGGCTGAGCCACGCCCCGCAATAACACAGACATACAATACCGGCCTTCTCGTATTCTGGGATGCCAAGAAGACATTCAAGCCATACACATTTTTTCTAGCACGATGATTACTGGTGCTTCTGATGCGCCCAGCTGGATTTGAACCAGCGACCTGTCGGATTATGAGTCCGCCGCTCTACCGCTGAGCTATAGGCGCAAGCAAGCTGACACAAGCATACCCGGTGAGACATCACTGCACCCATGGACACTGCGGGACTCGAACCCGCGACCTCCGCCTTGCAAAGACGGCACTCTACCAGCTGAGTTAAGCGCCCAACGATCCCTCAGACAATCTGACAAATCCCAAAAGCCGTTCTGGCTCTTTTTATTCCGCATTTGAATACCCATTAACGCGACGGGAGTTGAACCCGCGTCTTCCCCGCCTTCTACGGCCCGGGCTCTCTCCCGTCTGAGATACGCGTTAGTGCCAGAGAACAGATACTCTGACACGACATCATACGGGGTGCGCTCAAGAGTGTTCCCGTAATTTCATTCTCCCCATATAACACAGAATTCACTTGCAAACACTGGAGGGACACACGAGACAGTCAAACAACAAATTCTGCGTGACCGACTGTCTTGTGTTCAAACATACAACAAGCGGGAGACGGGACTCGAACCCGCGACCCCAACCTTGGCAAGGTTGTGCTCTACCAACTGAGCTACTCCCGCAAATGGACACCGCACAAAAATACTCCTGAGACCGATGGATACGCAAGGACTCGAACCTTGGACCTCTGCTGTGTGAGAGCAGCGCTCTAACCAACTGAGCTACGCATCCAACTCGCCCGTAATACCACAGTAGCCCTAACGGGAGTCGAACCCGTCTTTTCTCCGTGAGAGGGAAACGTCCTAGCCGATAGACGATAGGGCCAAACACGACATCGGGTGTCGCAGACAAGAACACAAGAGTAGCTCTAACGGGAGTCGAACCCGTCTTTTCTCCTTGAAAGGGAGACGTCCTAACCGATAGACGATAGAGCCATATTCAACGAGATCGCTCGCTGAAGGGTGTACCACAGACCCATGCACCCGACAGGACTTGAACCTGTACGCCGTTGCCAGCACAGCGACCTCAACGCTGCGTGTATACCAATTCCACCACGGGTGCCAAAACATTTCATCGAACGAGAGCGACGGGGCTCGAACCCGCAACCTCCGCAGTGACAGTGCGGTGCTCTAACCAATTGAGCTACGCCCCCAACAACACCTCCCCCACAACAACAGATCCGACACCGTATTCGTGAGGCATCAGCAGCACACACAACGCCGCCAAGACCTTCACCCACCCACTCTGGTGTGACGTGTACACGCCCGCAACTTCCGCGGGGACAGTACGTTACTGTACCCGATTGAACTACGCCTACAAACATTTACGATCTATTCAGACGGAGAGGGTGCGATTCGAACGCACAAAGGCTTTTCACAGCCCCGCTGTTTTCAAGACAGTTGCAGTCGCCCATCTGCGAGCCTCTCCAAAAGACCAACCACTCCGGATACAGAGCGAGCTGTGCCGCCGCCCGCGCGCACCGCATCCGGAGTGTTCCAACTCCTCCCCCACCGTTCATCTCACCAACTGCCCACTACCGAATCATCCGATTTAAACGCCGGTAACCGCCAACTCGGTGTCAAGAGACATTGCGCGACGCTGCTTGTCTTCGCGCATCATCATCGTCTGCGCGACGCGTGGGCGCTTGGGTTGCGACAGCAACGTCAGTCCTGCTTCGGAGGGCAGCCGGTCCGCCTTTCGGTGGTTACAGCTGCTGCAGGCGGCGACCACATTCTCCCAAGTATCCGCACCACCGCGCGAGCGCGGCAGCACGTGATCACGAGTCAGGCGTTCTCCACGCTTTAACGCCGACGCACCGCGACCGCAGTATTGGCAGGTGTGTCCGTCACGCAAGAAGAGCGTGGCGTTGTTTAGCGGCGCTTGGCGCCAGTACCGTCCTCCCAAGGCGACATACTCCTTAAGGATGACGCGAAGCGGCACCGGAAAGTTTCCGTGCTCAGAGCGCATCTGGATGTTATCTTGCACTTCCAAGATGTGCACTCGGCCCTTCAAGTGGAGAATCAGTCCCCTACGCGCCGACACGATGCTCAGGGGCTCGTGCGACGCGTTCAACACTGTGCATAACATGCTGTCCTCGTTGCAAGGCCCCATTCTCGTGAGGCGTGGTGAAGGCACATCGAAGCAGCGCTTCGACGCGTGATCCAAGACGGACCGATGCTCACACCCGGGTCGAACCGGGGGACTCCACTGCCATCTCACCCCAGTCGGTTGGGCGATACGGCCGTGAGTCGTCGCAAGCGGTGGAACACAAACAGCGGGATGATACGGCATCTCTGCTCTTTGTTCGAACAACATTTTTCTACGGAGTGCCCACATCCGGACTCGAACCGGAACGACTCACGTCGGCAGATTTTGAGTCTGCTGTGTCTACCAATTCCACCATGCGGGCAATACGGACCGACTCAGCTGGAGAGACGGTGAAGGAGGTGGTGCGATGAATGCCGTTGTGCCTGATGCCCACACCCGGGATCGAACCGGGACAACTGTAAGGTTGGGGGATTTTAAGTCCCCTGCGTCTACCGATTCCGCCATGCGGGCAATACGTCGTGCTTGTTAATACTACGGGGCGAAGGTCCTAGCGGGAGTCGAACCCGCGCTGGCGGTTTTGCAGACCGCTGCCTTACCACTTGGCTATAGGACCAGAATCACAATGTGTCCGGATGCGAATGCCCTTGGCCGGATTCGAACCGTGCACTCAGATGGTAGGAACATCTGCGGCTGTCCAATTACCTCACAAAGGCGGTGGTCAAAGAGTGCCCCCGAGAAGATTCGAACTTCTAGCCTTCTGATTCGTAGTCAGATGCTCTATCCAATTGAGCTACGAGGGCATAACGCGGTGCGACAGGTACCACAAATCGAGTGCCCCCAGAAGGATTCGAACCTCCAACCCCCTGATCCGAAGTCAGGTGCTCTATCCAATTGAGCTATGAGGGCAAAACGTGCGCGACGAATTGAATGCATCATCGAAGACACTACATTATATGCGGAGCGTCTCTTTTGGCCTATCCCGGAATGCGAAAAAGGCAAAGACCGCGCGCACGTGCGAAGCGCCCCCAAGAGGAATCGAACCTCTAACCCCCTGCTTAGAAGGCAGGTGCTCTATCCGATTGAGCTATGAGGGCCAAATGACCTGCTGCGTATCGTCCTGTGTTCGGCGTCATGGAGCTGAGGGGTCTCGAACCCCTGACCTCGTCGTTGCGAACGACGCGCTCTACCAACTGAGCTACAGCCCCGTCGTACCCGTCTCATCACGAGAGCTTTTACCGTGCTACGATGCAGAGCGGGAGACGGGACTCGAACCCGCGACTTTCAGCTTGGGAAGCTGACACTCTACCAACTGAGTTACTCCCGCATCGGACCAACGAAGTACAACGTCCAACCTTGAAGCAGCACGATCGTGCGAGCACGCCGACCCGAGCGTAGTGCGTTGATTCATGTCACGGTGCGAACGAAGACGATATGGTTGAACGATTGCCCCTCCTGGGCTCGAACCAGGACTCTTCTGATCCAGAATCAGACATGTTGCCAGTTACACCAAGGGGCAAGAACTGTATTCAATGAGCGGCGAGAGTGGCCGCGTACGACAGGTGACACTGTGGTGCGTTTTACTTTCGCTCCTCGGGCTCTCCGTTCTTTTTCCTACGTCCATCACGAACAGTTGCCCCACCTGGGATCGAACCAGGACTCTGCTGATTCAAAGTCAGCTGTGTTGCCAGTTACACCATAGGGCAAGAAGACTACACCAGCACGTGCGAAGAAGATAGCACCTCATCCATTACTAGTTGTCCTTCTTGGATTCGAACCAAGATTAAGACCTCCAAAGGGTCCCGTCCTGCCGTTGAACGAAAGGGCATCACAATACAACAGTGTTCGAATTTGAGTCGGGACGGCGGGATTCGAACCCGCGACCCCCTGAACCCCATTCAGGTGCGCTACCGGGCTGCGCTACGTCCCGAACACATCAACAACTTACGGGGTGAACGCCGTCGTTTCCCCTCTTTTTTATGCCGCCTGCAGGGATTGAACCTGCCGTTCCCGAAGGAGCCTGGTTTACAGCCAGGAGGACACCACCATTGGTCCGGAGTCGGCGTTGATCGTGCTGCTGTCGTCGGAAGACGTGACGACTGTACATGGCGGGAGTGGGATTTGAACCCACGACCTCGAGGTTATGAGCCTCGCGAGCTACCAGGCTGCTCTATCCCGCGATTGGTATAAAAGGCGAACGTGGCGGAGGTAGGATTCGAACCTACGGCCTCCAGCTTATGAGGCTGGCGAGCTACCGGGCTGCTCTACTCCGCAAAGAGTATTTTTCCGTAGAAATATCGGGCTGGAGGGAATTGAACCCCCGACTTCCGGCTTATAAGGCCGGCACTCTTACCACTGAGTTACAGCCCAGTAGTTTCAACGAAAACCTGCGAATTGAGGTAGGTGGAATTGAACCACCGACCTTCCGCTTATCAGGCGGATGCTCTAACCCCTGAGCTATACCTCAAAAGTACAACACCGACACGTGACAGACTCACGACGACAACGCTTTGTGATGCGGTGTTCGAACGGTACAGCTGGGGCGGCAGGACTCGAACCTGCAACATCCCGGTTAACAGCCGGGTGGTCTGCCAATTGACCTACACCCCAAGAACAGCAATAACACGGAGACGGCAGGGCTCGAACCTGCACCCCCTTTCGGGGCACCACATTTCCAGTGTAGACCCTCACCAATTCGGATCGTCTCCAAAAACAACTCCAATCAATATACTGAATATTGACTCAGGCGGCAGGGTTCGAACCTGCGACCACTCGATTAACAGTCGAGCGCTCTACCAGCTGAGCTACGCCTGAATACATCCCTGACTGCCGAACGGAAACGGTGGGGGTCGAACCCACACTCCCTTGCGGGAGATACCTGTTTTCGAGGCAGGCCCCTAGCCAGTTCGGATCGTTTCCCTAGAGTGAACAACGTATTGTACTTCAGTGCTTGGGGAGGGAATCGAACCCCCGACACGCGGATCTTCAATCCGCTGCTCTACCATCTGAGCTACCCAAGCGTATATGCGGTGCTGCGCACATGAACCCTGCTGGACTCGAACCAGCGACCTTTGCGATGTCATCGCAACGCTCTAACCAACTGAGCTAAGGGTCCAATGAGTAGCGGCTATCGGACTCGAACCGATGACCCTCTGCGTGTAAGGCAGATGCTCTAACCAACTGAGCTAAGCCGCTAGTGTTACAGTGGTGCAACCAAATCAGTCGGGGTGACAGGAGTTGAACCTGCGACCTCCTGCTCCCGAAGCAGGCGCTCTACCGGGCTAAGCTACACCCCGAGTGTAGGGAAAAGAGTCGGCGGTGTTCTTTCTGGCCGATGTCAGACTCTGTAGCGCCAAGGAACGCTACAACGTGTCGCGAGGCGACACAGGGTGGATGACGGGGATCGAACCCGCAACCCTCGGGACCACAACCCGATGCTCCGCCGATTGAGCTACACCCACCATGGTGGCTACGAAGCCAAGCTGACGGTCGGAGTCGAACCGACGACCGCCTGATTACGAATCAGGTGCTCTACCAGCTGAGCTACGCCAGCACATCGTTTTCTTGCATCCAACAAGCCGACGATCGGACTCGAACCGATGACCGCCTGATTACAAATCAGGTGCTCTACCAACTGAGCTACGCCGGCACACAACACTACCACTGTACAAGAACACCTCAGACCGAAACGTCTCGGTCAGAGCGGGCGACGGGGCTCGAACCCGCGACATCCAGCGTGGAAGGCTGGCACTCTACCAATTGAGTTACACCCGCAAAAGATACGACATCACCTCTTGCTTTACAAGCTCGCGATCGGGATTGAACCGATGACCTCATCCTTACCAAGGATGTGCTCTGCCAACTGAGCTACGCGAGCAACAACGCACGCAATATACGGGGTGAAAGATGCAGCGGGAAGGACTCGAACCTTCAACCTACCGATTAAGAGTCGGCTGCTCTGCCATTGAGCTACCACTGCGGAAAGAACGACGGCGTTCGTACGAAGTACCCCGAGTGGGGCTCGAACCCACGACCTACGGATTAAAAGTCCGCTGCTCTACCAACTGAGCTATCGAGGCATACAACACAAAGATCGCTGAGACGGGACTCGAACCCGTGACCTCCACATTATGAGTGTGGCGCTCTAACCAAGCTGAGCTACTCAGCAGCAGATTGCGGTATGACACAGGCCCGGAGGGAATCGAACCCCCAACCACTGGTTTTGGAGACCAGAGCTCTACCAATTGAGCTACGGACCTTCAGTGAGGCACTGCCTCACAGACAACACGACGACGCCACGGGCACGGAGTTGAACCGCGCTTCGCCCCTCTCTGCTGCTCCCTGCGCTGGAGGAGAACGGGATGCCTACATCCCGTGGTCGAGTCTTAAGAATACCTGCGTGTGCTACTCCGGGCCCACCGAGGTGCGCTCCATCTCTGAATAAGATACGGGGCGCACGTTGGCCGACTCGCCACCCACATTTTTCTGACAAGCGGTCCGCCGTCGAGCGCGGAGCCGAGGGATGTCAGAATGACCGGGGGGCCCGGCACACCTTCCCTAAAACGTTCAGTTGTAAATCAGCACATACAGATTCCGATGATCCACACCAGATCTTCACAACACCACCACGTCACAACATCATTCTTTTACGTCTGTCACATAACGCAATCAAACCAAATCGAACGCTATCCACAACCCCCTGCCGTAAACCACTTCGCCCCGCCATCTCCGAGGAGTGGGCGGGGCGAGAAGGAGAACCAAGTGATGGTTCGTGTCAGGTCGAGAGAACTCCCGGCCTGGCCTTCTCGTCCCGTCCGGGACCCTTTCCAATAAAGCTATTCAACTGCCACTGAATCGAGCGACGGGCTTTAAGTGATCCAAACGAATACACTGGCGAGACTTCGAGTTTCTGCGACGTACCTTGATGACGATAATTTTGGGTTTCTTGCTTCTGGGCTTCCTGCTGACACGATTGGCGATATCTCCGAGATGGCTCTGCTGTCCTCGTCGCCGGCATCAGATCTGCCGGACGCACGCTCGCTTCCGTCACGCCTGCCAGTGGCAGACGTGCGTGCTTAGCTACACAAGCCGTAAGGCTCGCAGCAGACACCGCGGAAGAAAGAGAGAGCGACATGAGAAGATTCCGACCAGCGAAAAGGATTAAAAGCACAACAGGGGAACGAACAATAATATCTGACCCACCAGCACAACACCAAATCTAATGTCTTGCCTACCACGCCTGATCAACACTACGCACACAACAGCAGAAAAGCAAGGACCTTTGAGTAATTCTTTTTTTCGACGCCGAGACAGTCAGAAGGACGAGGCAAGAATCTACGTCACCCTACGCCACTTTGTCAACCCCTCTTTCGTTCTTGCCTTTACCCTACGGGGTGTTCATACGCTCAATCCACTCAATGTGTTCCCTTTTTGATTTCACCCGGTACTTCGAGAGAGTGAGTGGATCTTAACTCACTGCGCCTAAACAGCTTAGGGATAAAAACTCATGCTCAGTACTCACCCCACCGAGCGAGCGGGACGAGTAATGGGCTTAAAGCGCTGCCGTAGAACCGGAGGGACTGCGACCGGCGGCGCTTCTGCATGTGTCGCCTCAAGAATCCATCCGTAGCGCTTGCGAAAGGCTGGCGCGAGCTTCTGTGACCAGTCGTCAAGACTGCCTCCTCGCGCAAAAAATCGTGCCATCAAGGCACATTGAATACGGTTGTAGTCAGCCAATCCTTTCGGGCGTGACCCACCATGCATTGCTGTAATTACTCGCATCGCTGACAGTATAGAGGTGATGAAACCGTTTCGATATCATCAAGGGAGGTGTTGATCTATCATACTAGATCCGACAGCAAAGCATGCATACGAAACGACAGTCTCGCGCAGCGCGATGTGTCGCATCGACCACCCGCAGTCCTCGATGTGGCGACGCAAGAAAAAGAGCATGTGGGGCGTTGCATCCATGAAAGACCTTCGATGAATTCACACCTTTTTCCCGCTACGCAGTGCGGCGAGCACCCTGTGTTACGCTTGACGCATCTTGTCCTGAGAGGGATTGATGCAAGCTTCCAAGACGCGTCGAGAGCAGTGCATCCCCTGAGAAGAATGCCCCAAGCGTCACCAGTCGCGCGAGCCCATTTACATCAGCTTGGATCAGCTCTGGGGCCGCGAGACAAATCCACGCAAGCTGAACGGGCGTACACTGCTGCTCAAGCGTGCGCCATAGCTCTTCCACCTGCTCGTGTGGAGTATCCCGGTAAAGATCCGTAAAGAGTAAGAGATTTTCTTTCGCGGCCACGACCGCTCCCATTCCACGCAACGCCGGAGTGAGGGACGGAGACCCGTTCATAACTTCAAGCACAATTCGCACGAGCTGTGTACCAATTCGGACGGGGGCTGCTTGAATCTGTGAAAGGACTCCCTTCCACTCGTCCGTAGACACAGGTCCGAGGCCGAGGCCAACCCATCCAGGGAGAAGTGGAATGATATCAGTGAGCGAGAACTGTTTCCAAGCCCACTGAATAGTTTCCCGCTGGGCGTCTGACAGCGCCGGGTGCGTCCAGACAGTCTCGAATGCGGCGGGAGAACGCGTTGCGAGATCAAGCACGCGATCCGGCATAGGTGTGTCGCGTAACTCGCCAATGATATGGGCAACGCCATGCGGCCACTGCCAGCTATTACGACTTGTTGCCTCACACGGATCGACCGTGCTCACGCCCGTGTGTTGATCGTCGCCCGGTAATGCGTTCGCGTGGAGAGAATTATTCACGCCGCGCTCAGACGATTCGGCTGAGCCTGGCTCGACGTCATCACGCGCCCTCGACCTTCCCGTTTCGCCCGCAGGAGCGCGTGGTCTGCTCGTCTCATCCAATCCGCTGGTGTATCAATAGGGTCAATCTCTGCCAACCCAATGGACATCCCAATAGAGCAGCCGATGGGGAGATTCCAGTTTTCATTTTCCATATTTTTCAACAAGCGGTCAGAAATCGTGTGGGCATCCGACTCTGTGGTCTGCGGAAGCAACACGACGAATTCATCGCCACCAAATCGAGCGATCATGTCTCCCTTGCGGGGAAACGTCATGATAAGCAATTTCGCAACCTGCTTAAGGATACGATCTCCTTCTGCGTGACCCAATGTATCATTAACCCGTTTAAAGTAGTCGAGGTCAAGAACAAGCATGGTCGCTTTTTGCCCTGTGAGCACATGCATCTTGGTGGTTTGCTCCAAGATTTTTTCAAGCCCAGCCCGATTCAGTACTCCAGTCAACCGATCAGATTCGGCTTGGCGTTGCGCGACTTCGAGCTCTTCACGAATGGAAATAAGCCGGCGAGAGAGCTCGTTGATATGCTTATCACGTCGCTCGCGCCGCTCCTCATTCATGCGCGCCAAGAACTTGACCGCACCATAGGCTTCGCGCTTGATATCGTCGATCTTGGAGCTCGTGAGGGTTGCGCGAAGTCGCTCCATCTGCTGTTCCGCCTCCCGCGTCTCAGCTTTCTCTTCAACAACACCCTGATACAGCTGACTCGTAATGAGGAGAACCGTTTCGCGCAAGGCCTGCTGGGATTGCGCGGATTGGTCCCGCTCAAGACCCAAGTCGCGAGCGAGCCAGTTGAGCGCGGCAGTCCAGTCCCGCTCGACCATCGTCAAGCGTGTTGCATCTGTCTCACCCGTCGCCGTCCGCATTGTGCCGGATACGGGAGCAGCCCGGCCATCCATGAGATGCCCTGCCCACCGCTCTGCGAACGCCTGCGCATCCTTCGCCGGACGAACATCGGTATCCGTCGCCTGATCCGCGTGACGCTGCAAGAGTGACCCAATCGCATGGCTCAAACGCAGCAGCAGTTGGCCCTGCGGCGTGCGGGGGTCAACCTCGTCATGGGACGGCATCGAGGGCACTTGAGGAAGTGGCGAGAGTGCTCCTAGAGGCGTCGCCCCAGCAGAGATAGGTGCAGCTGACACCGCAGTCTTGGAGGCACTCGCGTCGGGCTGACTGGACTTCCCAAAAATTTTGAAGGCTGCTAGCATGATAGTTAAGACCTAGATAGAAGGATACCTTTAGTAGCCTCCGTACTCAAAGAAGCTAGACTCACATCACTGATACCCATGGGTTACTCAAAATGTGTCTCCTCACATAAGGGGGGAGGCGGACCAAAAAAGCTCGATCTCCTCTATTGACGACGAGGCACCCGCATCACGGTACGGGAATAGGCGTAGTTGTCGAGGGAAAAAGGATATTTGTACTCCTATATTCTCAAGCTATCCGCTGCAACCGCAATACTTTATGGCGTGCCTAGTGGGGGGCCGGCAAACCTGAGACAGGGTCGCAAACAGATGAGTTTTCTTCAGTCCTCTGTTCTTCGGATGGCTCACGTGAGGAAAAGACACACTCCTCGTTCTCAAAAGAGAAGCGCAGCAAAAGGGCCGGCGCCGGGCAAAAATATCAAACTCTCCGAAGTCTCCGGACGAATCGAATATCGAGATTTCAGGAGTTCCGTCGCGTCGTGCTAGATTGATAAACCTCGGTGCGAATGGAAATTACGCATTGAAGCCTATCAACCGAGACTACCGACGTGTCCGTGGGCTCGGCGCCAAGGTCTGTTGCTGGCCAGGTGCGACGATCCACTGCCGCGTCGGATGTCGCCTGACGAGGTCTCGCAGCAAGGGCGCGACACTGTCCCACGCGAGTCCCCCCTTCCCACAGCCAATGGCCGGGAGGGCGATACGCTGAGGTTGGACTTCCATGATAAGGCGATCCAGTGCTTCCACAGACTGTTGAATCCACTCCAACTGACTGGGAGCTTTCCAGTGTTGCTTCGTCGCAACACAGGCGATCCAACGAGGTTCTATCAGATCGCCCGTCTCGTTCGGCTGACTACTCATCGGTGCGGAGATAAGCTTTGTACGGTCGATCAAGAAGACCTCCCCGGGGTGAAATTGCTGACTGGCACAGTGCGCTTTGTACGGCGCAAGAATGTCTGGATATCGCGTCGCACAGGCCAGCGCGAGACCGGCCCCCATTACCCCGACAGTATTGACAGGGTTAATGAGAAAGTCTGCGGGGATCTCAAAGACGTTTGAGACAACAGTGACACGATTCATCGCGCAAGTCGAGAAGGGGGTGGAGTTTCGTCGAGAGAGTCTTTTGATTTCGCGAGCGCCGCGCCTCGACCAACAACTTGGATCGCGGCAATTCTTTGACGTCGCTCCGGGTGCTGGAGTACACGTCGAACAACCGTGGGGGAGGCCACGGAGGCGGCCGGCACACGCTCCATTGCAGCGATAGCGATATTGAGGTTCCCCGTGGACTCATGCTTCGTGAGTCGCTCTAAGGCTTCTGCGACCGCCAACGAGTCGGTTGCTCGTTCAGCAACACGCCGCTGCAGCTTACCGCTGGAGCTCGCGGCAAGGCGGCGCTGGAGGACTTCCGACGCGGGGAATGCCGCAGTGCTTGTGACAATGCGGCGCACGCTTGATGAGGGCGTCAGAGACAGCACGTTCGAAAGAACGCGCTCCGTCACGTGTTGTTGCGAAACGATTGCATGCATAAATCGGCTCCACGCGTGCTCACTCATCGACAGCTTCCGCGCGTAGATGATGTCCCAATACAGATCCAGCAGCGCAGCGCTACTCGGATGAGTTCGGTTCCCATGGTGCATCAACGCCAAGCACCATCGCACTAACGTGAGCGCCGTGCCTGACGTCTGGGGCATGTTACTCCACGCGGCGCTGAGGCGTGCTCGAATAGCCGGGGTGTCTAGCTGAGCCCCTGGCACCTCCAAGAGTCGCAACAGTCGCGAGCGAGTGCGTACCGTCGCGTCAGGATCGGCCAATAGATTTTCCCCGACCCGTGTTGCCCACTGAATAGCTTGGCGACGCCCTTTCACCGAGGAGTATTGATTTCGTGTCGAAGGTGGATGCAGTGTCTTTGCGCTCCAGCCGTCTTGAAAGGCCGAAGGCATCTGCGCAATCCACGCAGGAGGCTTACTCTCCTGCGGGAGCATCTTACCCGCGGCGTACCAGAATGATTGGCCAAACCCGAGCGGCAGCGCCTCTTCCAGCGCATCGCCGAGAGACGCTGGGTTCTCTTGAAAACCGCTCCAAGCCTTAAACGCTCGATCGGGATACGTCGCCGTAACATCCTCAATCACGCGTCCGCGGCTTACCCAGTCTGACCGTGCTCGGTCGTTCCATTCCCGGAGAGCTCCGTCGGCCGTTTTCGACCGGCCGCGAACGCGAGTGGGTAGCTTCACGCCACGTTCCTGAAACTGCGCCCGTCCTTCAGCGATGGCGTCTGAGCTGGGACTCCACGCCCCATGACGCACGAAGAGGTCAATTCCCGCGACCGTTGCCGCGGTTGAGAAGAGTCGAAACCACACGAGTCCATCGCCAATCCGCGTGGCAGCGAGTCCAATGGTGGCAACCCTCACGCGTTCGTCAGGATGCAGCAGCCACCGCAAGAGTGTCTGTTCGCTCGGCCTGCTCAATGAACGCATCTTATCGAGCGTCTCCTGGACTGGCTTCCACACATTGCGTCCGGTGCGTCCGGCTTCAGCGGAGAGCCGTGGCAAGTCAGAGTCAGCGATGATCTGGCACGGGAGAAACGGTGAGGTCATAGCAACACTCTACCGGGTTTACCCGAGCTCTGTAACAGGAGGGGGCGTTCCTGCTTGAAGAGAGGAGAATGCGGAGAACTCGCGCGGAGAATCTCTGTGCTGTTTCCCGTCATGCACAGCCGCGCGCACCCGCGAAGCGATGGCCTCTAATTTCAGAGTGCGGTCGGCGCCAAAAACATCGATGTCCGCGAGAGTGAGTCGAATGACCGGAGATCGTCGGCAAGAGTGAATCCATCGCTGATATTGCGCATGTAGCGACGTCCAGTAGGTCGGCTCGACCTGCTGTTCTGAGGGGCGACCGCGCGAGTAAATTCGAGCAATTGCCTCTTCGACCGGCAGGTCAATCCAGAGGACCACCGTCGGTGGTGCTCCGCCGGGCGTATGGAGTAGTTGTGTATAGATCCGCTGATACAAGGCCCACTCCTCGGTGCTCATCCACCCCTGTTCGTGTGCGATTGTCGCAAAGACATCAGCATCTTCGTCGATGGTGCCGTCCCAAACGGCTCGTGGGCTTTCACCCCGCACACGGGCTGCGTCGTCTACTGCGGTGGAAAGAAAGTGCAGCTGGCTATGGAACGCAAATCGACGACGCGCCTGCGGATCGGTATAGAAAATATCGATCCACGGATGTTCTGCCCCGACCCGCTAAAGCCTGAGCCAATGTGCTTTTCCCGGCCCCCGGCATCCCCGAGATAGCGATCTCCACCTGTTAGGCGCTAAACGAGCTGCCACATCCACACCCACCTGTCGCGTTCGGATTTCGAAAGACAAATCCTGCAGCCATCATCGAGGATTCATAATCAATGACAACCCCGCTTAGGTAGGCCGCCGAGAACGGGTCAACCGCGAGTCGCACCCGCGGTGCAACTTCAAGAATGATGTCATCATCTGCGGCTGCATCTTCAACCAAGAGACTATACTTAAAGCCGGAGCAGCCTCCCGGAGTCACGAGTACGCGTGTAACGGCTTTTTCGCTATCCAGTAATCCTTCTGCCTCAAGAAATTGCTTCAAGGCAGTAATCGCGGTGCTACTACATTCAATGACTAGCATGGCAAGAAGAGAAAAAGACCCCCGACAACTATCTGCGGGTCGCTCTACAGACACGATACTGGGGCAGCCTTTCGCACCGCTGTGTTCAAGCGTTAGGCCACGTATTAAAAAGAAGCTAGAACTGAGTGATTCCAATTTTTCGAGCTCTTTCGGCACGCTTTGCTCCATTTAATTCTTGCGTCAAGAGCGCGCCTTCCAATTCAATAAATCTCGGCTCTGACATCAAACTCAGATTTGCCAGTGTCGCCCGAAGCAATTGAGTTTGGCTTCGCACTCGGCGTGAAACCAAGGGAGAAGCCAACCCACAGAGCGTTCTCGGTAAACCGTCCTTGCCCGTCACGCTCGGGAGCGTGACCACATTAGGATTGGGATAACCGGGAGGACAGGTCTGGGGATGGAAGTATTCCGTCACTGTTCTTCCAGAGACTGTTTTTGTTCTCGGACCAAGCCCTGGCAAGGTGGGCCCCCGGCTCGGAATTGTATCCCAGCCAGGAACGGAGAGCACCGTCATTTGCCCAAGGAGTTGGCGAAGATCACCACTCATGCCAACCAAGGCAGTCGTGATATCATTAGCGGATTTTGCTGCAGCATCTGCCGTGGCGATGGCCGCATTCAGATCTGAGACGTCAGCGGTGCGCTTGGCATCATTTCCGAGTCCAAAGTCATTTGCGAACGCTTTTGTCAACGTGTCATCGACTTCTGAGGTCTTCATTCCCGTGCGTGGATCGATGAGCCCCGGAAGCATGGTATCGCGAACGTCCGCCACGGACTGTCGAGCCCAACTTTCAAACATCGGCATCTGCACTTCAATCAGCGCCTGTGCCGAGCGCAGTGTACTTTGCTGACTCCGAATCTGATGAAGCATCACCGCCGTATTACACCCTTGATCGAGGGTGGCCATGAGCTGTCTCGTCTTATTTTTAGCTTCTTCTTCAGAGTTGTGAGTCTGGTATCGGCTCAAAAACCACGAGAGATAGTTTTGAGTATACACCCACCGGTCATCTGTGGCAGCCACCTTTTTTCCCATAGTCACCACTTTTTTCATCGCATCGGATGCCCGAAAAGCGTTATCGCCAAGAGCTAACACTTCATTAAACTGGCAGCGTTTTCCTGCGCCCTGTACCACGTTTCTCGCGCCATCGACAAACGCGACGAGGGCCATGGCTCCATTGAGACCAGTCATCGCGTTGGACGAAGCTGCCCCGTCGAGCTTGGCGGAGACGCTATTGACGCTATTTGCGATACTAGATCCCGGAGCCACCTTCGTGACGCCGAGCTTTGAGAGGAGGCCAAACAGCCGATTGATGAGACTGATGGCTTGCTGTGCCGCTCCGATGGTCTGAACCGTTGTTCCGTAGGCCTGATAGGTCGTTCTCCCAACTGTTTCCGTGGCCTGCCCGACGGAACGCTGAGGACCGGTAGAAGAGAGGCGCTCTCGCAATCGAACCATCGCCTGAACCACTGGGTCTTCTTGTGTCAGATTTAAGATGTTTGGCACGGTACTCTGTGGTGCGGTGGATATTTCTCCTGGCGTGGCTCCGTCGAACGATGCCGGGGCTTGCGCTGACATCCATGCTGATGGCGTGATGCTGAGCCCGACAAGCAAGCCCATCCGAAGAATCGAGGGGATGAGAGGCCTGCGTGCCGTGTGAGGCAAGTGAGTCATTGATGATTGACGACGAAGGAGGACTCTTTAGTGTACCGGATCGACAGGTCCGCCACCAAGTGCAAAAAAAACAGAAGAGGCCTGTTTCAGTTTGAGCGCTCAAGCGCCGTCCCTGAAACAGGCCCCCTGTTAGATCGGTCCCAGCTTTACGGGTTCCGTGGCGGAACCCCCTTCACGGTCGCCCGGCGGTTGGCGGCCCGACCATCACGAGTGGTGTTCGACTCGGCTGGTGATGTCTCTCCCAGTCCGGATGTCATGACTCGACTTCCCGCAATCCCGCGGCGCTGCAGCTCGCGGCGCACCGCCTCGGCACGGCGGACTGACAACGCGAGGTTATACCAAAGTGCTCCAACTGAGTCGGAATGACCCACTACTTCGATCATCAAGTCCGGGCGGCTTGCTGCGGCGGCGGCAATGCTGTCCAAGAGTGGGCGAGCTGAGGACGGAACTTTCGACTGATCGAAAGCAAAGTTAATTGTTCCAAGCTCAATGACCATTGGGGCTTGCGGCATGGGCTGCGCTGGCAGTGTCGGCTCCGGTGGCTGCGGTTGCGGCTCTGGCCTCATCGGCACGGGTGTTGGCTCAGGCCGCGAGATCATCGGCGGCATTTCTCGAGCCTTTCGTCCACCCCATCTATACCCAAGTGCGAGTTGAACGCCTGGGTCCCACGCGCGGGCCTCTCTGAATGGGGAAATTCGCATATTGGTCATGGCGAGCGTGCCTTCAAGTCGCATGGTCATGCGCCCTGGGCGGTGTTCAATGCCTGCGAGGACTTGGGGACTGAACTGGTTCTGCGGGCCAATGGCCGGGGCGGTATTGAAACGCATCACGCTCATTCCTGCTCCTCCGACCAGCCCGAACGCTCCGGAGATTGGCTGGTGGTAGGCGAGACGTGTGGCTGGGACCCACAGAAGGGAGGTCATCGGACGTGGCCCCTGCGTCACCGTCACGTCTCCTTCCAGACTGACGCGGTTTGTGAGAAAGTAGCCAATGCGGGCACCACCGCCGAAGCGTGTTCCCGCGTCGATCCCGGTGAGAGTGTTGCGGGAATTATCAAAAAGAGTGGCCCGGCCTAGAGCAGACAGCTCCACCTCTCCTTGTTGTGCCATGAGCGGAGAAGTGGCCCCCAAGGCGACGAGGGCAACCGTGGATCGCACGGAACGGGAGATGATTCTACAAGAGGCACCAGTCAAGACATACATAGATAGAGAGGAAAGGGGAAACAATGACAAACTTTGCGCGAGCTGGCTTGCGCGCCAGACGTCTTCGGGACAGGGGTGTACCGGCGGGTGGGGCAGTTCGCCGTCCCACCCGCCGGTTCGTCTCCGAGCGATTGGCCGAGAAGAGAGCAAAAGGTGTGCCTGGAATTGAGCACGGCCTTCCCTCAAGAGAGAAAGCCGTGTTGGAGCGAACAACCTTCTCCCTCAAATTAGGGCTTTTCGCCGATCACCTCAACTCGGCGGTTCTGCGCGCGTCCTTCAGCAGTCTTGTTATCGCCAATAGGTTCCAGCTCGCCCCTTCCCGAAGAAGTAAGACGGTTCACGGCGATTCCGATCGAGACCATATAGTCGCGCACCGCTCGCGCGCGGAGCTCAGAGAGCCGCTGGTTATAACTCTCCGTGCCTCGGGAATCTGTATGGCCGACGAGTTCAACTACTATTTGCTGCTGAGCTTGGAGGCTATCAGCCGCCGCCCGAATCTTCTGTTTTGCAATCGGGGTCAACACTGCCCGATCGTAACTGAAGTGTACGGTTGTCAGAAGGACCCGAACAGGAGCTGCATCGTTCGCCTCTTCTCTTACGGTCGGGAGCGTATCCACTGAGACGGCGAGGACTGGGGCAGGGGTCGGGCGCGGCATCGGGGTTGGTCGCGCGTCGCTCACCGGGCCTGTCGCCTTGTTGCCAAATCCAAAAGACAGACCAATCTGGGCCCCCCACTGACGCAGAATATGGCGAAACGGTGGGGTAGCGGTTTCTTGGCGGGGCTCTTGAATGCTTCCAACATTGTATGTTCCCTCAGCTCGAACACTGAAGCGTGAGGTCAGTTGCATCCGAAGGCCCGCCAACGCTTGCGCGTTATTAAAAGAGTTCTTACCGACCAATAACTCCGGCTGACCCGCAACGCTTTGGGCCTGGGAGTACGTATAGCCAGCTCCGAGCAGGGCGTGGACGCTACTGATCACGGGCTGATGGTAAACCGCACGGACCGTAAAGTCGAGACGTTGGGCTGCTGCATAGTCCCGTGGGGCCCCACGTTCGACCGACCCGCTCGAAAGAGCTGGTCTCGATGTCATACCCTCTCCCTCAAGGACGAGGCGTGGGAGCACACGAAATCCGAGGCGAGCCCCGGCACCGAAGGCGCCATCAAGGCGAATATCGTCCGATGAAAACGCATGGCGCCCAGTCAGACCGACCTCGAATCGGTCTTGGGCGGCGGCAAGATTGGGGCACAGCGCCAAAAACGCGGCAACTGGCAGTAAACCATGTATGCGAAGCACTGTCATAAAAAGAGGACAAATGAAAGATGTCTACCGACTCAAGGGAAGCCGGCACAGAACTGGAATAAGATGTAGGCCGTTCACCATGAGACGCAAGCACCCCCCCCGGCATATCCTTCCCCGTGTCACCGAATGAACTGTCCCTGCTGTCCCTGCGGTCCCTGCTGTCCATTGGTTCCCTTTTTGAGTGATATATGACAGAGTCAACTTATCGGCGTGCTTTCGCTCCCGCTTTCGTCTTTTGCGCGTTTTTGGCACTAGGAGGGTGTACTGCGTTAGAGCCAACCGGAGCAGGCGATGGACTCCCTGGGGTTGCGGGGACATACACCGTCACCGGCGCAGGAAGTGGCGGACTGTTTCTGACAGGAGAGATGTCTCTGAGGGAGACTGCGTTGTCTGGACTGTCGGCAACGACCGTCAGTGGCAGCGGTGATCTCTTGCTCAGTAGCGGCGGTAGCGGTGAAGTGCGATTAACGGGGTGCGTTCAGACCGTCGCCGTCAATGTGACAGGGACGACCACACTGCGAATGGCTGTTGGGATGGGAACTGTCGAGTTCCAAGCCCAGCTCGTCCCCGGGGTTGGGCAATGGCGGGCGAACACTACCAATATTGCCATTATTGGCACTCCCCCCATTGTGCTTTCCGGCGTCACTGGGATTCGCACACGAGTACCACCCGTTATTTCGCGCGGTTGCTAATAGTGGGGCGAAGGAGCCAAAGATTTTTCTGACGGTGTCGCATGAACTCTGCGCGAGGAAAGTCGCCGTTCCGCGAAGCCCCTATCATGAAAGTCACCAGTAAATTTGTCGCGCCTGATAGCCAAGCAGAGCACTAATCTAGTCCCACCTCCTCCTCTTTCTCACTCGATGAGTACCTTGCCATTATCTTTGTCAAAAAAGTTTCTCCTCCCTTCCGTACTCGGCGTTGCGGCCCTCGCGTTTCTTGCGATCACGTTTGTCCGCTCACGGCAGGAAGCACCCGTGACGGAATCGACTTCAGCGGCGAGCGCAGTAGACAGCTTACTTTCTCGCCCGTCTGCAGCGCTACTAAACAGCATCACAGCCACCACAGTGACTGGATCAAGCGAACCGCTCGTTCCACAGGGTGGAGGAGTGATTGCGGTCGTCTCGGCAACCTGTGTGCATTGCGAGCGCATGCTGAAAGAGTTGGCAGAGTTCTCACAAGCTCCCGGCGGTCGCCCGTTGAATCGACTGACCGTACTCACAGTCCAAGGTGCGGAGGCAGGCCAAGAGAAAGCTCGCAGCGCCGGTTTGTCTGGTGTCCGTATTCTCGGTCCTGGACAGCCAGCGCTTAAGGAGATGGTCGCGAAACTGCAGATCACCGGTACGCCGACTCTTCTTCATGTTGCTCCGGACGGCGCCATTCTGCACCGCCTCGTTGGTTGGAACCCCGAGGAAGCGGCGACTTGGCATGCGTGGATGGCCTCGCCTAAATCTTCCAGCAATCTGCCTGCACGTTAACATAGAATCGAGACGATAGCTATTCCGTGTTGGCACCCCTTTGTCTTCACGGAGTCGTCTCGGTATTAGCTCTGAATTTCTTTCTCTCCTTGGCCCGCATTTATGCAATCGCCCCCCGCAATATTTCGCTTGCGAGAGATACTGGCCCTAGGTCTTCCTGTCGTCCTGGCTCTTGCTATTCTTCTCGCCTTCGCGCACACTCGCCCGAGCCAATCCGTGGTCTCGTCCGATGCTTCGACTGCGGCGTCTCACCTCCAGTCGGCAAATACCGAGGCCACGGCCCTGTTGTCTGATATTCGTATACGTACGGTTACACAGACAGACGTACCTATTTTGAATAGCCCTTCAACTGTGGTTATGCTGGTTTCATCGACCTGCGGGCACTGTCATCTCATGCTCTCGCGACTCGCCGAATCAGCGCAGGGAGATTCTCTGGCATTTTTACGAGTCGTCGTGCTTGAAGGAACCGAGACTGGACAACAGCTGCTAGCGCGCCTCGGTGTTCGAGCAGAAGTTGCGGGCCCCACGGGTGACCCCCAAGCATTACTTCGAGATCTCCGTGCGCTCGGAACACCGATGTGGTGGGCTCTCGACGCACGTGGCGCCGTGGTGGCGCAGCGTATTGGTGAATTGGACGCAAGCGAAACCCCTCGCTGGTCACAGTGGACACGCACGGGCGTGAAGCTCTAGCCGCATATTTGACTCGCTTCGCAGAGAGAACAGCGCGAACCAGACCCATGGACCAACGCTGCAGAAATTTCTTTTGCACTAGTGAAGAGGAGAATTAGCGTCCTGACCGGCGTTGTTGCGCACGAAGAGCCTGGGTGACGGATGGGTTGGAATCCCCAGCGGATGCGACACTGACACGCAGAGGACTGAGCGTTTGAATGTCTGCGAGTGGGTGATGTCGTGTGACAGGAACCAAGACGCTAGGTAACGCATCAGTCAGAGACTGGAGCTGTGCCGCAATCGATTGACTCCCGTCACGCTCCCACAGACGCACCCCTGCCGCATATCCGTGACCGCCTCCGTCAAGTCCAAGCGATTCAATCACGCGCCCCAAATGTGGCCACGCCATGCCTGGTGGAGGCGGCGGCATGTTCGGACGACGTCCGAGTGTTCCACGCCAGCCGTAATCTGTCCCATCAAAGACCGAGTCGAACACCAGCGCATGATTCACATCCGCCTGAGCGTATGGGAGAAACTTGGCGAGTCGAAGCCCGCCGGCCTGTGGACGTCTATCGTCTGAAGGGGGAACGATAACGACACTTGGCGCAATGTGGCGCGTCCGTTCGCGCACTGCTACACGTGTTTTCTGCCACTCTTCGACCAGCCAGAGAGCTGTTTCGCTCCATGGTGCAATCACTTCATTCCATTGGGCTCCACGCGCTAACCCTTTCATGATGTCTCCTGCAGCCTCAGGCGACAGGGCCTCGATGAGCAGATCAGCCGCGAGTACTGGATCGACTGTTGGGTCCATACTGCGATACAGAGCTCGATCTGAATGATCGGCCATCTGTAGCAAGGTTTCCCACCGCGCAGCCTCAGGGTGCTGCGATTCTAGCGGGAGATGATCTCGAAGAAGCGCTCCGCACGAAGAACGCGCTTCATGAAGAGAGCATTCGCCCGCTGTTCGTCGTCGCTGCATATCCTCCAAGAGGAGCGCTGGTGTCGCACTTAAGCCGACGGGATTCGGATGATGATCTGCGAACCAGACACGGACGTGTGGAGGAACGGCCATCATAGGAAAATCTGCGATCACAACCCCATCGAACGGGCCTTTGACTCCGGCTCCAAGGATTGGTTCTCCTCTCGCAATACGCTCCCAGAGATTGGGCCATTGACTGCTCAAATGGAAGTCGACGGAAACATAGGTGACCTCTGCTGTCGGCCAGTCCTTGAGGGCCTGCGTCGCGAGGCGTGCTGCTGAGACCACCCCATCAACATCGTGGTGGCCGAGGACGAGAATTCTGGGGGTGGGAGTGGAGAGTGAAGCAGGGGAGGTCATGTCACATCGTACCCGATGGGCGCAAGAAACAGAAGACCATTTTTAGTTTCCCCAGATAAGACGCCCGTTCAAATGATCGATTTCGTGCTGGATACATCGAGCGGTCTGTCCAACAAAGGTTGCCTCAATTCGTACTCCGATTTTCGTATCAGAGGCGACGGTGATCCGTGTTGATCGGCCAACGCTCACCCAGATGCCCGGCAAAGAAAGACAGCCTTCCGTCTCCACGGAAAACCCTGACCGAGCAATGACCACGGGATTGATGAGCTCGAGGGGATCGTGCCCAGTATCTACCACGGCAACACGCCATGGGATACCGAGTTGCGGCGCCGCGAGTCCGACTCCGCGGGAAGCCTTCAGCACACGCCAGCAGTGCTTAAGCAGATTCGCGGTTTCTCTTGATGATGCAACGACGGGGCTCGCTTCTTGTCGGAGGACGGGATGACCGGGTCCGACTAATTCTAGGAACTCCCAATTATGTTCGCTTGAAACATCGGGCCAAAACATACGAGAGGTTTGCGAAGGGTACCGGGGAGCTCTGGGGCTGGTCGCCTCCGATATCCCTAACGTCTAGAGTATAATAGAGCAATGAGCGAACTCCACGAGATCTTTCACAGAAACAGTAATCCAAATCGTGGAGCACTCGGCCATTCGCTCATTCACTGTGGCGCCACGATGATTTGGCCTTACGCGCTCGCCCTTGAGTCCAGTCACCGCATCCGGGCTCGCACGCTCAAGCTCGCCGACTCGACCATTCTCAACACCATTGAGCGGCATGTTCGGTTGACCGTATTGCTTGCGGCGGCGATTCGTCGTGACTGTGGAGGGTGGCCAGCGCTCTCGGTGAGTATTACCCCAAGTCTTGTGCCTCCGTTGAAATCATCGGACCACCTGACTTCATGCCGATTGACGATTGACCCATCGCAACATTACATGTTTCAGCCGTCACAACAGTGGCGTCAGCCCTCTCCTGCCCTTTTGTGGGAGGTCACGCGGCATGCGATTAAAGAGATTGGAATCATTGAGGAGATTGAGCCACGTGGGGCGTCCACAGATTTTGGCCGTCCGACGGTCATTCGCACAACACCCATTGAGCATGATCCCTCAGCATGGATCGCCACAAGATTATTTCCACCTCGCCCAGATTCGCCGCAGGTGTCAGCCACAAGTTTTCACGCAACACCCTCAGATCTCGATGCGTGGCTTCTACAACACACGGGCCGCCTGCGGGAGCAATACTCTGATCGGGTGCTGACTGCGACCGATTATCAGAAGCTCACGCCGTTTCTTGAGCCGCTGGCGCGCGATCTGCTTGGTGTGTATCTTCGCAGCGAGGACGTTTCCCGAGAAATGAAAATCTTTGCCTTACAGCAAATTGAGCGATCCTCTAAACCTGTCCCAGTAGAGGGTCCTTCACCCTCGGCCGTAGTCTCTTCGGGCGGTAGAAAACGGTAACGAAAGGATCTTCGATAAAAAGGTTTTGACACCACAGTGCTCCAGCGGTGCTTCGCTCTCGGCGTTTCTGCAAGTGCATTCGACAGACGAATTCGCGACATCGTTGCGTGTCTTCAAACGCTGGCGACACTGTCAAAAGAGTGCCACTTCAATAGCACTGAAGCGAAAAAGAAGACTGGCTGCTGGTGCGGCACTTTAAGACGCTATCACAAGCGCTTCAACGTTAGCACGCCGGTCAACGCTGAGCACCACCTGAGACCGTCCTTGGCGGAGAGGTAGAGGGGGACACGACAATCCCTCATGGAACGTTCTCCCTAAGCAGAAAGATTAGTGTGCCGATCAAGCGAAACGCAATGATGCACCAGCTGACGCGACATGCAATCTGTGTCACCGGTCTCGGTAGCGCACCATTACCGTGTGCGCCGATTCGTCCGATGGCGCTGCGGGGTAATCGCTTCAATCAAAGCTTGTGCCCCTGCGAGCACTGTATCCCCGGCGGTCGATTGTGAAAACACGTGTAGCAGTTTGCGCTCAAGCGCCTCCATATGCGCCCGCGTTCCGAGCTGCATCTGTAGAGAGGTCTCCCAGTCCCCGATAACAGGCACGCCGACTGCGCCGCGCTCCCTGTCGTCAGTGACAATCAAACGGAAGGTCATGTCAAAAATATCTTTTGGATTTTCAACGACATGAAATGCCACACGCACGCCTCGGTCGAGTCCATCCGGTCGCTGTCCATCGACTAAATGGGTGGTCACACTTTTGAGTGGGGCTGACCGCAAGACACTTGCGGCGGTGCTAATGACTCGGTCTAATGATTGAAGAAGAGCTGCCTGCTGGAGCGTCGATGCAGCCTCTGGATGATTAGCCAGATAGGCGTCGACCATCGCGCCAACATCACGCCCTTGTCCCGGAGTGTTTTCCATAACAGAGTCATGCAAGACCGCTGGTAAGATTTCCAGCAACGCCTTCGGAGCCCGCAGGGTTGTCCACACTGAGGGTGCCCGCTCCAATGGAGTGGCGACATGGAGTTCAAAGGACATACCGTCTGTGCGCCGATATCGCACCCGCATCAGTGTCTCTCCTTTCCACGCCTCTCCTTCATCACACAGCACATCAAACCCCGCGAGTCCCGATTCAACAAGGTCTCCCAGATGTTCGAGATACCATGAGTCCATCACAGACTGCACTTGTGCGATACGTTCTAAACGTAATTGTGACATAGGATGTTTGAAGAAGACTCGCTTTCATTATAGCCTGTGATACCAGCCCGAAGGCATACTGTCTTTTGCTTTACACCTGCGTTGCTTGCCCCGTACACGCACAGAGCGAGCCACAGGTCACGTGCGTCTTCCGCCGCGAATATCTTTTTTGAGCTCCGCCACCTCGACTTTTTGACAAATCTGATCCCAGTATTCCGGAATGTGACTCACACAGGAAACCCAAAGCGTTGGGACAACATGGTCAAATCCTGACTCGTAACTCCACACCTTGACTTGTCGCGACGGATTAATAGGTGACTGAATATGAATCGTTCGAATACCGAGCGCGGCTGCGCTGTGAATATCATCACGGAGCGAGTCCCCGACCATCCAGTCTGTAGATGGGTTCGGCCCGCCGCCACCCATCGATTCCAGTGTCGCTGCGATTTCTTTCGGCCCCTTGTGCGGCACAATATTGACGAACGACACGAGCTGGTCCAATCCCCAGCGATGGAGTTTCGTGCGCTGAAATGCGACGTCAGTCGCTTTGGAGCAGATGCCGATCTGGGCCCCTTGAGCGGTGAGCCAGTGCAGCACTTCGATCGTGCCTGGAAACGGCGGGTACGACCACGACGGGACGACCTGCCCGGCCCGCACAAGGCCCTGACGCTGGTCGGTGGTCAGTTCGCTGCGTCGAGAGCCTGCGAGTTCTTCTCCCGCAAGCATCAGACTTCCAGCGAATCGCTCCGGAGTATATCCGAGATGGACAAGACGCTCGGCATCGATTCGACCCAGCGTATCCAGTATGACCGGAGTCTTCATATCCGGCCAGCGAGACTGCAGCGTGCTAAGGAGCATTTCTTTTGCGACAAGAAATGCTTCGTGGCTGTTCAAGAGTGTCGCATCGAGGTCAAAAACGATTCGCATGGCGCCAACGCACGGGGGAGGGGATAATCACTATACACACAAATTGACGAGCATCTTCGCTGTTGACACGACTCGCCATGCAGCTCCGTCCATCAAGAGTGGCTCCGTCACGGGGACCTATTTGCCAGACGAGATTGCAAGGTCATACTGTCGAATTGATCCTCGCTATGCGAAGAGACTGCCACAGCTGAGGCAGTCTCTTCACAACAGGGAGTGCGCTCTCTTTTGAGTTAGGGAGCTTTGCGTGTTTTTCGCTTCGGCGCGGGAGGCGTGCTCGTTGCGATGCCTGCAGTACTACCGGGCGTCGGAATGGAATCCGCGGCGGTGGCCTGACCGACCTCTGCGTTTGCACTGGCCGCCTCTGCCTCTGCAACACTTGCGGCGAGGGCTGCGTGGGCGAACGCCCGCCTCGCAAGAATGTTGCGACGCTCCCGTCCAACACCCTCTAAAATATCCTTGAGCGCAACCCGCTTTTTTCCAAGCACATCAGGAAGGGCTCGGCCTGGCAGGGGTGTCGTCATATCGTCCAGATCTTTTTGAATCTTCGTCGCTTCTTCCTGAATGTGGGCTCGTGATGCCTCATCTAACTGTGGATTCTGCAGCATCCCAGGCTGGGCCGCCAGCCACTCCTCACGCGCTTCTCTGAAGTGCTTGACTGCAGCCACCTCGGCCGCTTCGAGTCCCTTCACAAGTTTCGCATCGGTATCACGCAACATCACGTAGCCGTCATTCGCGGCGAAGCCCTGAAGGAACTTCATCATGAGCTGCTGAATATCTTCGTCTGACGGCGGATCGTGGTCTTCACCCTGTTTCGGCATCAAGAATGCTTCAAGCGTAAACAATGTCGCATTCAAGGCGGCCTTGACGTTGGCGACATTTGATCGTTCGTGCGCTGCAGCCACGATGGCGACCGCTGCCTGATCGTTCAACAGCGTCATGAGGAGGCCTTGCTCTTCTTCCGTCAATCGATCATCGGTGCGAATCAGCTTCTCCGTCTGCAGCAGCTCGTCTGTCGTGCTGACGGTGCGAACACTTGAAATCCACTGCTGGAGCAGGAGTCTGTTTGTTCCTGATTCAATCAATTGACGGTCTTCGGCGACCAATCCGTCATAGGCGGTCAAAAATGCCTCATGTCGAGCGAAATCTGCAACATCGGACTCTGAGAGCGGGTGACCATTCAGGGCACCGAGTTCGACTGAATATTGTTCCAGTAAGCGATCCCCGTTCGGTTCGGCAGCCATCCGCCCCATCGCCCGCATCAACGTGGGCGTAGCTCTGGCTTCAATATCCTGTCTCGCCTTCCGTACTTCACTAGAATCTCGATCAAAACGTGCGCGGAGGGCGAGATCAACGCGCCCCATATCGGTCAGAGAAATCGCCTGAGGAATTTGCGAGAGGAGCTCAGCAATATCTGCATCAGGCGCTGGGGCTGGATCGATCTCTGCGAGGAGTGCAACGAACTCTGCTTCGTCGCGATCGTAGCGTGCCCGCACCCCCGTGACAATGCGCTCGCGCTCAAGAGGTCGAAATTCAAGATCGTCACGAAGGGCTTGCGCAACCACCGCGCGCTGCTTTTGCGTCAAAGACATAGAGACCGGAGAGGAAAGACGAGAGAAGTATGTACCTAACATACCCCGTTTTCGCCTCAATTCAAGGCCTCTCATTTCGTCCACGTTCGCAAACGGCGAGTATATCTTCGATGGCACGGCCCGGGCTGCTGCCGGGACTACGGCGCGCGCGGTCGGTCCGGCGCTACGCCGTGAAGGGCCAGACGTGGTAAAGATGTATTGGCGGACCGCTGGTCACGCCGTCCTTTTATGTCCGGTCTCGTTTACGAGATTTCGATAGTGCGGGGCACCATGTCGTGTCGCTTTTCGACCGTGATGGTGAGTACACCATCAGCGAGTGTTGCAGACACGGCCTCCGGATTCACATCACGGCCAAAGCGAATGCGCCGGCTGATTGCCCCCCGCGGCGCTCCGTGACGCACATTTTTGAGCCCTCATGTTCTGGAGGAAAAACGCGGCGGGCACCAGCAATCAAGAGGCCACTGTCTTCGAATTTGATCGTCAGGTCTTCCTTCCGAATACCTGGCGCGTCCATGGTGACGATATAGCTCGTGGGCGTCTCGAGGACATCGAGAGGCGTCGCGGCCAAGGCGCGGGGATTACTCCCTGTGAGATTGCGTCCCCCGAGAACAGTGTGCATCCCGGCGTCTAACATTTCGTCTAAGAGCAACACGGGCCGAGAGTCACGAAATATGGAAGTAGACATGAGAACAAGAGAGAAGGTGGAGGAAAAAATACGGGTATGTCGGCGGCAACGGACACGTCTGCACTCGGCCGGTGTCTTCGAACCTGTGCCTCTGGTACTGGCAGGTCTCATGCCCCACGGCTCTGTCAGTCTATCGAGCCTCCTATCCTAGCACTCGCCAAAAGACGCACGACCTGTATTACCGGTAGGCGAGAGCCTGCGGTAAAAACCGAAAAAGATAGGCGGCCGCGGCTCTCAGCCACGCCCCGTAGAGTGCTTGACCGCCAAGAAGTCCTATTAAGCGCCGACGTGCCTCACCGTCCTCCCCCGTCGTCCCCTTTTTATGCCACACTCGACGTCCAGTCCGCAGCCACCGGCTGCGAGATATCTCACCGCCCTGCCGGGATGGATGATGCATACGGGGATTCAGCGCATCACCGCGTTGCTCTTGTTTGGTGCTGCGTTGACACTGGTTCGGGGAGTGCTACCGTTCGTGTTTGCCTTCGCTGGAGCTGCGGTGGTCTTGCGTGCTTCTCGGCGCTGGCTTCAACGCCTCCGCCCGTCGTGGTCAAACGGGGTTGCAACCGATCTCGCGAGCGTTGGGTGGTTCCTCGCCATGATCGCTCTCGGATGGGTGACCGGCCCGTGGATTTCAGAACAAGTCACAAGCGCCGCGATCGCGCTTCCCGAACTTATGCGGACCGTGCTCGCCCACGAGTGGGTTCATCGCATGACGCCGTGGTTTCCCGACAAGGAGAGCGTGGTTGAGTATGCCCGATCTCACGGCGGCACGGGTTTGGTGTGGGTCGGGATCATGACTAAAGGCATGATTCTGATGATTGCTGGCGCTCTCGTTTCAATTGTTGCTGTGCGCGATGAAGCGAGCCTTCAGCGTTGGCGTGACGGCTTCGCGTCAGATAGCCTGACGCGCACACTGTGGCGCTGGTGGGATTATGTGATGGAGGGCATCACGGTGATGCTCACCACTCAGGTTCTGGTTGCTGGGGTGAACGCCCTGCTGACGCTTCCACTCCTCATGATTGTCGGATTGCCGCAAATCGGCGCGCTGACGGTTCTTGTCTTTGTGGGCTCCCTCGTTCCTGTCGTCGGGAACATTGTTGTTGGCTTGCTCTTGGCTATTCTTGCAATGAGCACACAGGGAACTGGGGCTGCCATCTCGATTACGGTCCTCACGGCAGTACTTCACAAGGTCGAGTCGTACTGGATTAACCCCCGCTTGGCCGCACCTCGTATCGGAGTGCCTCCGCTCTTAGTCATTCTCGCCCTCGTTTTTTGGGAGCGTGTTCTTGGCCTTTCCGGGGTCTTCGTTGCTATCCCGAGCCTTGTCGTTCTGCAACGTTTACGGCAAGAGTGGGCGATTGTTCTCTCCCCTGCATCCTCGTCCGCCGACACGGCTCTCTCTGTCCACACCACGGACGGAAGCGCGAGGGTGAGCGAAACATCTGCGGAGGAAGACGGGCCGGCGTGTGTGGTTGTTCCCCAGTCCGCCGCACGTAAACCTACTCCCTAAAACACACCGCTCTGAGCGCTGAAGCGGTGCGACATCTTCTCCACGTGAAGCGGCGCCGCATTCACGCGATAGGTATTCGCCACTATTTGACGCATTAACCAGATGCTGTCGTCTTCACCTTCATGTTTCCACGACGACGTGGTGTCTCACGTGGGGCAGGCTGGCACGATGGGCACCAACACGTACTACGCTGTTCCCAGAGGGTGGTTCGTTCAAGAAGAGTCCCACAGCGAAAACACGGTAGCCCTTGGCGCCCGTACACACGGAGATACCCCCCAAAGGTTCCGCGTGCGCCAGTTGGGTCGATATAGTCACGCGACGATGTCCCACCAAGGTGGATACTTCGCCGAAGCAAGCTTCGCGTAACGCGCCTGAGTGCCTGTACTTGGTCTCGGGTGAGTGTCTCGGCCGGGGTCCCTGGCCAGATCCGTGCCGCCCAGCAGGCTTCCGCTGCGTAGATATTTCCGATACCGACGATACGATCTTGATCGAGCAAAACGCTTTTAATTGGGCGTTTCGTGTTGGTGAGGAGCTTGCTCCAAACACCCGTTGTTGCTGAGGCCGAGAGGGGCTCAACGCCAAGGGAGGCATCAAGGAGCTTCCATTCGTCTTGGGAGAGCACGCGCACCCTCCCGAATCGGCGAATATCGCGGTAGCCCAATCGTGCCCCAGATCCTAATGGCCACCAGAGACAGAGTGCGCTTGGCCACTGCCCTTCATGCGAAGTGACGAGTGGCGCCCCGGTCATTCTCGGATGTATCACGATGCGATGTCCGTCATCCAAAAGCATGACGACCATTTTTGCCCGACGCGTTACCCCAAGAATACGACGCCCCTCGGTAGCGTCCGTGAATTCGTGAGGGAGAAGAGGGCGAATCACGCCAGACTGGAGCACCGTCACCTGCCCGAGCACCTCTCCTTCACAGAGTCGATGCAGCTGGCGCGCCATGGTTTCGACTTCGGGGAGTTCGGGCATGTCCGGAAGGAGAGAAAAGATGGAGCAAGAGTCCATGAAAGATAGACCACTTGGTTTCTCAATTTAGATCGTGACTCCCACGAAGAATAGAGCACTAGGCGTTTTTTGTGTACAGGCACCGAATTCGGGCGCCACCGGTGTCTCGATATCTTTGGTGAGAGAGATCTCCGGAGCAGCTCGTAATCCTCACCACACAGTCCATTCGAGGGTCCCTCGTGCGGTCTTGTTTTTTCGGTTTTTTCCAGATCGACAGATTATACCGCTCGTTTCTTGTACGTCTTTTTTGTTGGCTTCTTTTCCGTCCCAGCATGTCGCTGGGACTCCTCACCCAAGCTCGCTTGACCCGTTGGATATGCGTTCACGCCTGATGGCGGCATCTCGTCACGTGCTGAAACGATCGTCGCAGGACTCTCCTGCTCACTCCCAGACCGCCCGTTGCGCGCCGCCACCGCTGCAGCGTACTTGATGAACAACTCACGCACGGGCTTCTCTGTGCTCTGGAGCCCTCGCGAGAGTCCTTTCGAAGTAATCGGAGTCAGAGGGTATCCAGCACTCGGCGTACAGCCAGCGACTCGCAGCATCTGCTCAAGCTCAAGCCACGCGGAGCTTGAGGGAGAATCATAATGAATAGCGCTCATTCGTCCCGTCCACGCGACCATCATCCACGTGGCGACCGAACGCATGACAAGCCCTGCTTTGTCTTCTGACGTAAGGCTAAGTTCTGCAAGCTTGTCTTCATCGACATCCAAGGTTGGGATAAAAGGTCCCATTCGCACCACGCGACGAATAGAGTTTTTCCATGGACCTCCCGTTGTACGCCGGTCTACATCAGCGGGCCACTCGTTCTCCATCGCACCAATTGAGAGATACCCTTCGGAATACAACTGCATGCCGTCCATGAGAAACTGCGCGTGATAACGCTCTTCTTCTGGGAGAAAGGACAAGAGCGATTCAATCCCGGAGAGTGCCGCTTGGAGGCGTGCCGAGCACGGCATCCCGACGAGCGGGCGTTCTCCCGTCTCGAAAAGAGGGCGCACGAGCCGATCTTGACTATTTGCCACACGCAGTTCCATTCCAGACTGACCTGCGAGGCGTCCCAACTCATTCATCCGCTCGACCGCCTCAGTCATAGAAAGTCCATTATACAGAATGCCATCTCCGATGACCACGGCTGTTGGACGCGGGGTTCGGGCCGCGAGGGCATGCACTTGGTCAGTAAGTTCAGAAAGCGTCGGGAGCACACCGGAGTTTTGCATAACAGACAGGTAATAAAAGAAGAAAAAGACTAAGCGCGTGCGACTACGTGCCCTGAAGACGTGACTTGCGGGTTCTCCCATACTAGTCTCTTCGCAAGCCTCTGTTCAAACTTCTCTTCCGACAGTGGCGCTATTCAATACCTCGAGGTCAGTCGAGGAGAGCAAAAAGCCTATCCCGTCTCAGGTGGTCTTTTCCCGGCGAAATCAACGCAATACGTCCGTGAGAGACCGGTGTTGACGTAGCGCCCCGGTCTGTATTGATTTCCTTTGGCTTATAGGCCTACTTCCACGTTGGCCTACTTCCACGTCGGTCTACTTTTTCGTCGGCTTACTTTTTCGTCGGCCTATGTCCCTATCGGCTAGTTCCCGTCGAATTATGTTAGAAGGGAGGAGTACATCAAGGCACTACGTTCTTTCGACGGGTGGGATTCGCTGGTGCGCAGAATGCCGCTGACACTAGGTGGTCTCAATCGAAGGAGTAAGATGTGACAGGCGCCTCTCAAAGAAGAAAACGCCTATCCTTCGGACACCATGACGCACCCCTCCCTTTCGACAGAAGTCAGCCAGACGACGTCGCTGCCTACGAAGCTGCCCACGAAGCTGCCGAGCGGGCAGGGCCATGCGTCACATCGGATAGCCACGACGCTCATACTTCTTGCCATCTGTACCGTACTTGCGTTTCTTCCATGGGCTCACCCATGGACGCTCCGTCGCGGGACTGACGCTAGGGGCTCGCGCTGGGTGATTCCGATTGTACTTCCAGTGGCTGGCACGGGTTCTATTACACGGGGGGAGATTTCCAGTGAATTTGTCCGATGGATCCGGTTTGGCACACCCGGATCTCTGTGGCAGGACTCCGTACGTCTCACCACCGCGGCGAATCTCATTCATGCGCCGCAGCGCTCCGTCCCCGTGCGATGGCGTCTTCAGCAATCCGGCCTCGCCACGGGGGAAGCCCTGCGTGGGCCTGAGCGACAGCAATGGGGGCGTCTGACCGCGGTACTCCATCTCGCGTCAAGTCAGTGGATGGAGATTCAACACAAGCAAGGCTCGTTTCGCTATGAGAAAGAAGTCCCAATTTTGCGCCGGGCATGGCAGTGGACCGTCTCCCTCATTCCTGGAGAGGTCGGACAAGCACTCGGACCAGAGAGGTTTGCCCCATGAGCGATTCTCAGCAGCGCACTGCTCCAGCCCCTGAGACGTCAGATGCGTTGATGATTGGGGGATATCAGTCGCCGCTCTCCCGACGCACGCTCGGTCTCTGTGTGACGATTCTGGCAGGACTTCTCCTTGGTCCCTGTCTCTGGCGCGCCCTTATCCACACCGTCGATGCGATGTTTTGGTGGGGTGGTCTCTGGTCCAATGATCTGATACGCATTGTGGTCGGGCTGATTTGTGCCCCCATCATTTGGTGCCTCTGGGTGCTTGAATCGGTGTTTATCCTTGGGCAGCCACTTGTCGCTCTCGATTATGTCAGTCTCTATGCGGTCTGGCGCCTCTTTGTGATGGGGCTTGATTGGACGAGCACCGCTGTCGCCCCCGGGTCAAACCTCGGCACACGGGAAGTGGCCTCGCCGCTATCGCTCCAGTGGCAAAATGCTCTTCAAAGTGCTCCCCAGCTCTTGTGGCCGGCTCAAGAGGAGCAGGTGGTACGGCGCCCCGTCGTGCTTCCGCTTGATGCAACACCGCTGCCTCCGGTATATCCGAGGGATGCAGTCGTTGATTTGTTTCCTAAAGCCCCCCGTCCTCCCGAAGATGCGGCGCTTTCTACTCCTAGCGGCGCTCCGCCGATGCCTCCAATGAGCGAGCCTGTCCGGGAAGAGGATCGGCTCGCCTGAGGCTTGTTTCTCGGGCATAGTTGGGCACAAGGATTAGGGAAGTCAGAAAGACCCGACGTGAGAGTTGTGAGGTTTCAGTGTCTGAAGCACAGCGTCGTGGCGCTGCGTGTTGGTGTGTGAACACACCGAAGATCTTCACCCATCTTGACGCGGCTTCGTCGTCGTGTGGACCGCGCTACATTTGGGAGATGAACTTCTCCGAAACCTCAAGAGCGAACGGACCCGATCTCTTTAAATTTGGTGGCACATCTGTGGCCACTCCATCCGCAGTGATGTCGAGTTTGGCGCACGCGGCGCACGCGAGGCAGCAGTCGGCGGGGGGGCGCCAAGTGTTAGTCGTCTCTGCGCAGCGCGGGGTCACGGATTTATTGCTGACACACACCATGCGTGTCGCAGCTGGCGATGCGACAGTATCGAGCGCGGAAGTGATTACTCGGCTTCGCACACTGCATGAAGACCTGCTTGCGAGTGTCTCGCACGACGGGGAGTGCACGCGGTGGCTTGCTGGATTTTGGCCGGAGGTGAAAACCCTACTGGAGCGCCAGCGCATGGTGCCGACGATGCCATCCGACAGTATCGCGTGCCAAGGCGAGCGGCTGATGGCGCAGATCGTCAGTGCGACGTTACGCCTGCAGGGGACGCCGAGTGTGGTCTGCGAAGGAAGCGAACTGATTGTGGTCGATGGAGAGGGCGATGATCGCTGGCCAGTGATGTCAGCGACCGCCGCGTTGGTACAGTCCCACGTGATGTCCCACCTTGAAGCGAACGAGGTGGTGGTGGTGCCAGGATTTACGGGTCGCCACGTATCGGGGGCCATCGTAACGCTGGGGCGCGGCGGGTCTGACTTGACGGCCAGTGTGCTGGCCGCGGTCTTGGAGAGTGGGACGGTGCTCCTTTGCAAAGATGTGCCGGCCATGATGACGGCGGATCCACGCCTCGTGCCGCTGGCACAGCCAATTGCGCAATTGAGTCCTGAGGAGGCGCAAGAGCTAGCTTTTTGGGGGTCGACGATTCTTCATCCACGGACGCTAATTCCTCTGGCCGAAACGTTGACACGGGTCGGCATTCTCCATACATTCAGCCCGCCTGGGACGCCGGTTGGCACGTGGGTGCGTCCGCGCAGCAGTATGACCACTCCTCGACGGAGCGTCTGCGGTCTGTCGGTGATTGCCCACGTCAGTCTCTTGACACTCCAAGGCCGCGGCTTGCTCGGCGTGCCTGGGGTGGCGGCGCGTCTCTTTGGCGCGCTGGCGGAGAATGGTATTTCTGTGCACTTGATTACGCAAGGCGCGTCGGAAGGGCATATTAGCCTCGTGGTGCCGCGCGACGTGACGCAGCGCAGTTGCGAGGCGATTGATCGGGCGTTTGCAGTCGAGCGCTCGCGAGGCCTCGTCCAGTCGACGGTGGCGGACAGCGCGGTTGGGCTTGTGACGGCGGTGGGAGACGGCATGCGGGAGTCGCCAGGGATCGCTGGGCATTTACTGGCGGCTTTGGGACGAGAGGAAATCAATATCCGGGCAATCGCCCAAGGGTCGTCTGAGCGTAGTATCACCGTCGTCGTCGCCGAAGACGACGTCACACGGGCGGCTCGGACACTGCATACCAGTGCTGGATGCGATAGGCTCGGACGGGTTGGCTATCCAAATGACGGCCCGACGGCGGGTCATGGTGGCGGTCCATTTGCTGGTCCAATGAGCGGCTTAGATAGCGGTCTAGATATCGGTCTAAATAGCGGTCTAAATAGCGGTCTAAATAGCGCCCCCGTGGCTGGCGGATCTGCAATAAGTCAGTCGCTTGGCAGCGGCGGCGGGCTCATCGCGTCGTCTCCGCGTCCTGCAGTGCGTATTGGCTTGATTGGTACCGGGCAGATTGGGCGCGGCGTCGTGGCCCGTCTCGCGAGCTTGCGAGTGGGCGGAGAGCAGGCGTGGGCACGGGATGTGCGCATTCGGTGGATGGCATCGTCACGGGGCGTGCTGCAGTCAAAAAGCGAGTCTGGATGGACTCCCTCCGAGGCATTAGAGCTCCTCGAGCAGGGCGTTGGCTACGACGAGGGGGTGTCTCTTTCGCAGATGTCAGCTGATTGGGATGCGCGGGATGCTCATCTGACGCGGGTGGCGCTCGATGTTTCCACTGGGGCAACCGCCGAGGTCCTCGCTGCAATGCTGCACCACCACATTGGCGTGGTAACGGCCAATAAGGGTCCGCTGGCCGACGCGTCGCACGCGGTGCTCTGGCAGGGTATTGCGCAGGGGAGCATGCGGGCTGAAGCCACCGCAGGTGCGGGACTGCCGTGGATGCAGAGCCTGCGCTCCCTCCAGCGAGTGGGAGAGCCTGTAACGAGTCTAGAGGTGTACTGCAGTGGGACGCTCGGGGTGATTACGGAGCGATTGTCCCAAGGGATTCGACTACGGGAGGCATTAGAGGAGGCCATGGCAGCAGGTTTTACCGAGCCGGATCCACGGCTGGACTTAGACGCCAAGGACGTCGCCCGAAAGGCTGTAATTCTCTCCCGCATGGTGTGGCCGAGTGTGGTGCGGACGGTGGCTGATGCGCAGGTGGCCCCGTTGTGGGAAGACGCCCCATCGTGGCGAGATGAACCACTCGTGACACCGGCCGATCGTGCGGCGCTTCTCGATCGTACGGAGCAGCTGAGTATCGAGTTAGAGCGTCTCATGGGTGACCAACAGCGCGAGGGTGGTCGTGTTGCGGTGCGGGCTCACCTGACATCAACCTCCATGGTGGTGTCGCCCGTGCTTTTGCCGTCGTCACATCCGTATGCGAGTGCCCGTGGGCCCGATAACATGTGTGTGGTCACGTCGGAGACGATGTATCCCGCTCAGCGTCCTCTCGTGCTTCAAGGGCCAGGTGCTGGCGTCGGACCGACGGTCGGTGGTGTACTGCAGGATTTAGTGGCCATGGTCGAAGGCGCACGCTAATTAGGAGTTCTCCCAAGGACGACACGACAGCACAGCACGACAGCACAGCACAGCACAGCACAGCACGACAGCACAGCACAGCACGACAGCACAGCACAGCACAGCACAGCACAGCACAGCACAGCACGACAGCACAGCACAGCACAGCACGACAGCACAGCACAGCACAGCACAGCACGACAGCACAGCACAGCACAGCACAGCAC